>Ga0310125_10001326_pt1 | contig 12410 bp, 11 predicted proteins | sample CB11b_Tmax_Bot8__FD_203508 | JGI IMG/M metagenome (GOLD analysis project Ga0310125, IMG submission 203508) | Marine microbial communities from Western Arctic Ocean, Canada - CB11b_Tmax_Bot8 | ecosystem: Environmental > Aquatic > Marine > Oceanic | place: Canada: Western Arctic Ocean | collected... | reverse complement strand
GGCAACCAATGGTCCGCAAGACCTTCGATCTGCTCGAGCGACGCTGGCTCAAACAGGCCACGATGATCGAACACACTGCCCTCGCCCGCCGCAAGTCCGGGTCGCAGGCCGAAGCCACCAGGGGACTGGACACGTTCACCGATTCGTGCGTCGCCGAAGCCCTCGAGACGGTTGCGACGCTCAAGAGTTCCATGGACTCATGACCCACCGCCTGGATGACGATGCCGATGGCGTTCTCCACAGGGTCAGCAGGCCAACACCGATGAGCCGCGTTATCCAGAAGTCGCTGCTGCTGCTGTTGGCGATTGCCCAGTGCTATCCCGGCACAACGGGCCTCGCACAGTCGCGACAGAAACCCGCAACCGCAAACCCGGCGTCAGCCACTTTTGAGCAGGCCGAATCGGGCCGATTCAAGACGCTCGAAACGAGCCTCGGCACCTGGACCCCGACTGTCGGCACGACGATCATCGACAACAAGCATGCCAAGACCGGGAAACATTGCCTGCAATTGACCGGGGGCAAGAAGACCAGCGCCACGCTGAAGATCGCCAGGCGGCTGGAATCTCCAAGCGACTTGACGTTCTGGGCCGAACGCTGGACCAGCCGTCGACCGTTCTCGTTCCGCATCGAACAGAACAGCGGATCCGGATGGAAGGAACTCTTCAATGGCGACAAGGACATCCGTGTGGGCCGACCGTTTCTGTCGTTTGTCCGAGTGCCCCTCGATGACCTCGACATCCGGCAATTGCGGTTCTCGGTCACCAGCCCGCCCGATACAGGAATACTGATTGACGACGTACGCATCACCGTGGCCCGGCCACACAAAATACTCAGTGTCCAGGCTGTCTCACTCTCGATCCCGGCACTCGTGGGAACCACTGCCAGTCCGCTGGCGAAGCTGAGAATCGAAACGACCGGCCGCCTCGACGCGGTCTCCCTGACAGCTTTCAGCGGCACGCTTCAAGGCACAACGGATCCGAAGGACCTGCAGCAGATTTTCATCTCCGGCAGCGGATCCGCTCCCCATTTCGTGCCGGGCCAACCGGCCGTGGCTCTTGATGTGACCTCCAGCGTCGACAAGCCACTCGTCGTAACCCTCGGTGACTCTTCCCTGGACCTCGGCGAAGGTACCAACCACGTCTGGATCTCCGGCCGAATCGCCGGCTCGGCCAACATCGATCATCGAGTCGCCGCAGCCTTCAGGTCGGTCACGTTTTCCAACGGCCGCACCTTCAAGCTGAAGGCTTCTCCCTCGATTCAGCGACTGGGGATCGCCCTGCGGAATTCCGGCGACGACGGCGTGCACACCTACCGCATCCCCGGGCTGGCGACGACCAACCTGGGAACTTTGATCGCGGTTTATGACGTAAGGCGTCGCAGCGGCGGCGACCTGCCCGGAGACATCGACGTCGGGATGTCACGCTCGACCGACGGGGGCCGCACCTGGAAAGCGATGCAGGTCATCATGAACATGGGCCACGATCCCCGTTGGCGATACGACGGCGTCGGCGACCCGGCCGTGCTGGTCGATCGTCAAACCGGTGCGATCTGGGTGGCGGCGACCTGGAGCCACGGAAACCGGTCGTGGCGAGGCTCCGGACCCGGGCTGAATCCGAAAGAGACCGGGCAACTGATGCTGGTTCGCAGCGACGATGACGGCAGGAACTGGTCCCCGCCGATCAATATCACTTCCCAGGTCAAGCAACCCGAGTGGTGCTTCCTGCTGCAGGGACCCGGCAAGGGCATCACCATGCAAGACGGGACACTGGTCTTCGCAGCCCAGTACCAGGACTCACCGTCCAGGAAGCGACTGCCGCACTCCACGATCATCTACTCGAAAGACCACGGCTCGAGCTGGCAGATCGGAACCGGAGCCTTCGACGACACGACCGAGTCGCAGGTTGTGGAAACCTCGCCCGGAGTCCTGATGCTCAACTGCCGCTACAATCGCCAGTCGCACCGGGTCGTGATGACCAGCCGCGACATGGGCCAGACCTGGCAGACACATCCCACCTCGCTGAAATCCCTGATCGAACCGCGAGCCTGTATGGCCAGCCTGATCAACATCGATCGGGAACTGGGAGTTCCCGCCGGCAGTCGACTGCTGTTTTCCAATCCCCACAGCACCAGAGGCCGAGATCACATTACGATCAAGGCCTCGCACGACAACGGCATGACCTGGCCGACACGACTGCAACTGCTTCTCGACGAAGGCCCGGGCGCCGGCTATTCCTGCATGAGCATGATCGACGCCGAAACAGTCGGGATCCTCTACGAAGGCAGCCGGGCACAGATGACCTTTCAGAGAATCCGACTCAGCGATCTCGAAACGCTCCGACCCCGTTCTTGAGTTGATTCATGACGATTGAAGTTATCTGCACAGCCTGCGGCAAGACTCTCAGCGCCAAGGACTCCGCAGCAGGCAAACAGGCCAAGTGCCCCGATTGCGGCAGCCTGATCTCGATCCCCGAACCGATCTATGACGCCCTCGAGGATCCTGCCACGCCGGGTGTTTTCGACCCGGTCGAAGACTCTCAAGCAGCCGACGACGACCGCCCGCGGTCCGCCTGCCCGCAGTGCGGAGAGATGATCGTCGCCGGAGCGGCCAAGTGCCGTTTTTGCGGCGAATATCTCGATTCGACACACCGGGGCCTCTGGCAGTCCGGAAAGCTGCTGGTGATGCGGAAAGACGCCAAGCTGCCCGACCGCTGTGTGAAGTCCAATCAACTCTGCAGCCGAGCCTTGCCGCGGAAGCTGACATGGCACCACCCGGCCCTGTATCTCTCGCTCTTTCTGTGTGGGGTCCTCCCCTATGTGATCATCGCAATCATCGTTCAGAAACGTGCGAAGATCGCCGTGGGGCTGAGCGAAGAGTGGTTCGCTCGCCGTCGCCGTGCGATCCTCACCTCCTGGTTGCTGATCCTCGGCTCAATCGCCATGCCATTTTTCGTGGGCATCCTGTTCAACGCTCCGGGCGACGTCGTCGGTTTTTCGGCCCTGGCGGCGGTCGTCATTGGCCTGGGCGCTGCGGCCTATGGAATCCTCGCCGCGAGGATCGTCTCTCCCACCGAAATCACCGACACCCACGTCTGGCTCAAGGGGGTCCACCAGGACTACCTGGCCGATCTGCCCCAGTGGGATGGCCACAGCCGCTAAGCCGACCAACCCGAATCGAAGTGTGATCCCCAGGGAGACCCGCGTCGTGATCGCTTCAAAGCCTCACCGATTGCCGCCCAGGGTCGCGTCTATTTTGCCAGTTCGACCGGAGTTTACACCGTGATCGCGGCCCAACGAGAACTCAAACAACTCGCGGCCAACTCGCTCGACGACCAGATTACCGCCTCTCCAGCGGCCGCAAATGAGACGTTTTTTCTGCGAGGCCGCAAGCGACTGTACGCAATCCGCCGCGATCCGGTTTCAGGTTCTTAGTGAAGACTGCACGGTTTTACTTGTGTTTTCGATTTGTCAGTCGTTAGAATTCAGCACTGTGGATGGGGTCCGAACCAGTTGAGTCGGCCGAAGCCACAACTACATTTTTTTTAGGAATCGGACGAACGATGGCAGAAGGCACAATCAAGAGACTGACGGACAGAGGCTTTGGGTTCATTGACACGGGAACCGGCGAAGACATGTTCTTCCACAACTCGAACCTTGAAGACGTGAGCTACGAGGAGCTCCAGGAAGGTCAGCGAGTTTCGTTCACCGAGGGGAGTGGTCCCAAGGGCCCACGAGCCGAGAATGTCCGGGTGATCTGAGACCCGCGACATTTCGAGAGACCAAGAAGCCGACGGGTTCCGTCGGCTTCTTTTTTTTTGGCCTGCCGCTTCGCCGATGTTCTCCCGCACAAACAAAGAGAGCTGACTCATGGTCCCTTGCCCGTACTGCTCCGAACTGATTGACACCGGACTCTCCTCCTGCCCGCACTGCCAGTCGCAACTCACGATCGCACCGACCGCCTCACAAGCCCACGCACCGGCCGCTGAGGCCGCGCCGCCCAAGGGCAATTCGACGGTGATGATCTGGGTGCTGGTGATCGGGGGATTCGTGGTGACGGGAGTCTGCGGGGTCGGCATCCTGATCGCCCTGCTGCTGCCGGCGGTTTCGCAGGCGAGGGAAGCGGCTCGACAATCGCAGTGCAAGAACAACATGAAGCAGATCGGGCTGGCCATGCACAACTACCACGACACGTACGGCACGTTTCCGCCGGCCTACATCCCCGACAGCGACGGCAAGCCGATGCACAGCTGGCGAGTGCTCCTGCTGCCGTTTGTGGATCAGGGTTTTGTGCACGGTCAATACGACTTCGACAAGCCCTGGGATGATCCGGCCAACCTGGCGGTGACCCGCAACACGCCGGTGGTCTTCCGCTGCCCCTCGGCGCCCGGACAGACCAATACGACGCATTATGTGTTCATCACCGGGCCGGGGACCTGTTTCGAAGGAGCCGAGGGGATCCGGATACCAGACATCGAGGACGGCACTTCGGAGACCATCCTCGTTATCGAATCTCACGACACGGCCATCCCGTGGTACGAACCTCGCGATCTCAGTATCGCCGAACTGGGCTCATCAGCACCCACCACCGGACACCCCGGCGGCTTTAACGCGCTCAAGGCTGATGGCAGTGTCCGGATGATCACCGGCGTGAGTTTTGATCAGCTCAAGGCCCTGTTCTCACCCAGCGGAGGTGAGGTTGTCGGAGAACACTGACAGCCACTCGCCCGCCTCGCGGCGAGTCACCAAGCGGAACCAGCGACCCGGGACAAAAACACCGCGAAGCGAAACCGACAACCCACGAAATGGCACCGGCGATCCGGAACCCGAATACCGCGAAGCGGTTCCATCCCAAAGCCCAGTGTCAGCCCGCCTAGCGGATGTACCCGTCCAGCCACCCTCGAGATCCCTGCGGCGGAACCCTGTCGGCCACGTCGTCGGTTCCGCTGGCCAGTGTGAAGGCGACCGCAAATGGGAAGCGGCCCTTGGGTGCTCCACGGGTGTAGGTACCCTCGCCCCAGAAGACACCCTTGACGACGACGTCGAAACGCGTCACCCGCCCCCCCTTGCTCGCGACCACACCCAGCAGTTGGGCCTCGTAACCGCGGTCACCCGAGGCCGTCTGCAGCTGAACGGTTCCCCGCAGCTGCCCGTTTTTGAGACTCACGTCGAGTTTCCTGATCTCGCTCGCCTTCCACATCGGCGGCTCACCTCGCGTGTTGTCAACCAGGTGAAACCGCGCGAGACGCTTCTTCAAACTCTCCTGCACCGCTCCCCGCAACAGCGCCTGATGCTCATCACGACGCACCCACAGGTTGTCGCGGCCCAATGACTGCTGAAACAACTTCCGCCACTTGTCGTCGGTCGCGGCGTAACCACCCAGCACCTTCGACGTCACCCGGATCACCAGTCCCCCCTCGGGCGGGATTCGGACGTACCTGGCGTCGGGTTTGCCCGCCGAGATCGGCCGCACCGACTTGGGGCGGAATTCGGCCAGCACCTTGTGCAACAACCGCTTGACCCGATCCGAGCCGCGGTTGTTGTTGAATCCAAGGAATCGACCATCGGCGGTGGCGACGTAGAGACCCTGGGTCGTACCGCGGCCGACCTTCCTCGGACCCTGGTTGGCAATCTTCTGGTAGAATCGCCCCTCGGCATCCTTCTGGCGACGCTGGTAGGCCTGGTCGATGGCGACCGGGATGAACCTCGTCTTCAGCAGCCGCACAACCTCGGGATCACTGAATGTCGACGCACGGTCGAGCACACCGTTGTTTCAGGTGCAGCCCAGTGGATGGCCGTCCATCGCCCAGACAAAAATCGGCTTGCGTTGGCGAGCCGCGACCTGCTGAGCCTCGAGCAGAGACACCCGCCAGGGAATCGTTTTCCAGACCTCCGTCTTGGGCGGCTGCAACTGACGATGCAGACTGCGGAATTCAGAATCCGTCAGATCTCCAGATGCAAACAGGGCCGCAGAAAGCAGCATCAGTTTCATGACGAGCCACCTCTGCCAGGGTTAGACAACCGCAACGCGATTGCCACACGATACCGACGTACCACCCCGCCGGGCAACAGCGTCACTGTCAGGGACTACTGAAACCAACTCGCCTACCCGCGGCGCGTTGCCGAACCGAACCAGCGATCCGGACCCCAATACCGCGAAGCGGTTCCATCGGGGTTTTGTGGTGCGGACCGGTGCGATCACCGATCCTCTTCGCTCGACTGCCAGGAACTCCACTCCTGCAGACAGTCCTCACGGCTGACCCACGGCCTCCAACTCATCCTCGCTCGAAACCCATAACGGCGGCCCGGCTTGATGTCACGGACGACGTACTGAAAATCCACGGCCGGTGGAAAACTGCTGAAACGGATTTCGTCGCTGGCGCCGGCCATCCGATCAAACATCAGCATCAACACCATGTTGTCGGCACAACGGCTGAAGAAGAAGGGACGAGTGAAGCGGGGCGAGGAGAACGCACGCAGATTCAGCCCCATGTTGTGGTCGAGGTCGAATTCCAGCGGCCCGGCTCCAGAAGCCTGGTAGGTCCCCACATCCCACCCCACCCGCGGCTCGGCTCGGATCCACTTCTCTTCTCGGCCTCCGTCTTCGTCTTCGGTACCGCGAAACTGCAGGACACCATCGTGCAGTTCACGCATGTAATTGGCCCAGAAGAAACCCGCATACGCCCTGGAACCGAACCGGGACGCATCGAGAAAACGGCAGCGGAAGTCGATGTCGATCGAATGAGGTGCTGCTGGAGTCAATCTCGTCACATGCTCGATCGACCACGGACTCTGAGACGCCAGACGGACCAGGAACACACTGTCGCCCTCGCGTTCCCGACACAGCAGGTAAGGATGACGCCGCGCACAGAACCGGTTGTGCAGGTCGCGGTGGCCCGAGAAGACATGTTCGAGATTCAAGCCCGCTCCAAACGCCTCGATACGCTCGGCTCCCGTTCCGTAACTGAGCGACTCGAGACCGGAAAGCACCTGGGGCGAGCGGGAATTGTCGCTCACCGAATACTCGAGGACTCCCGACTCAAGCCTGACCACCTCAATCGGCTCCCCAACTGTCTCGCTGAAGCCCAGACCACGCAGTGCTCTCTCGATGGCCTGGCCCGTGTCTGCCAATGGCGGTGGAACAAATCCCGTCGTCGCCACCTGACCGACCGGGTCACCTCGGGAACATCCCACCCCACAACTCACAATCGCCAGCAACACAAGACACAACCGCTCGAAGGCCAGCCTGCACGCCCAGAGGCCGTCGGCTGTGGGATTCCTATGCCAGGCCTTCATGCCGCCGATCTCGCTACTCCGCCGACGTGGCCGGGATGCAGGTTCCGGAACATCGGGACCTGATCGAGAATTCTGATCCGCAACATCACCGGGGCGGCTGCCTACCAGACCATCATTTCCACGAACCGGGCATCGAGCCGCTCGAGTTCCGCGGGGCTCAGTTCCCAGTCAAACGCCGCCAGGTTGTCGTCGAACTGCTCGATCGAATCGCTGCCGGTGATCACCACCGAGATTTCCTTGTGAGACCGGACCCAATTGACCGCCACCTGCGGCATCGATACGCCACGTTGATCGGCCACGTCGGCGACAGTCTCGACCATCTCCGCCGTCGCCCCGCAGAAGATCTCAGCGAATTCCTGACCCCGCTCGCTCCAGAGTGACCCCTGCGGAGGCGGCTGGCCAGGCACATACGCACCACTCAACAATCCCACCTGCAGCGGACTGAAGGCCATCACGCCCAGTCCCTGGTCCCGGACCAGAGGAAACATCTCGCGTTCCAATTCGCGGTTCAGCAGGTTGTAGTTGTTCTGGACGCAGACGAAGCCGGCCACCCCCGTCCTCTCGGAAATCCACAAGGCCTTGCACACCTGCCAGGCCTGGTAATTGCTGCAGCCGACGAAACGGACCTTGCCGCTGGTGACCAGCTCGTCGAGCACGCCAAGAGTCTCCTCCATCGGCGTGACCGGATCGAAACGATGCAGGAAGTAGAGATCGATGTAGTCGGTCCCCAATCGCGACAACGATCGCTCCACCTCCCGCAGGATGTTCTCACGAGAACAGCCCCCCGCCTCCTTCTCGGGACCACCCTCGGCTCCGACCTTGCTCGTGATCACCAGCTGGTCGCGACGCGTCTTCAGCACGCGGCCGAGTATCTCCTCGGAACTTCCGTGAGCATCTGCAGCGTCGGTTCTCAACTGGTACTTGTTCGCGCAATCGATGAAGTTGATGCCCGAGTCGATTGCGTGCTCGATCAGTCGTACCGCCTCGCTCTCAGAGGACTGACCGCGGAACCCCAGCCCCAGCGCCATCCGGGAGACCTCAAGGTCACTCGATCCGATCGTGACGAACTGCATTTCCGAACCCCTATCCGGTCACCAGCAACAGCGTGTACCGGCCCAGATCAAGCCGGGCCGCCAGGGATCGGTCGAATCGGCATCGCTCACCTCACCCAGGATCGCCACCAGACTAAACAGCCCGATCGCCTGGTCGCAACGCCCCGCCTTGACTGAGGGTAGCATTATGCTACTCTTGTCGGCATGGGGCAACCGGTCAAACTCTCCGACGATCTTGTCTGTGAAGCGCGAGTCACGGCCGGAATCTCGGACCGCTCGATTGCCGGCCAGATTGAATTCTGGGCTCAGTTGGGTCGGGCCGTCGAGCCGTTGCTTCGAGGTGACCGGGTGCTGGCATTGCGGCAAGCCGCGGCAGTCCGTCGTCTGTCATCGGCGGTTGAGGGGGTGAAATCGGCCGAAGAGGGTCAGCGGGTTGCGGACTACCTGAAGACCCGGCCCTTCCCTCATTTTGAGGCGGCCGCCGAGGCACCTGGCCTGTTGCGGCGGACTGATGAGGACGGCACGGTCACGCTGGGACGCTTCGTGAACCGCGTCTTCGAACCAGCCGAGTGACGACATGGACCTGTCGTTTCTGGACCGCCGCCCGATCATCGTGGCGATCGCCGGATCCAATGGTGCGGGCAAGTCGACTTTCTATCACGCGCATTTCGCCGAGACCGATCTGCGGTACATCAACGCAGACGACCTGGCGGCGGAGTTGAAGATCGACCCTTACGAGGCAGCCGAGGCGGCGACGGCTCTGCGCGAGGCGATGCTCGCGCGGCGTGTGAGCTTTCTGTTTGAGACGGTCTTTTCAGATCCGGTGGGTGACAAGGTCGAGTTCCTCTGTCGGGCGGTCGACGCGGGATATGAAGTCGCGTTGTTGTTTGTCCGCATCGCGGATATCCAGATGTCGATCCAGAGAGTCTCGATGCGGGCTGCCCAGGGTGGTCACGACGTCCCCGACGACAAGTTGCACTCCCGGTTCGGCCGAACCGCCACCAATCTCAACCGGGCCATCCACCGGTTGCCTCACGTGCTCGTCTTTGACAACTCGGACCTCGCAAGTCCCTTTCAGCTTATCGAGGCCTATCAAGACGGCGCCCCGCTCGACCTCGACTAGCCGCAAGCGGATTGCGGCCGGTCAACGTGGCTTGCCGTTCATTTCCGAGGCGTCGGTCGCTTGGCACCGGTTTCGGCCAGCCAGGTTTCGAGTTGCTTGCGCAGCATCTTGCCGTGGGCCGGCATCTTCTTCGCCAGGTTGTGTCGCTCGCCGATGTCCTCGTCGAGGTCATACAGTTCGATCGAGTCGTCATCGAAGCGGAGGATCAACTTGTGCTTCCCGGCTCGCACCGCGGCACCCGGTCGATTCGACTTGTGCCAGGCGAAGTGCGGGTAATGAAAGAACAGCGATCGGCGTTTTGTCGGTTGACCCAACAGCAGCGGACGCAGGGTCCGGCCATCCAGGGACTGGTTCTGTGCGAGTTTCACGCCGGCGGCGTCGAGCACGGTCGCGGTCAGGTCCATCGAGATTACCGGTTCGTTGACCGTCGAACCCGACCGAGTCACTCCAGGCCAGCGGATGATCAGCGGCACGCGAATCCCACCCTCGAACAGATCCCCCTTGCCGGACCGCAACGGATAGTTATCAGTCGCGCCGGACCAGCCTCCGTTGTCGCTGGTGAAGATCACCACGGTCTGTTCAGCAATGCCCAGTTGATCCAACTCGTCCAGCACGCGACCCACTGCTCGATCGGTGGCTTCGATCTGCCCGCCATAGACGGGGTTCCTGAGACCGCGACCCTCCCGCCCCTTGTACTTCTGGACCAACTCCTCGGGAGCCTCAAAAGGATAGTGAGGGTTGTAGGTCCACAGGCAGACAAACATCGGCTGCTCCCGGGACCGCCGCATCCACGCGATCCCCTCATCGGCCAGCCGGTCGGTCAGGTACTCGCCCTTCTTGCGTGGCGTGATCGTGGGTATGCGATACGGATCGAAGTAGGTCGGAGGCCCACCGAATCCGCAGCCGCCGATGTTGATCTCGAACCCGTGCCGATCCGGATAGAAGCCGCGGCCTCCGGTGCTGGGATCGTTCTTGCGGACTCGGGTCCCCGAGAGGTGCCATTTCCCGAAGAAACCCGTGTGATAACCGACCGCGTGAAGTCGCTCGGCAAGGGTCACGCTCTTGTGCTTGAGAATGTGCCCCACCGTGGGCGGCTGGATGACCCGGTCCTTGGGCCAGAATTGCGGACCGTCTGCACCGTGTTGCGTGATGTTCAATCGTGCCGGGGCCAGGCCCGTGATCAATGCCGCACGAGTGGGTGAACAGACCGGAGCCGCTGCGTAGGCGTCGGTGAAACGCACACCCTGCCGGGCCAGGGCGTCGATGTTCGGAGTGTGCAGCTTCTTATTGCCCTGGCAATGCAGATCCGACCAGCCCATGTCGTCGGTCATGATCAGCAGCACGTGAGGACGATCGACGGGCTCTGCTGCGGCGGCCGGGACCAGGTCAACCAGCAGCAGCAGCAGCAACAGCAAGGGAAGCATCTTCATGGTTCGTTTTCCCGAATTCCGTTCGATGTCCGAGGTCTCCCCTCGACAGGTCGTATCAAGAGCCCGGCTTCGATTCCAGAGCCCCGACGTCGGGAGCCTTGCCCAGGAACCGCAGGTCGTTGACTCCGGGAATCACCAGGCCCGTGTCAATCGCTGGACTCCCCGCACGCAGACGAAAGTCCCCCTGCCCCGGATCGCGGAAGCGGGGATCGCCACTCCGCACACCCTTCAGAAACGGCAACCGGCGCCGCGCCTCACCCAGCGTCGCGTAGCCCGTCTTGCGGACCTTCGCCAGCACCCCGGTCTTCACGTGCAGCAGGTCCCCGCTCATGCTGATCGGTGAGATCTTCTCGCGCCAAAAGACGAGACCATCGCGAGTCCCCTGCCAGATGTTGTTGGCAAGGATCAGCTTCCGCCACTGGGCCTCCTGGACGCGAAATGCACCGGTGTTGGGAATCGAGGTGTGACAGGTGTTGTGGAAGAAAAAGACCCAACCGGTCGTCCCGTAACGGGTCCCCCCGTTGGTCTTGACCGGATACCCCTCGAATCGAGGCGGCAGACGGGACGCGGAACTGTTGCCGAACCCCGACAGCACGTTGTAGAGCACGTAGGTCGGTCCCTGGTATCCCTGGGCCACCGAAATCCCGGACAGGCAGTTGACCATCGTGTTGTCAAAGATCCGCAGGTTTCCGCACTGGCCATCTGCCTCGATGAAATCGTCGCAGACGTTGAGCACCCGGTTGCCATGGAAATCGGTCTCGTGCGTTTTCACTTTCGACGGAGGCCCCATCGGAGCCAGGTGCACTCCGTCGAAGAGCCCATCGATGACGTTGTTGCGAAAGACCAGCCCGCGACCCTCGTACGGGTTGTGCACATAGACGGCCCCGGTCTCGATCCGGCCCGAATACCCCACGTCGTCCATTCCCTTGGGAAGAAATCCCCACCGGTTGCAGTCATCAACAAAGTGACACCGCTCAACCAGCAAACGGTTCGAAGCCCTCTTGATCGCAATCGGCAACGCGCAGTACTCGAAACGACAGCGCCGCAAGGTGATGTCACTGGAGTCGTTGACGTAGAAGACCTGGCCCTGGAAGAACCGGCAGGTCAGGTCGCAGTACACAATGTGCTGTGCCCGAGAATGTTCGACGAACCCGCCGCGTCGGGCCACGTGAAGCGTCATCGACCTGGGCTTGAAGTACGGGCAGTAGACAACCACCTCGCTCCCGGTACAGAAATACGCCTCGGTGATCCGAAACTCGGCAAAGCCGAACTTCCCGACCCTGCGTGACTTCAGCTTGGCGAGCGAGCCGACCGGGTACAGTCGGCGGACTGATCCGCTTTGAGCATGCCGCACGCAGACCACCCACGACTGCCCCTTGAAGGGAGTAGAGAACAGACCCCCTCCCAGTTCTTTCCATGTCGTCGTCCCCACCCCCGTGTCCGACCCATCGATGATCACCGACTCGCCACGGGCTCCGCGGACAACGATCGGCATTCGAGCCGTACCCCGGGCCG
>Ga0310125_10001324_pt1 | contig 12415 bp, 4 predicted proteins | sample CB11b_Tmax_Bot8__FD_203508 | JGI IMG/M metagenome (GOLD analysis project Ga0310125, IMG submission 203508) | Marine microbial communities from Western Arctic Ocean, Canada - CB11b_Tmax_Bot8 | ecosystem: Environmental > Aquatic > Marine > Oceanic | place: Canada: Western Arctic Ocean | collected... | reverse complement strand
ACGGATGGCGCAGAGTGGACGAACAACGTGATCTACGACAGCACCTACCTACCGTTCTGGATTTACCTGAACTCACAAGGCGACGACATACTGATCGATGGGAACACCATCACTGGCAGCTACTTGCCGCCATACGCGGTGTACTCTCAGGACGCCACCTTGCACAGCGTCGAAATCTCGAACAATGTGCTAAGGGGTACTGAACCCATCTACCTGCGCGGAACTGGCTCCGGTAGCGGAACCGACTTCGACATCAACAACAACACCATCTACGGTGATGCCGACGCTTCGCACTCGGGCATCTATGTCCGCTCAGGATTTGGAGCAATCACCGACAACACGCTGATTGACTCGGATGGCGGAATCAACATCTACGGAGTTCGCTCAGGCTACGATGTCGCAATCGACGGCAACACCATCGGAACCTCCGGTGGTCGAATCAACCCGATTGCAACCGGCATCTTTGTCGAGAACTGCGGTCTGTCGACGATTACCATGTCTAACAACGATGTGACGACGACTTCGAACGCACTCATCTCGGATGGTTGTGATGTCTCGGATACTGGCAGCAGCTTCACCGGTGACGGTGGCTCTGCAGCAACGATAGCCAGTGTGGACATCGAGGCAAACCAGTACAACCCGTCAATCATGAACATCAGCACGGGTGACACGGTACGATGGGTACTGACTGCGTACAACAGTGGAGTCAACTTCCAGCACTCGGTGACAAGCAACACCAGTAGTACTGAGGTGTTCGACAGCACTCCGATGAACTTGGGAGGAACTTTCTCCTACACCTACACTAGTGCGGGCAGTTACGAGTACCATTGTTCGCTGCACAACTTCATGTTCGGTGTAGTCAATGTATCCCCCAGCACGGGAGGCACCAACTTGGCAACCCTCGGCATCGACATCATCGGTGGCTTTGAGGACATCGTGTTGGATGGAACTGCAATCAGCGGCTTCTCCAGTGCCTACCGCCAGGACGGCGGCTCTCTGATGATTGAGGGTAACGCACTGGTAACTGCTGACAACGGCTTTGACTTGGAAGATGTCGACGTGACCATCGATGGCGCAACCCTGAACTCGGCTGCGACAATCGGAGTTGGAATCACCGCAACATCGGCAACCGGACGGCACACCTTCGACGCAACAGATTTGAGCGTCACAGGTGGCACCGGCGTGCTACTCGACGGCCATGAGGACTTCCGCTGGAATGGCGGTTCATCCTCGGCCACGACCTCGCTACAGACACTCGGTGGAGCTACCGGCTCAATCGAGAACATGTCTTGGGCAACTACCGCCACACAGATCAACGCAGGTGCATACAGCACGATTACCAGCGTCGGCAATGTGCTCAACGAGAGCAGGCTGACAATCGGTAACAGTGCGGTCGTCCACGAGGGCAACCTCCTCGACCTGAGCGTCACCCACATGGGTGGAGCAGCAACCAATGTCGGCTTGATGATCAAGTCGACCGACAGAGGCCGCTCCGAGTATGTCAGCCCGTCGTGGCGCAGCAACATCATCGCTGTCGGCGAGGGTCCTGGTGGTGCAGCAGCAATCACAGACTGGTTCGTCAGTCACCCACTCGGTGCACTGAACCCAGCTGACGATGCTATGCCCGGTCCGATTGCAGTGAATCCTGACCCTACCAGTCAGGCGCAGATGTATGTTACATGGGACAACAGTAACCTGTACATCATGCTGACCGGCGTGACCTTCACGCTGACAGACGGCATGGTCTACCTAGACACCCGCGTAGGTGGTTCGACCACTGGCGACAACTGGTATGTGAGTCATAACCTGCCCTTCGAGGCGGACTTCATGCTATGGGCTGAGGACCTCAACAACTGGGGTATCCGCAAGGTCATGCCCGGTGGCAACTGGATTGACACCACTGCACAGTGCAGCGGCATGCAGGCAGCGCCTGGCTTCGGAATCCCCGGAGTCACAGCTACCTTCAGCGGCATCAGCGAGTTCGCAATCCCTTGGGATTGCATCGGCTCACCAACTGGACATGTTAGGTGGAACGCTATCGTGCAGAACGAGAACACAGGCCACGTGCTGGGAATCTACCCACCACAGTGGTTCAACCAGACATGTGGATGTGCCCAGACGATTACCGACTTTGGCACCCTGCAACTGGAAGGTGGCGACCTGCCAACCGGTTCTCTGGACGACTTCCTGTTGATCCACCGGACCTTCACCCAGACTGGTGTAACCACACCCCGTGAATACGACGTCACCGTCAAGGTGCGCGACGCAGACAACTACTACTGGGACTGGGGCACACACAGTGCCCTATCGATGGCATCTAACCAACAGGTGTCAATTGACATCCTAAGGGCCAAGCCGGTCATTCAGGACCTCGTGGACATCAACTACGATGAGGACACTGGTGCACATGTTGTGACCCTAACTACCAATGGACAGGACTACCAGCAGCCAGCGAGTACGCTGACATGGAGTGTGGTCAACGACTTCGTCAACCCGAGCAGTGCTGCAGCACCTTACCAGTACGCTCTGGCGGGGCAGGACTTGACCATCACGACTGACCCAGATGAGTTTGGCCAGCACAGGCTATACATGACCGTCATCGACGGACATGGTCTGTACAGCAGCCAGTCAATACTCGTAGGTGTCGACAACGTGAACGACAAGCCAATCATCGATGGTAACCCATCGACTACGGCAGTTGACACACCGGTCTTCTTCGAGGACACTGTCAACGGAGTCATCAACGTCTACGATGAGCCTCAGCGCCGAGACCCGAACACCGGTCTTGAGTTGGCGTGGGACCCAATCCGCAAGGACTTGGGCAGCCAGAATGGTGCAGGCTTCGTCTCTGACTTGGCCAACGAACAGGATGCAGCGGCAACCAACAACGCCGAGCAGGCACCTCAGACCTACACTTGGTCTGCTGTGACTGACCCGGCTGAGTGTGTGCCATTCAGCGTCTCGGTGATACAGAATACACTGGAAATCGACCTCAACGAGGACAACGAAGAGGGTGGAACCTGTGACATCGTGTTGGACCTGTCTGACGGAGCTAGCTTCGACGACGCAGCGACAACGGTGAGTGTACCGTTCACACTGAACCCAGTGAACGACGCTCCAGTCATCAACGACTGGAATGTCACCAACGGCGCATACATCGACACCAACTACGAGAACGCGGCAGGCGACGTCGTACCCGGTAAGATCACCGACACGACCGCCACCCACGACCCGTGGTACTGGCAGGTTGAAGAGGACACGACCGACACCGACCTCCTGACCATATCATTGGCTAGGATGATGTCTGACAACGACCACACCATCGGGCAGTTGACCTGGCAAGCAGAGAACCTGCCCAACCAGTGCAACTACGAGAACTACTTCGCCATAGACATCGACAATGATGCTGACACCCTCAGCATTATCTTGATTCCTGATGCGACCACGGATGCGAACAGCACTCAGTGGGACATGCTACAGGACGCTGACGGCGACGGTACCCCTGACGGTGGAGTCCACCAGATGATGCCGGCAAGTGGCAGTACCTTCTGTGTGGTCAAGTTGTGGATGAACGACACCGCGTCGGCACCAACAACTGCGAGTCCGTCCGGAGCCGTGATTGACTACGCTCAGTCCTCGACAGGTGTTTACACGCCCAAGTCGGACTTCGAGTACCTGTACATCCGTGTGCACAACATCGATGAGATGCGACCAGACTACAACTTCGACGAGGTTCGAATCGACCCAGCTCCGTTCGACTTCAAGAATATCGACGGTGTGCTCGCTGGAACCAGCGTGCCAGTGTCGGTCAGTCTTGAGCACGAGGGAGACGCGCCAATCAACCCAGATGGCAGTTACAAATATGACTACGACCTAACGGTCTCGTTCTATGTGGCTGACTGCATAGGTTGCGACGGTGTCTACCAGAGCAGCGTGCGCCTCGGCAGCAACGGTCCCGGCAACGGCGACCTGCCGCTACCGGGCTACGAACAGAACATCGAGGTCGAGAACTACGTCGTGCTGAAGCGCACTTCGCAAGATGTGCGTGCCTTTGTTGATGTGCACACCGTGAACCCGTTCACCGGCCAGTACACTGACAACACCCGCTACGACAAGCCTCTGCTTGAGGAGAAGAACTGGGCAGACAACAACATGACCAGTGAAGCGACCGGCAGCACACTACCGATGATCGTCGAGTTGCGCGCACCAGCAAGCGTATCCTCGTTCGCACCGAGCCTAATGGCAGTCGGACTAGTCGGCATCTTCGTCGGCGCTCTTCTCAGCCGCGCACAGCGCGAGACTGACGAGGAGGAGTTCGAGGACGAGAACCTCTTGGACGACGACGCAGCAGTCAGCCCGGTGATTGCGACCATCCTTTTGGTCGCCATCACCGTAGTGCTGGCCGGCGTCATCTACGTCTGGGCTGGTTCACTCGCTGACACCAGCACGAAGGGAGTTCCACGAATGACCTTCACCGCTGAGCCCGATGTGTCAAGCCCTGACCAAGGTCAGTGGCACTGGACCATCGTCACGACCTACGACGGCGGCAACGCCCTTGCGAGTCAAGCAGTGGCGGTCTCTGTGCTTTGGAACAACGCCAGCGGACAGCAAGTGTACAAGACGGCGGTCGCACCATCAGGTGGCGACACTGAGCATGTGTATGGATTCGCTCCGAGAAACAGCGATAGCATGGTGACTTTCTTCGATGATATATCAGAATGTATCATGGGGAACATGGATCCCTGTATCACGACCTTCGGAGTCGGCGACCGGATATTCGTCCGGATGACTGACAACGATGGGCTGATTGACTCGGCGCAGATCGATATCACGTACGAGCTCCCTGGTGGCGCAGCGTACACGATGAAGAACTACCTCGCATCACCGACCAGCATCCGCTGATCAAGTGCGAAAGAGTACGACCAGAAGGCGCCTTCGGGCGCTGGATAGCAGGGTCGCTCGTGGGGCTTCGGCCCCCGAGCGCCCGACCCCTCGGGGCGTAGCGCAAGTTACGCCATCGTGGGTTGTGGCCCCACCGCCACGGCTTCGGCTGTGGCAGGTGGGGCTACCTTTCGTTTCATAACAGAACGCTTGCAGGAATGGTCGTGATTAGTGCATGACCGGTCTAAAGGCGGTGGTATTCGACTGCGACGGCGTCCTGATTGACACCATCTCATCGTGGAGAATCATCCACGAGCACTTCGGGACAGAGAGCGGTCCGATGCTTGACCAATTTCTCAAGGGAGGGATAAGCGATGAGGAGTTCATGGCCGACGACATCGGACATTGGAAGTCGGTTCAGCCGCAGATTCATCGTGATGAACTGATGCGCTGTTTTCAGGGGATAAACCTCAACCCTGGTGCGAGAGAATTGGTTGACGCACTGAAATCTCGTGATGTCGTCGTCTGCATCGTCTCAGCAGGAGTCGACCTCCTGATTGGCACAATCGCTCAGATGCTGAAAGTTGACGATTGGGTGGCTAACGGATTCCAGTACGATGACGACGGATTTCTGCTCGACGATGGCGTTGTCAGAGTTCCTGCCCACTACAAGGGAGACATGGTGGAGAAGATTAGCCGAATCCAGGATATCGAGCCACATCAAATCTGTTCGGTGGGCGACAATCACACCGACCTTTCGATGAGAATACCCGGCAGTAGGTTCATCGGTTTCAATCCGTCAAAGCAGATGGCCTACGACGGCTTCAACGAGGCGGGAGTTCCGATCGTCGAGGGAAATGATTGCCGAAACCTCTGGCCCCTGTTGTTCCCCGACGAGCCTGAGTTGTTCACCAACTCGACCTCAGACGACTAAGCCTGCTCACAACTCAACCGATTCTCCAGTGGCCATCACTGATTCCTCCAAAATCATTCATCGCCTACGGCGATGAATGAGCAACCCAATATGCTGAGTTGCCGGTTCATCTTCCGTGAACACGAGGGCGAGCCCTTCGAACAAGGCGAGCGCAATCCTCGCTCTGCTTCTCACCGCATCGCTGTTGGCTGCCGGCAACGCGGGTGCTCAGACCGGCTCATCGGTGACCTTGGAGGTCTGGTACTCGTTCGCATCAGAGAGCAAGGAGGAGGAGACCTTTCTCAATGCAATCTCCTCCTTTGAGGCTGCAAATCCCCACATCACGGTGGAAGCGACGATGGTGCCCTATGCCAACGCCGACCAACTTTTCATGACCGCAGCCCAAGGAGGGGAGGCGCCGGACCTAGTGCGCCTTTCCAGCGACCAACTTGGCAAGATTGGTGAGGTGCGTGTGGACGGTTTCCCACTGCTCGAGGACTTGAGACCCCACCTGACGCCCGACGAGCAGAGCCGATTCGACGCCCGTTCCCTTGCAGCGATGCACTACGGCGATTCCCTGATGGGTATTCCGGCCAGCCAAGACTGCCTTTCGCTGATTTACAACAAGGCGCTATTCGACGCAGAAGGACTCGACTACCCTGACTCTAACTGGACTACAGGTGACCTTCTCTCCGCCGCTGAGAATCTCACCAACGGCGACATACAGGGTCTCGCCCTGCCGGTCAAAGTGGCCTACTGGTGGTTCCCCTTCCAGGAAGGATTCGGCGGCAATCTGTTCGACGATAATGGCACTCCCACGCTCGACTCAAACGGCTCTGCAGAGGCACTCGACTGGCTTTTCTCGTTGGAAAAAGAGCACGGCGTGGTAGCGACCGGTACTCAGATCGAGTCGATGAAATCTCAGTTCATCAGCTCTAAGGCGGCGATGATAGTCGATGGTCCATGGAATTGGGCGACCTACGAGGCGAGCCGCCTCGACATCGGGCAGGAACTTCTGCCGACAGTTGAGGAAACCGGTCTGCGCACATCACCGCTGGTGACCTACAAGGGATGGTCAGTAACCAAGCAGAGTACCGAAAAGGTGGCAGCGACAGACCTCGCCCTCCATCTCTCCTCGGCTGAGGTTCAGCGGGCTTTCGCCCTCGACACCTACACCATGCCGACCTCGCTAGAATTGTTCAACGACCCGGAAATTGCCAATGATGAGGTGATATCCGGCTTCCTCGAGCAGGCGCAACAGGGCACACCCGCCCCAACCACACGGGGAATGGCACTGGTCTACGGGCCTCTGGGGACTGCCTTCGAGCAGGTCTACACTGATTCATCAACCTCCGGGCAGGCTCTCAGTGACGCCAACGAGGAGTTGGTGTCGATGCTTGCTGAATCACAGCAGGCGGCGGAAATGCTGCTGATCGAAGGGTATCGGACCGCTACCATCCAATTCACCGCTGAGCCCGGCTATGACACGCTGAGGATTGTCGTCGATGGTGAGAACCACTCGACCCATCCAACCAATGCCGACTGTTCGACTTCAGCAGACCTCTGGACCTGCAACTTGACCGGCTTGGTGCCGGGTGCGGTGCATCAGGTTGAGGTGTTCGGGTGGATACCTCCTGCTGGAGAGGGGAGTTCGGGCTTCTGGACTCTCATCGCCAACATGTCCTCGATGACGGAGGTCGAGGACATTGTACCTCCACCAGCCGACACATCTCCGATTCTGTTCGCCGTGGGAGCCATCGTCCTCTCGCTGATCGCCCTGCTCTCCTTCCTCCGTTGGCAGGATGCTCGGGAGGGGAAGTCTCGCTCAAAGTTGGCTCACCTGTATGTCGCACCGGCATTGGTGGCTCTGGCAGTTCTGACCTTCTACCCGGTGTTCTACGGGATGTGGCTCGCTTTCACCAATGCTGACCAGACTCATCTGGGGGAGAACGCGTGGGTCGGGCTGGCGAATTTCGTCGAGGTGTTGACCTCTTCAGGGTTCGTGAGGGTGACCCTTTTCACACTCGTCTGGACGGTCCTCAATGTCACTGCACACATCGGATTCGGGCTGCTGCTCGCTCTAATGCTGAACAACAAGCACATTCGGGGCAGGGTTGCCTACCGCACAATTCTGCTCCTGCCATGGGCGATACCCTCCTACATCTCCGTACTCGTCTGGCGTGGGATGCTCGAACCGGCGGGCCTCATCAATGACCTGCTGGGGACTGACCTCAACCTCCTCGCCGACCCGACGGGAGCGAAGGCGCTCGTGATAATGGTCAACATCTGGCTTGGAATTCCGTTCATGATGATGTCACTCAGCGGGGCGTTGCAGTCTCTGCCCGGAGAGATGTACGAGGCGGCAGAAGTCGATGGTGTCGGGGCGTGGAGTCAGTTCCGGCACCTGACGATGCCAAACCTGAAATCTGCCATGGTACCCCTTTCACTGCTCGGATTCATCTGGACATTCAACATGTTCAATGTCATCTACCTGATGACCGACGGTGGCCCCAATCTCTACTTCGGTGAGCCTGGATCCACTGATATTCTCATCACATACGTCTACGACGTGGCCTTCCGAGACGGCGCCTATGGGGTCGCTGCGGCGTGGTCGGTGGTCATCTTCCTGATGCTACTTGTATTCTCTTGGGTCTACCTGAAGCGGACCAATGCTACGGAGGCGGTGACATGAGCGAGGACTTGGCGAAGCGACACTATGTTCCGGCAGAACTCGGAACCTTGCGGACTTGGTTGGTGGCAGCGATTTTCGTTAATCTGGCGATTGTACCACTCGAATGGCTCCGTGTTGGAGATTTGGCGATGCTCTCTGTACTCGATGCCGCAATTCTAGGAATCCTGCTGATGATGCTTCCAGATGAGGGTGCGGGCGGCAAGCGAGACTTCGCCATCATCGTCGCCGGTGTAGCCATGATTTCAGCCCTGCTCCGTTTGGCGACTTCAGAGTTAGCGGTCTTCGACTATTGGGCGAGGGCGTGGCTTATCTTGCCCGCTGGAATGGCAATCTGGTGGCTCTCCTCGCCGCATGTCTCCTCTTGGATCCGCGGCGACATGACCACAGAGGGTGCAGAGCGCGGTTTGGCTCGAAATCGCACACTAAAGCCAAGACTTTCTGCAGCGGGAGTCCACATTGTCCTGCTTCACGCAGTTGCGGTTGTGCTAATCCCAGTCATTTGGATTCTCGATGTCGCCCTCTCACCGGGAAATGCGCTGGGCGGCGAGGTCTTCGATCAGTTCACAGGCGAGCATTTCTTGAAAATACTCGGCGGCGAGTCATTCTGGATCTGGCTGCGAAACTCGGTGATAGTCAGCTTGGGTACCACTATCCTCGGCCTCTCTCTAGCGATTCCCGCAGGATACGCTTTCAGTCGCTTCAAATTCCGCGGCAGAGAACCTGCGATGTTCTCATTCCTGCTCGTCCAGATGTTCCCGGGAATCATCATTCTCGTACCCTACTTCCTAGTGATGAAGTCACTCGGACTGCTGAACTCGTGGCTCGGACTTGTTCTTGCATATTCGGTCACTGCGTTACCGCTCTGCGTGTGGATGCTGAAGGGCTTCTTCGACACCGTGCCGAAGGAACTCGAGGAGGCGGCCCTGCTCGACGGCTGCACCCAACCACAGGTTTTCCGGAAGGTCATCCTACCACTTTCCCTGCCCGCAGTTGCCGTTACAGCGCTGTTTTCGTTCCTCGCTGCGTGGAATGAGTTTCTTCTCGCCCTCACTTTCAACACCTCGAATGAGATGTACACCCTTCCCGTGGGTTTGGCCTCCATGATATCTGCCACCGGACAGGCTTGGGGGGACTTTGCGGCGGCATCCCTGCTCGTCAGTCTCCCGGTAGTGCTCCTGTTCATCCTCTTCCAGAGGTTCCTCGTCGAGGGACTTTCTGCTGGGGGTGTCAAAGGATGACTAGGACACCGGGAAATTCGGCCGAGGTGATTGAATGGTAGAAGTGAAGTTTGAGCGTGTGAAGAAGATGTATGATGACGGGACGGTGGCGGTCAGCAACCTGAATCTGACCGTCAATGATGGCGAATTCTTGGTGCTATTGGGGCCGAGCGGCTGCGGTAAGTCGACCAGTCTGCGAATGTTGGCCGGATTGGAGGATGTTACTGATGGCAGAATCACAATCGACGGAAATGTCGTGAACGACCTCTCACCGGGTGCCCGCGGCGTGGGAATGGTCTTCCAGAGCTATGCCCTCTATCCTCACATGACAATCGCCGAGAACCTCTCCTTCGGGCTCCGCATGGAGAAGGGCGAAAACCGCCTTTCCAAAGATGAAATCGACCTCCGAGTCAAGGAGACTGCCGAACTTCTGGGGCTGACCGAACAGTTGGGCAAGAAGCCGAAGGAGCTCTCCGGTGGGCAGCGCCAGCGAGTGGCGCTCGGAAGGGCTGGAATCCGCCGCCCGAAGGTGCTGCTGATGGATGAGCCATTATCGAATCTCGATGCTGAACTGCGCAACCAGATGCGGGTTGAAATTCGCCGGCTGCACGACAAGTTCGGCACCACCACGGTCTATGTGACACACGACCAGATTGAGGCGATGATTTTGGCAGACAGGATCGCCATCATGGAGGGCGGCGAATTGCAGCAGCATGGACCACCATTGGAGGTATACAACAACCCTGCGAACGAATTTGTGAAGGGATTTCTCTGTAAGCACATAGACGAAATCGTTGATACGGCCAACCGAATCTTCGATGAGCGGTGAGAAGATGAATCACTGGAAATCTCTGCTCCTAGCGGCGATTATGCTGCTCTCGTTGCTGCCGGCAATCACAGTCGATGCGGGCGAGAGCAAGTCCTCCACACAGTCGGTGGACATCCAGAATTTCGCCTTCGGCCCACTGGACATCACAATCTTCGTCGGTGACAGCATATCGTGGAAGAATCAGGACTCCACATCCCACACCGCCACCAGCACCAGTGGCCCGGATTCGTTTGATTCAGGAACGCTACCTCCTACCAGAGCGTTCACCTACACCTTCACCTCGACCGGCTCCTACGACTATCGCTGCTCAATTCACACTTCGATGACCGGAACCGTGACTGTGGAGACACCACCAGCGGTTAGGGTTCGAGAGACCGAGACCACCTTTACCTGGAGGTTGGATGAGCCAGAACTGGCCCAACAGCCGTCGAATGTCAGCCTAATCGGTGAGTGGAACTGGAGTACTCACACGGAACTTGACTTCAATTCCAATTTGGATTGGTCGACAAGTCTGGCGCTACAACCTGGGCTGTACTGCTACAAGTTCGTTATCGGAGAGGCGGACTACCGCTTCGATTTGACCAACCCATATCGGGGCTACTGCGGCGAGTTTGAGAATTCAATTGCTCGTGTCGAAGATACGACCAAGCCGATGCTTACACTCGATTCCTCATCGGCCGGTGAGAGTGGATACAACGCGCGCATCCTGTTTTGGGCCGGTGGCGGCAATGCCGCTCCAGATGTCATCACCACGACACTCGAGCATGATTTCGTTGAAACGCCAGTCAACGGCGTCTGGAATTCCGGTGATTGGTCACACTCTCTCTTTTTGGATGACCTTTCACCCGGCAAGTACACCTTGCGAGCCTCCGCAACCGATGTCGGCGGCGGCGAATCGGATGATTTGCTGCTCCCCTTCTGGGTCGGCGAGCAATCCGAGTTCATTTGGGATGACGCGCTCATCTACATGGTGATGACCGATCGATTCGTTGACGGCAATCCCTCCAACAACCCGGCTCCGACAACAGCCACCGAAGACGCTGACTGGCAAGGCGGCGATTTCGCCGGCGTCACGCAGATGATTCAGTCCGGTTACTTCGACGATATCGGCGTCAATGCCCTCTGGCTGACTCCCTTCAACAGCGCTGCCAACGGAACTGGGATGGCCGGTGACGGCCAACACGAGGTGTCAGCCTACCATGGCTACTGGCCAGTCGAGCCGAGAGGGGTTGATTCGAGGCTTGGGAGTGAGGCGGAATTGGAGGAATTGGTTGCTGCGGCGCATGAGCATGGAATCCGTGTGCTGGGTGATTTCGTAGTCAACCATGTTCACGAGGACCACCCATACTACGCCGACCACCCCGACTGGTTCAACCAAGGGTGCCTTTGTGGCTCCACGGACTGCGATTGGACCGAGCACCGCCTCGACTGTTTGTTCCGCACCTACATGCCGGACATCAACTGGAAGAACCGAGACGCCTCTGAACAGATGATTGCAGACGGGCTATGGTGGCTTGAACGGTTTGACTTGGACGGGGCGCGCATTGATGCAGTCAAGCATGTCGATGACCTCGCAATCTACAACTTCGCGACTCAGGTCGAGGAGCGCTTCGAGTTGGCGGGAACCGATTACTATCTCAAAGGTGAGACCGCGATGGGTTGGGTCGGACACAATCTGGAAGACAACCAGGGTGAGTATGACATGATCAACCGCTACATGGCTGAGCATGGTCTAGACGGACAGGCCGACTTCGTCCTCTATCACGCGGTGGTTGACAATGTCTTGACCTCGGGCATCATGGACTACCAGCACCTCGACTGGTGGACTGCTCGAAGTCAGGACCAGTATGTCGAGGGGGCGACTATGGTGCCGTTCATCGGCA
>Ga0310125_10001323_pt1 | contig 12417 bp, 9 predicted proteins | sample CB11b_Tmax_Bot8__FD_203508 | JGI IMG/M metagenome (GOLD analysis project Ga0310125, IMG submission 203508) | Marine microbial communities from Western Arctic Ocean, Canada - CB11b_Tmax_Bot8 | ecosystem: Environmental > Aquatic > Marine > Oceanic | place: Canada: Western Arctic Ocean | collected... | reverse complement strand
GGCGCCGGGCGGTGCGCACACTCGCTGCCATGTGCTTCAGCGGACCCTGGGCGGTTCACACGGAATACGGCACCGACGCGGTGGCGCCCGCTCTGGAGAGGATCGCCGGTGAGGACGCAGCCTATCTACGCCGGGTCGCGGCGGAGTCAGCGGTCTAGCCGTCTTCGAGTACGATCCTTCCCGCTCGATGCGTTCGAATATAGCCCGGTATGCCGCCGAGTCGTCGTATACTACGCTGCCTCGGAACTGAACTGCAACGAACTCAAATCCAAGGGGTCCTGACTGATGGCAGTACAGACCGTCCACGAACTGTTCGACCTGAGCGGCAAAGTCGCGCTCATCACCGGCGGCACCGGCTACCTGGGAACGGCCTTCGGCCACGCCCTGGCCGAAGCGGGCGCCAGCGTCGTCATCAGCAGCCGCGACGAGGCCCGTGGTCGCGGGGCGGCGGCGAAGCTGCCCACCCCTGGAGCGGCTACCCACCACGCCGTGCAGCTCGACCAGATGGACAGCGGCGCCCTGCGGGGTGGATTCGATGCGGCTGTTGAGGCCGCCGGACAGGTGGATATCCTGGTGAACAACGGCATCGAAGCCCAGGGCAAGGACCTGACGGAGATCTCATTCGAGGAGTTCGCCCGTCACCAGGCGAACAACGCGGGCTACTTCGAGCTGGCGAGACTGCAGCACGATCATGCCGTACAGCGTGGCGTGGCCGCCAGCATCGTCAACATCGGGTCCATGTACGGTCAGGTCGGATCCTATCCCGATGCGTACGAAGGGATATGCTCTGCCAGCTCCGTTTCCTATCACGCCCTAAAGGGTGGCACGATCCACATGACCCGCCACCTCGCCGTTTACTGGGCGCAGGACAAGGTGCGCGTGAACTGCCTGAGCCCCGGCGCCTTCCCCAACCCGAGCGGGGCACCTGCTGCGTTGGTGAAGCGTCTGGAGGTCAAGTGCCCGATGGGGCGTATGGGAGAGCCGACGGAGCTGAAGGGCGCCATCGTGTTCCTGACCAGCGATGCCTCCAGCTACATGACCGGCCAGAACCTGACGATCGACGGCGGCTGGACTGCCTGGTAGCGTTCCGAGCCAGATCCTGACCCAGGGCGCTTCTCAACGCCTCAGTCCAACCAGTCTCCAAAGACGGCGATCTGCTCATTCACCGGGGCGATGGTGCGTCGTTCAACGTCGTCGACGATCAGGTTCCGGGCCCTGCCAGCCCACAGGTTGGCGCCAATCGGCTGGTCGGCGTGGACCGTCAGGCTGTCGGCCGTCCAACTCAGTTCCAGGGATCGGAAGGTCTCCTCGGCGGTCACGAGGGGGCGGCCGTCCAGCTCGACGAAGCTGCCGTTCAGGAGGCGGAGCTGGCGGGGCTGACCATCGCTGTCGCAGCACACGAGCACGACCTCGGCGTCGGTGACGAGGGGACCGCCGCTGCGCAGAGCTCGGCGCTCGTGAGCAACGAGATAGTAGTCCCGCCGGTCGTCGATCTGCAGACAGAGCCCCGAGGCCTCCCATGGCGGCACGAACTCACCCCCTTCAACGACCGCGAGCGGCTCGACTGACAACGACGGCGCTTGGTCTCTCGGATACGGATAGAGCACCGTGTCGATGGCCAGAGGCAGCTCCTGCTCGACGGAGTAGATGGCCACTGGGGCCGGACGATGATGCCCCCAGCCCGCCGGTACCCATCCCTGCAGAGGATCCTGCTGACCGCAGACGATGCGCGCCTGTAGATTCGCCGCCGAGCTCGGCAGGATGGTCAATCCCGCCTGGCCGTTTGCCGTTCGAACCGTGTTGTCGCCGGGCTCGACGTCACAGGTAGCGGAGGCCTGAAAGTGGAACAGCGATTCGGCCAGGTGCCGACCCTTGCCGAGCAGCCGGTCCGACAGTATCCAGTAGTCGGGCTTGGCAAACCAGATCTTGCGCTCATGGTCGACGAACAGGCGCTCGTGGGGTGCGACCTGTAGTTCGCCCGCCTGCCTCTGCGTCCAGGGCTGCATCGACTCCACGCCCTCGACGCGCTTGCTCTCGTACTGGAAGCCCCGTCGCCGGCTCTGCTCCGAACCGTAGGCTCCGTAGCCGTCCTGGTAGCGACTGCTAGCGTAGTCGAAGCCGGTGCCGCTGACCCAGGTGTTGGGCAGTGGCTCATTGGTGATGTCCTGCCACCGGGTACGACCGCGCAGCGATGGGATATCGAACAGCGGCAGGCCGGCGACCTGCCCGCGGCCATCGACCATCATGGTATTGTGACCGGCCGAGCCGACGAAGTATTCGCTGCGCCAGGCCGAAGACCAGGGTCCGGCACAGCCGCAGTCGGTTACCAGGGTGTTGCCGTAGGCGTAGAGCTCGAAGCTGAGCTTGTCCACATGGTTGTGACCGCCGGCGCTCCGGCCCCCATCGAACACCAGGTAGCGGGCCTGCGTGCTCCAGTCGGAGCGCATGACGTAGAAGCCGGCGTACGGAAAGGTGCACGAGGTCTCGGCCGGCGCCGTGCCTTGTGCACCGTAGGAGTCGATGAAGCGGAGGTCGTCGCGGCCGGTGATCTCCACGCCGAGGGAGATCAGCGCACCACGTCGTTCGGGGAACTCGTCTCCATCCTGGGCCGAGTAATTGTCGTTGACCGAAGGGTAGCTGCCGTTGGGTTTCACCATGTAGGCGGGGAAGTCGAAGATGCGCTCCACCTTCTGACGGAATCCAGGGGGCAGATCGACCTCGCCCCGCTCACCCAGCTGCAGCGTGCGGGTGAAACATTCGTGGGCGAAATAGCTGAGCTCGATGTAGGCGCCGTCGGGATAGAAGTACTCGTCCAGCAGGGTGCAGAGACCATCCAGACCGGCTCGGGTCCAGCCGTCCGCCTCGGAAAACTCCGGCCATTGTCGCCCCGTCGCGATCAGGTGCTCGTGGAGATGGATGACCATGTTCGGCATGCCGGGCACCTGGTTGTCGGCCAAATACCGCAGATGATGGAGGATGACCTTCAGCAGGGTGACGAGCTCATCCACCGTGACCGCGGGACAGTGCTGCAACAGCAACAGGCAGTTGGTCCAGTTGGTGGCCCGGGGGCTGGTATAGTGGATGGTCCGCCAGAAGGCGCCGGTAGGGCCGGTGGGGGGGCGGGTCGGCAGCGGCCCCGTGACGTCGATCCACCTCAACATCCCTGTGACACACTCCCGGGCGTAGCGGTGGTTTCCCGTTTCGCCATACTCCTGGGCCAGGGCAAGGAACTCGCCGTGATCGTTCTGCTGCATGACCTGGGTGCTGTACAAGCGCTCCGGGGTGGCTCCGGGATCGGCGACCGAGAGCCAGTCCCTGGCTGCCAGCTCCCGACACAGCTGCTCGCCGCGCTCCGAGGTGACCTCGGGCTGATCGGTAGGCCCGGGCGAGACCGGTTCTGTCCCGGCGTCCCTTCGGTTGCGGAAGTAGGCGATCAGTCGCTGCTTTGCCTCGCCCAGATCCGCGGCCGACATAGCTTCGCAAACGGACTCCAGACCCGGATGGCCCAGGTCGAGGGCGTCCAGCAGAACTTTGTCGCTCATCACTTCGGTCATGTCGTCTTTCGCTTCGGATCCGGCGGCGCGCTGCACTGGGCACATGCGCGCCGGGCCGAGTGGTCTCTACCATTACTATTACTATAAAGAGGGACAGATACTATAAAGAGGGACAGAAGCAGGGCCCGAAGTATAACACAAAGGGGAGACGCACGTTGCTAACTAGAGAGGGATGCCAGGCGCGCCAGGAGCGTCTGCGACAACGACTGAGCGATTCGAGCCTCGACGCCATCGTCCTGGTGCACCCGGCGGAGATCTACTACTTCACGGGCGTGCTTCTGCCCGAGTCATTCCCGGGTCAACCCGGTCTGCTGTGGATCGAGGCAGCCGGCGGCAGCTGGCTGGCCGCCCACAGCGATGACGGCGAGCCACTGGTGGACGCGTGCTACACCTACGACTCCGACCTGGGAGGGACGATCAACTCCTACCTGCGCACTCAGCTCGGCGAGCTTGTGGTCGAACGACTGCAGGCCCGTGGCGCCCGCGCCGCCCATGTCGGCTACCAACGGGAATTCATGCCCAGGATGCTGGCCGAGCACGTCGACAAGGGGTTGGGCGGCGCGGCAACGTGGGTGGACGTGGACGAACAGCTCCACCAGATGCAGGAGGTCAAGGACGACGACGAGATCGCACTGATCCGCAAGGCCGTGCAGGTCGACCTGGCCGCCTATGATGCGGCACAGAAGGCGATCGCACCCGGCGTCCTGGAGCTGGACGTGCTCGGCTCCGCCCAGCACGCAGCGCACTTGGCAGCTGGCGAGAAGGTGTTCCACGATGGCGACTACCAGAGCGGCGAGGACGGCGGCTTCGCCCGCAACCGCCCCATCGAAGAGGGCGAGCTCTACATCATCGACGCCTGGGCCACCTACCGCGGCTACTGGGCGGACCTGTGCCGCACGTTTTCCGTCGGCGAGCCCACGGACCTGCAGGAGTCCATCTTCAACCACCTGCGCGCCTTCCACGACCGAGTCGGGGACTACCTGCAGCCCGGCAAGGACAGTCGAGAGTGTGCCCGTACCATGGACGCCTACATCCGCGAGCACCCGGCCCTGGCCGAGGTGGGGCTGGGACATCACGGCGGCCACACCATCGGCTTGCGCGCCCACCAGATGCCCGACGTCAACGCCACAAGGGGAGGGATCTTCGAGGTGGGCAATGTCGTGTCCATCGAACCTGGCTCCTACATTCCTGAAGCTCGGGCCGGGGTACGGCTGGAGAACATGTATCTGATCACGGAGTCGGGGCCGGAGAACCTCTCGGTGTACCCGATGGAGATTCGGCCACAGAGATAGGTGGCGCCCCAAGGAACCGAAGAAGATCCGGCGACCCGTACGCAGTCCGTCTGATCGTTCACCTGTGAGCACATCCAATGAGCCTTGAATGCAGCGACACCACTTTTCGCGATCGCCGGGCCATCTGCCTGCAGAGCGATTCCTTTCAGGTCGTGACCATGACCGGCTGTGGCCACCTGGCCAGTCTACGCATCCCTGACGTGGATGTGAACCCCCTCTGGGAGCCACCGTGGCCGCTGATCGAGCCGGGAGACTTTGACCCGGACAAACACCTGGATGTCTACGGTCCGGGAGAGGGCCGGCTGCTGGCGTCGCTCGCCGGCCACAACCTGTGCCTCAATCACTTCGGTGATCTCACCGAGACGGAAGAGGCGGCCCACGGCTACTACCACGGCGAGGCTCCCAACCTGCCTTGGACGGTGTTCGAGCAGAAAGCCGATGCCGACGAGGCCAAGCTGGACTACGGGCTGGACCTGCCAGACGCGCAGATGCGGTTTCGTCGCACCCTGCGCATTCGGCCGGGGGAATCCACTCTCTATCTGAGCGAGCGCACCACCAACTTGAAGCGCACGGACGCGCCGTTCTGCTGCCAGCAGCACGTGACCCTGGGGCCGCCGTTCGTGGAAGGCGGCGTTTCCCAGCTGGACCTGCCAGCGCGCAAGGGTCAGACGAGCTCGGCTTCCCTCGGCAGCACCGATCCTCTGGCGCCGGACCAGCCCTACGCCTGGCCCGACGCGCCACAGCGGTCCGGGGGCACCCGCGACCTGCGGGTGTATCCCGAGGAGTTCTGCGCCTTCGGCGCCACGGCCCTGTTGGAGCCGGATGAGGAGGGTTGCGCATTCACCGCCGTCTCGAACCCGCGCCTCGGACTGCTCCTGGTCTACGTCTTCCCGCGCGAGGCCTTCCCGTGGACTTCGCTGTGGTTCGAGCACAAGGCGTCCGACTTTCTGCCCTACAACGGCAAGACCACCACGTGGGGTGTGGAGTTCGGCTCCGTCGCCCAGCCGGTGAAGCTCATGGAGACATTGACCGCCGGTCCGCTGTTGGGCGCGCCTCGTTTCGGGACGCTGCCGGCCCTTCACACGGTCGAGGTCAACTACCAGGCTCTGTTGTTGAAGGTTCCATCCGATTGGCAAGGGGTGGAGCACATCGAGCACCGGGACGGTGAGACCATCGCCTGGGAGACCGGATCCAACCGCAGCGTGACGACGCCTTCCGACTGGCGAATTTCTACGACGACGGCGCCTTCGACACCCTGACAACCTGTCCGCACTCCGTGCGGGCCCGTGAGGTCGCAACGATGAACCAAGACAACGATCGCCCGATCTATCACTACCTGCCCCCGGAGGGTCTGCTCTGGGATCCATGCGCCGCCATGTTCTGGAAAGGGCGCTACCACCTGTTCTACCTCCACAGCTCTTGGGCGGAGGGCGGCCCGCCGCGTCGCCCAGACGGATACATGTACAAGGCCTGGGCCCATATCTCTTCTGCAGACCTGGTCCATTGGGATCGACATCCCAACGCCGTCGACCGTGGGCAAACAGGTAACATCTTTCTCTTTGACGGAACACCAACCATCATCTTTCCACACCCCGACGGAGGAGGCGCAAGCTGCATTGCCAGCAATCCCGAGGGCGACCTCATGGACTGGAGATTCGAACCAACGGATCCCGTCCTGCGACATCCGGTCCAGGGTACGGGTCTGTACCCGGACAACAACGACGTCACCGCGTGGCAGGAAGGGGAGTGGTGCTACGCATTGACCGGTACCCGAGACACCGCGGGCAACGGGGACACGCAGCACCTGTTCCGCTCGCGCGACCTCGCCGACTGGGAGTACGTGGATCGCTTCTATGAGTCGGAGAGACGCTGGACGAGCGGCAAGGACGATTGTTCCTGTCCTGACTTTTTCGAATTGGGCTCCAAGAGGATGCTGTTGCACTACTGCCACCACCATCCGCACGGCAGCAGGTACTACCTCGGCCGCTTTGAGGATCAGCGCTTCTATCCGGAAGCCTTTGATCGCATCAACTGGCCAGGTGGCAACCTGCACGCACCCAGGACAATGCTCGATGAGAAGGGGCGTCGGATTCTGTTTGCCAATCTGAACGAGGGCCGTAGCATGGACGCTTGTGTGGCGTCTGGTTGGATGGGCGTCCTGAGCTTACCCGTCGTCATCTCCCTGGCCCCGGATGGAAACACGATCTGCTACGAGCCGGCCACCGAACTGCAAGCCTTCCGTCAGGATCTGACGCAACGCCAGGATGTGGGCATCGAGACCGACACTGAGATCCCGTTGCCGGAGGCGCGAGGCGACTGTCTGGAACTCGACCTGGAGATGGAACCCAGAGGTGCCTCGGAGTTTGGTCTCAAGGTGCGCTGCGCGCCGGACGGCTCCGAAGAGACCCTGGTCTCGTTTACGCTCGAGCCCCCGACGATCCAGATCGACTTTCGAAAGGCGAGTCTGCGAGACGATCTGACCTACCATGAGGATCCCAGAATCCAGGCCGCCCCATTCGATCTCAAGCAAGGGGACTGCGTCAAACTGCGAATCTTTCTCGACCGTTCCGTGCTAGAGGTATTCGCTGGCGATCAGCGTTATTTGGTCCAGCGGATCTTTCCCACCCATCCTGACGGGCTGGACGTGAAGCTCTACAGCCGCGGCGGGCCCACGTATGTCCGGCGTCTTAGGGCGTGGCAGATGGGCTTGCCACTTGGACACTGAGGCACCCCATAAAGCGCCGTGGGCCATTGCGGATCAGACAACGAGGGGGGACATTGCCTGAAGATCGAGACGCGAACGGGGTTGTGGAGGCCAAACTCAAGGCTCTCCTTGCGTCGATCGAGGACGAGTTCCAGGAGGCCTCTCACAAGTTGGCCGAGATCGTCTATGCCGACACACAGCAGCAAGAGCCTGGTGGGGATCCGGAAGCCGAGGACAACGGTACGAAAAGTAAGAAGAGCGACGCAGTCGACGCGGACTTTGAGGTCGTCGCCGACTGAGGTCGTTGATAAGGGCCCCGGGAATCTGCATCGAGTCCCGGGGGCCTATGTCGTTGTGAACGTGGGCACTATTGGTTCGGCAACAGCAGCAGTTTCAACCCTTCCTGTTTCTCCATCATTTCGAAACCGCGCTTCCACTCCCCCAGCTTCAGTTCGTGGGAGATCAGTTTCGAGTTGTCGATTGCGCCCGTCTCCATCAATTTCAGTGAGCGCTCCCATGCGGTGCGCCGCTGACCGATGCCACCACTGACGACCAGCTCCTTGAAGGCGATCTTCTCGAGATCTACCTCGACCCGCTTACCGGGCAGTCCCATAATCGACACCCTGCCGCGCTTACGCACTCCTTCCAGGGCCAGATCGATCGCCGCCGGCGCACCGGCGCACTCGATCACCACGTCGGCGCCGTAGCCGCCGGTCAACTCCTGCAACCGCTGCACCGCGTCGACAGCCTGCACATCGATGGTGTGGGCAACACCGAGTTCACGCTCGGCAAAGGCGAGTCGCTCTTTGTCACGCTCTGTGCCGCAGAGGACGACGGTCCCGCCTTCTGCCATCGCCACCAGCGCCGAGAACATCCCCACCGGCCCGGGGCCAACAACGGCGACCACATCCCCTGCGGTGACGCCGCACTGCTCGATGACAGAATGCACGCAACACGCGAGCAATTCCGTGACAGCCCCCGCTTCGAAGGACACCCTCTCTGGCAGTTTGTGCACGAAAGTGGCGTTCACATATGGAGCGAAGCAGCCGTCGTGATAGTACCCCATCACCTGCCGTGTGGGGCACATGTTGTAATGACCGCTCAGACAGTAATCGCATCGTCCACAGATGTAGATGCTCGGCTCGCCGGTGACACGATCGCCAACAACCACGTTGTCTCCCACCTCATCGCCCTTGTCGACAACGACGCCACTGAATTCATGCCCCATCACAACGGGCGTGCGGATGTTATAGTTGATCGTATCGTGATAGATATGTAGGTCGGAGCCACAGATTCCGGCAGCCCGGACCTCCACTTTAACCTGGCCCGGTCCTGGGGCTCGGTCCTCAAGATCGCGCAATTCCACAAAGCCGCTACCGCGATCGAACTTTACCACGCCCTGCATATGCCTGCTCTCTATTACGGCTCGATGCCGATGAGTTCGAGGCGATCGCCGACACCGATGCTGCCCCCGCCAGAGAGGGCGATCACACGCGACACACGTGCCCCGATGATGTCCTCTACTTCGACGATAGCGATTCGATGATCGGGATCAAGGCCTTCGACATGCTGATGGCTTGGGTATACGGCGAAACGATATCCTTTGTGCACACCATTCTCGCTACCCACGTTGACGAACAGTTCATCCCCGAGCACCGAGAGAATCTGCGCCGCTCCGGATGACACCTGAATGCCTTGTGGCCGTGCGAGTTGCGCCAGTTGTTGCATGACCTCATCCATGGCGGCAATCGTCGCCTGGCCAATTGCGGTGCTACGGAATTCTTTCGAGCCGTATTCCATCTGACCGAGGCCGGCAAACTGCCGGTCTTGTTCACGCGGCTTGCCAAGCAGATCCAACGCGACGCCCCGGTCAAGGCTCTCTTGTTGCGAGTGTGCATTGCCGATGCGCTGATTGTCTGCGCGGATCAGTTGCACTTCGAGTTCCGCAATGCCCTTATACGCCTTATAGCCTCCGATTAAGGGGTCGCCCACAGTCATGCGCTCCATGTTGTAGTCGAGCAGGTCCCCCGTCAGTACCATGTCAGCCTCAAGGGCGTCGATGATCTGGCGTACATGTTGTTCCTCCCAACGACGCGGCGGAGCGCCAACAACCTCGACCACGGCGGCATAAGGAACCACGCGCCATGCAACGGAGCGTTCCATCTCATCTGCAAGCAGGCGGGCCGGCTCGTTGCGCAGATCCCAAACACCGTCGCGAAAACCGGACTTGCCATCGAAAGGCAACACAGCGATCCACGGTCGATAGTAGGAAGCAGGATCATCCACCGTCGTTGCCCGTCGAGCCCGGTAGGCTTCCAGAGCAGGCGTTGGCGTAACCGTGACGGCATCTGTGGGGTCACCGCTGGCAGCGGTCACAACAGTGGCTTGAGGGGGGGACAGTGGTGCGCACCCAAAGGCGAGACCAAGGCACGTAGCGGCTGTAAATAAGAAGTTTCGCATCGCGTCCATCGGTGACGGCAAGGGCCGGTGAGTGGCTTACCTGGACTAAAAATTCGGGTAGGTAAGTTGCCCCTCTCCAGGCTCCCCGTCAAGAACTATAACGCGCTGGCGGCTTGGTAGATTCGGCGAGTTTCGAGGTCAACGGGCAGCCAGCTGACACGCTAGTGTAGTGTCGCGGAAATAACTTGTACGAATTGGGAGTCGTGGTTAGGTTTTCTCCAGGACATCCAACCGGGAGCAAACCATGCCACAGGGACGCCCGCTGACGCCGCTGGAACTGACCGAGTAGACGCGCCAGCAACTGGAGTCATACCGCAACTCACGCAGCCTGCCTCACGGCTTGGTGCGCCGTGCCGAGATCGTCTTGCTGGCCGACGATGGTTGGCCCAATGCCGCGATCAGCAAGACGGTGGGTCTGTCTTCGGTCACGGTCGGCAAGTGGCGACAACGCTTTCTGGCCCATGGTTATGAAGGGGTTGTATGACGAGTGGCGTTCGGGGACACCCCGGTCCATCACGGACGAGCAGGTGGTCGAGGTCGTCTACAAGACCCTGCAGACGACGCCGAAGGACGAGACTCACTGGACCGTGCGCGGCATGGCCAAAGAGAGTGGCCAGTCCAAGGACGCGGTCCATCGCATCTGGAAGACTTTCGGGCTCAAGCCGCACCTCCAGGAGCATTTCAAGCTGTCCACCGACCCCTTCTTCGTCGATAAAGTGCGCGACATTGTGGGGTTGTACCTCAACCCGCCGGATCATGCGGTGGTCCTGTGCGTCGATGAGAAGAGTCAGATCCAGGCCTTGGAGCGCAGTCAGCCGCTGTTGCCCCTGGGCTTGGGATACGTCGAAGGGGTCACCCACGACTACAAGCGCCACGGCTGATTCGATCCTTGCCAAGCTCCGAAGACTTTGTGAACGTATTTCTGCGACAGAACACTAGTGGGAGAAACCAGTACCCCTGGCCGATGATCACCTTGTGGCTCGGGATCTGATCGCGGGCACGCGGGTCCTCTTCCCTCTCCTCGTCGTCAAGTTCATCCTCGTCGAACGCTTCCCGTAAAATTCGTCCAGATCCCCCATGAGGAAGCTGCCCGGCTCGATCCAGACCAGCCTCATGGAGGCACAACCAGGAAGTTGTACGGTCACCTGGGGCGACTGCCCCTGTAGACTGACGGCAAGGAGACTCAGTAGTGCGCAGAGTCTCACAGCATTCCAGCTTCTCTGCGGCCAGGACCCGAATCGGTTGAAGCCGGCCTTTACACTCATATTCTACAGAGCCGCCTCGAGCAGCCGCTCCTGGGTTGCGCTGGAGGCTTCTACCTCGTCGGTGATCCGCCCGTTCTTCATTACATAGATGCGATCGCACAGGCCCAGCAGTTCTTCCATCTCCGACGATACCAGCAAAATACCGAGACCCTCGCCAGCCAGCTCGCCCAGAAGTCGGTAGATCTCAAAACGGGCGCCTACATCGATCCCCCGCGTCGGCTCGTCGACGAAAAGGACCGCCAGATCGCGCTTCAACAGCCAGCGGGCAAGCAGCACCTTCTGCTGATTTCCGCCACTGAGTAGAGCCACCGGCTGCTGCATGGATGGGGTCCTGACACGCATGCGCTCGATGACGCGGCTCGCCTGTTGCAATTCGATAGATCCCTGTAACCACATTCTTGTGCGATGCACGAACTGCGACAGGCAGGAGATACTGGTGTTGGGCAACACGCCAAGCAGTGGGAAAATCCCCTGGGTGCGCCGATTCTCCGGCACGAGACCAATGCCCGCCTGACGGGCTCTCCAGGTAGCGTTAGCGGCAAGGTCCCCACCGTTGACCTGGACACGACCGGCCAGTCGCCGATCGGCGCCCAGAATGCCACGCAGGAGTTCTGTACGTCCCGCCCCCATCAACCCCGCAACACCCACCACTTCGCCAGCCCGGACCGCTATAGATATATCGTATACGTTTGCTGTCGTCAGCCCGTGGACGGCAAGGGCCTCCACTCCCAGGGAACGCCGGGAATGCGGATAGACATCATCCAGTTGGCGCCCCACCATGCGGTGGATGATCTCTGCCTCGTCCAACTCGCCGGCGTCATCTGTGGACACATGGGTGCCGTCACGCAGTACGGAGATCCGATCCGCGAGAACGCGAATCTCATCGAGTTTATGCGACACGTAGAGCAAGGCAACACCGTCGTCGCGCAAGCGACGCAAGAGAACGAACAGACCGTCGATCTCGGCCGGACTCAGCGCCGAAGTGGGCTCGTCCAACACCAGCACCTGTGTGGGTAGCACTGTTGCATCTGCCGACTGCCGAGAAAGGGCCCGGGCGATCTCGACCAGTTGTTGCTGGGCGATCCCCAAGCGGCGCACTTTGATCCGCGGATCCACATCGAGACCCACCTGATCCAAAGCTG
>Ga0310125_10001318_pt1 | contig 12428 bp, 8 predicted proteins | sample CB11b_Tmax_Bot8__FD_203508 | JGI IMG/M metagenome (GOLD analysis project Ga0310125, IMG submission 203508) | Marine microbial communities from Western Arctic Ocean, Canada - CB11b_Tmax_Bot8 | ecosystem: Environmental > Aquatic > Marine > Oceanic | place: Canada: Western Arctic Ocean | collected... | reverse complement strand
ACGACAACCCGCAAATCCCCGACACACGAAATAATCCGTAAGTGATTATTCAGAGACAGGTTATGACACAGGACCACCCGCAATTCCGGCGCCACTGCTTCTGCGGCCTGTCCTGTTGGTCTGACCTCCGTTTTTCAACGGACCGCTCGCTTCTAAGGATCACATGGACCGCAAAGAAAACGGGGGCATCCCCAGAACGTCCAGGATTTCCTGAACCTCAGGGAGTTATTGAGCCTTCTAAGAGTTCCTGAACCGCGATTCAGGCAAGCGGCATCAAATCGGTCTTGATGGCCGACTGAGCACCGGCATTGGCTGGCGGCGGGGAGATCGGCTTGCGAGTCACCTTCAGAAATCCGGCGATGGCGACCACCAGGGCTGCCAGCAGGATCGTGATCCCCAGCCACTTCTTCGAGTTCTGCCGAATCTTCTCCAAAGATTTCGAACGGCCGGTCAATGCCGAGGCCAGAAAGAAGACGGCAAACGCGAGCAAAATCTTGACGCCCATCAGCGGATGGTACAGCTTGTCCCCCTTGTGCTGCGGAATGGAAATGACAAGGTAATTGTAAAACCCGCTGACCAGGAAGAGCAGAATGCCGATGCCGATAAATTTCTTCCAGATTCCCATCACGCGTCCACGGAACTCATCGTGCTCGGTGTCGGGCAATCGGGCGGCCGCCGGCATCAGCACGAATCGCATGAAGATGCTCCCGCCGAGCACCACAATCGTGGTCCCAATATGAATCCATCGCATCAGGACGTTCAGCGGGATCAAGTCTTCCACGATTTCGGACTCCGACTTTGGGAAGGGAACGATTGTCGTCTCACGGAATTGTCGATTGTAGAGCGTCTGCCGTAATTTATCGACTGCTCAAAAACAAAGCCCACGGGTTGCAACCCGTGGGAATGTTGATTTTGGGGCAATTTGTTGACGAAGAGCGGCCCGATGGTCAAATCCGACGCGAATCTACTGCCGCTGCGGTCGCTTCAGACTCGGATCGATTGCGATCGCGTGCTCGAAAGCCTCGGTGGCCCGCTCGGTTTGACCTTTATCGTTCAGGGCATCTGACTGCAGCAGATACGCTTCTGCAACGACCGCATCGAAACGTTTCGCCCTGGCGTAGTCGGCAATCGCACTCTCGTAGTCCCCTTTTCGCAAGTAGGCGTCCCCGCGAACCGAAAATGCTTTGTGATGTGGGCTCAGCCGAATCGCCTGACCACAGTCGGCAATCGCCTGGTCGTACTTCTCTTCCCTTAACCAGATGGCTGCCCGGTGGGAGTAGACTTCGGCCAGCTCCGGGTTGAGTTGCAGCACGCGGTTGAAATCGGCAATGGCCTGCTCGGCATGACCGTCTTGGGCAAAGTGCAGGCCACGCTCGATGTAGACCTTTGGGTCTCGCGGCGTGCGCGCGATTTGCTGATTCAGGACCATCAATTTATTGAGCCGGCTGATTTTCAGTGCATCCGACTGCGCGTCCTTATATCTTTGCGAGACGACGGCTGCGAGGTCGCCCGCAGCTTTGACGGCTTCCAGCTCTGCCTTTTGAAGGGCCGGCTTTTCCGGCTCCTTGGCCGCAGCAAGGTGAGCCTCCGCTGCCTGCTTGGCGGCCGCTTCGGCCACTGCGGTTGCCAATTGGGCAGTCGCCAGATACGCCTTGCGTCGATGCTCGTAATACTTGGGGGTGTTCGGGGAACGGACGATGGCTTCGGTGAAATCAGCCACGGCTTTGTCCGCTTTGCCGATCCTAAAATGCAGCAACCCGCGGTTGTTGTAAGGATTCGCACCATCGGGCTGGAGCCGAATCGCCTCGTTGAAGTCGGCCAAGGCCTTCTCGTTGTCACCCGCTTGGAGATGCACATAACCCCGATTGTTCAGAGCATCGCCGTAGCTCGGATCGTTTTTCAGGGCCCCATCCAGGCTGCTGACGGCCTTGGCGAATTCCCCTTTCGACATGTAGGCCAGACCCCGATTGTTGTACGGTTCACGCAGCTTCGCATCGAGACGGATCGCTTCATCGAAATCTTTGATCGCACGGTCTGTTTGCTGGCGGGTCATCCGAAAAAACCCCCGCGAGTTGTACAGCGTTGCGTTTTTGGGATCGACGTGGAGCGCTGCAGCGAAGTCGGCTGACGCGTTGGCATCGCCGCCGAACTTCGCATAAACCCGCGCCCGCGTGACGTAGGCTTTTGAATTCTTGGGATCGAGCACAATCGCCTGACTGAGCGCCTCGATCGCCTTTTGGAATTGGCGTTGTTTCAGGAGTCCCGCAGCACGCTCGATGAACGCTTCGGAAGTCAACGATGAGGCCGCTGTTGCTGATTTGGCCACCTGATCGGCTTGAGGATCCGTGGTCTCTCCGGCTTCGCCCGTCACAACGTCATTCGACGTAGTTCCGGCCGGACCGGTCTTTTCGGCCTGCTCGGAATCACTTTCGGAGCCACACCCCATCAACAGGATCAGCCCCACAGACAGCAGAAATGTGCGCATATTGAGACTCCGGAATTAGCGCTTCAAGAGTATTCTGAGTGGGAATTAAGACGTGAGTCAGCGGAGAGAGTTGCGACCTTGTAGTGGCGAAGGTCGGGTGTGTCAATGCTAATCGTTCATAGCCGGAACAGAAGCTTTCGGCTATCATGGTCTGATCAGAGAATTCTCTGTTGACTCCTGTTCAAATTCTTAGTGACTGCATGGCTTGAAAAAAGGAGCGATCCGTGGAGCTGCCACGTAACCCCACGCGAGCCGTTCGGATCGGTTCGATGACGATCGGTGACGGGGAACCGATTGCCGTGCAGAGTATGACAGCCACGAAGACTCAGGCGATCGATGCGACGGTCTCGCAAGTCAACGAACTGCTCAGCGCCGGGGCGGATCTGGTGCGAGTGGCCGTCGACAGCCACAAAGATGCCGAAGCACTCGCCGAGGTCTCACGACAAACGTCAGCGAACCTCTCGGTCGATCTCCAGGAAAACTATCGATTGGCGGAACTCGTGGCTCCGCACGTGCACAAGCTCCGCTACAACCCCGGACACCTCTACCACCACGAGCGGGAAAAACCGTGGCAGCAGAAGGTGCAGGAGATTGCCGACAGCGCCGGAGAGCACGACTGTGCCATTCGCATCGGCGTGAATTGCGGGTCGGTCGATCCGGATCAGCTGCACAAGCACGATCCCGAGGACTCAATCGCCCCCATGCTCGAAAGCGCGCTCGATCACTGCGACTATCTCGACTCGATCGGTTTTACGCGGTACTGCGTGTCGCTGAAGGACTCTGATCCGGCGAAAGTGGTCGAGGTGAACAAGCGGTTCGCCGAACGCCGCCCCGACGTGCCGCTGCATCTCGGTGTCACCGAAGCCGGTATGCCGCCCGACGGGGTGATCAAAACCCACATGGCTTTCGAGCAGCTGATCGGCAAGGGGATCGGCGATACGATTCGCGTCTCGCTGACCGTGCCGAACGACCGCAAAGGCGAAGAGATTGCCGCCGGCCGTCAAATCCTGGCCGACATCGCCGCCGGGCGGGTGCGAACGTTTGTCGATTTCGGCTTGGACACGCTGAACATCATCAGTTGCCCCAGTTGTTCGCGGGTCGAGAACGAAGCATTCGTCGAATTGGCGACTCGTGTCAAACAAATGACCGCGTACGCCCAAGACCACGCCATCACCATCGCCGTGATGGGTTGCCGGGTCAACGGTCCCGGCGAAACCGACGACGCCGACCTCGGTTTGTGGTGTGCCCCCAACTTCGTCAACCTAAAGCGAAACGGCGAAGCCCTAGGCGCATACCCCTACGACGACATCCTGCCCCGATTGAAGCAGGAGCTCGACGCACTGATCGCCCAGCGTTCCGCCTCGACGAAGTCGTGAGCCAACGGGTTGGCAGGGACAGAGCGATAGCGATGGCCCTGACAAGCGTTGAAAATCGCTTGCTCAGAGCCTTCCCGTCGGTCAGACCCTGCCACCCCACCGCGAAGATGCGAGAACAAAAGGAACTGTTCGTTCCAATCGGACTGATGCCGGCAGCGTAAACGAGGACAGAAATTGCGCCCTCGCTTACGCTTCGGGTTACTATTAGAGTCAACCGCGTGCAGTAGATCTTCAGCGGTTTGGGCCGCGAGGCGTAATGGCGATTTCCAGCACCTCGGCCACCTGCGACGGCTGCGAGTTGAACACAAAAATGCCGTCACAGGCCGCTCGCACAGCACGCATCACCTCGACGTACCGCCGACAGCTTTTTGGATCGGTCTTGGCCCTGTGAAAGTTGTACACGCCGCCGTAGACCTGCATGTTCGTTCCCTTGGCAAAATCAGTCCAGCGCTTCAGCGACGCCGGTTCCCACAGGTCCTGCTGGGTCATGTAGATGATGGGCATGACGATGTCGACCAGTTCTTCGCGGGCCCAGGCGGCCGGGTCGAATCCCATGGCCGCGAAATCGAAGAAGTCGGGCGGAAACTTCGGCCGCCAACCGCGCCACACGATCGGCTCGGGCATCAGCAACGCCAGCTTCATTCGCCGTCCCCGCTTTTTGCCGATGCGGTCCAGCTCCTTGCGCAAACTGCGCAGCAACGTGTTGAAATGCTCGATTTTGTCCGGCTGATCCTTTTCGAAGAACGGCAGCGAGCGGGTAATCTCCAGGCTTAGCCCGTCCACGTCGTAGCGTTCGACCACGTCGATCCATTCGCGCACCTTGCGCGCCCGCACTTCGGGCAGCGCGAAGTTCACGCCGACTTCGAACTTGCCAAACGGATTGCGCTCTTTGGAAAGATGGAATTGCGGATGGTTCAGAAACCACGAGTTCGGGAAGTCGTGATTGTAGCGATTGACATCGCGAAAGCCGGCCAGCACGGGCAGCCGACGCGCCTTGCTCTGCTTGAGGATCAGGGCCAGCGGGTCCGTTCCGGCATCCAGATACCGCTTGAGTCGCTCCGCATAGCGTCCCCACGCGGGGTGCTTGCGCAGGATCTCGGGGCTGAGGTTTGCGGCCCACTGCTCTTGCACGTTGGGCGTGTAGCTCCAGGCCTCCGGGCCACCGCAACCCCACACCAGAAACTCCGCGCCGGAGTCGGCGTACTGATCGACCATGTTGCTCAGCAGCTTTGGTCCTTCGATTTGCGGATCGCCCCAGTCCCAAAGCCCGTCGTTGTCGTACGCAATCTTCAGCTCGTGCATCGCCACCCGCTGCCGACCGAGCAACTCCTGCACCGGCCGGTTTCGAAACGACATGCGAAACAGTTTGCCCCAGTCGTCTTTCCAAGCGCTGTTGGTCGAGCGGATGACATCCCGCGTTGATTCATCAGGCTCCTCCGCGCGGCCCTTCGGCGATACCACAATCGCGCTAAGGAGGACAGCAATCAGAATCAGCCGAATGGTCGGCATCGTCGATTTGGACATGGAAGTCTCCCCTGATTTCGCCGACATTTCCCAGAGACATCCTTTCCGGCGCAGTCGGCGGGTGTGTGATCCTGCATCTTACCTCAAGGTCGGCCCACCAACCACCATTTCGCGCTCGATTCGTCTGGCAGAGGCGACTTTGCCCGTCGAAAGGAACCTGGATGCTTGCGCGGGGCGGACCAACTTTGCTGTGGCCAAATCGGCAGCCGGATTTTCGCATCGTCAGCGTGGTCATCCCGGCACCAAGAACGGTTCCCCGGTGTGAGAGCCCGTCTTCGACTTCATGCGACCCAACGTGTATGTCATCGCCGACAGCAATCACGGCTACAAGATGATCAGCGTTGGCAAGGAAGTGGCCCGAGTGCTTCAGGGTGAGCACAGAGACGTCTTGCATCCCTTTCGGTTTAGCCGCTTTGATGAAGGCGACCTACACCCGGTCTCCAACGGACCGTTTCCCTGGCAATGAGCCAACACGCAGCAGAGTACTCGAAGCAGTTTCAAAACCGATTTAGGGTGGCTGGGGTCGACCGAAGGGAGCCCCCAGACTGTGGAAAACTGGGGGTTCGCTACGCTCAACCCCAGCCACCCCTTCCGATTTCATGGTTTGAGACTACTTGTAGTGGTCTGCTTCAGGATCTCCAGAAGGTGGAATCGTTTGTCGGCTGGTAGCGAACTGCCAAATGGGGGGTCTCAAGCCGTTTCTGCCCCAACCACAAAGAGTCTTGACCAGCCGCCAACAGGCCGGTTGTCAACAACGTGCGTTCCACCGGATAGGTTGCTTTGCCGGTCAAGAACATCTTTTCGATGCTGTTGACCAACGGGCTGAAGAAATTGCAGACTTCCCGCGGCGAGAGATACATCAGCGTGGAAAGGGGATCTTTCCGACCCTTCAAACGTGCCGTAAACGATCGCCCTGCGGTTAGCCCGCCCATCCCCAGCAGCGTTACCTTCAACCCGTCGGCGTACTCGAAACGGAAGGCCTCGGGGGTTTTCACCAGGGAACGCAATTGATTCGGCGAGGGGTAAATGTGGTGAAACCCCTTCCGGGCCGGCACAAGGTCGTGATGGCGGCAGAGACACGCCTCGAACAACTCGGGGTCCCAGCCGCCCGCCTCCCACGAACCCGCCTGCATGGCTTCCCAGACAGAGTCTCCGCGCAGCGCGTGGATTGCCACGACACCGGTTTCGCCACCACGCCGCCGCTCGACCATGCACTGGATCACCTCCAAGGCGTGGAAGTCGCAGCCATACCCGACGCACACCACCTCTTGCACCTCGGCCCCCAACGGCATATCGACCGGCGGCAAACGCCAGGTGACAGGCAGCGACGAACCCGCCATAAACGCAAACCCCAGTTGCTTGGCGGTCTCGGCCATCTCCTTGGCCAACTCCCACTTCCAGGAAAGGTGTTTGTCGTTGAAGACCGGGGCGGTCCGGCCACTGTTTCGGTAGACTTCGACAATCTGCTGGAAGAACTCATACCGTGGATAAAGGGTTTGCCCCTTCTCGTTCTGTGGATAATTGCCATGCTCGCCGATCAACAGCACACCATCGACCGCTAACTTCTCACCGCCGCGAGTCAACGCCTCGGAAATTGTGGGGTAGATCTTCATCGAAGGAAATCGCTTGGCTCGTTGGCGGCTGAGATCGTGCGGTGGCAACTGATCTACATACAGGGAAACCAGATCCATGGGGGGAAGGTGATGGCGGCTGTTCCATCCGTACCCCTCCAGGAAGCGGTCGAGAATGTGTTGTGCGTGTGCATATCGAGTGTAAATCGTGACTGCAGCGGCAATCTTGGGACGCGACATCGTGCACCTCTTCTGGGAACCTGGAACGGGCTGTTCTCCCATAACACAATACCAACGTAGCCGATTGAACACACGGGGGTTGGGGAAAACATTCGCCACGTCCCACCGGTTGCAACCGGGTGGGCTTTGGTTTGCAGAAATTTGCGATGGCACCCTCTCGTGAAAGCGTGTGACGAAGCGCTGGAGTTGCGGTTCGCCTTCCGCTATGCTGTGGTGTGTGGCTTCGTCGATGAAGTGAACTAGTTTACAGGGTGCATGGGATGACTCGGACGTGGTGTGTGCTGGCGGTCGTCTTGCTGGCGTCGTCGACGGCGATGGCGGCGGAGAAGGACCGCAAGGGACTGGATTTCTTTGAGTCGAAAATCCGGCCGGTGCTGGTACGGCACTGCTACGAGTGCCACTCCGGTAAGGCCGCGGCCAGCAAGACGCTGAAAGGCGGGCTGCAGCTCGACACGCGAATCGGCATCCGCAATGGGGGCGAAACGGGACCGGCGGTCCTGCCGGGACAGCCGGACAAGAGCCTGCTGATCGAGGCTTTGAAGCACGACGGGCTGGAGATGCCCCCCAAGAGCAAGCTGCCCGCGTCGATCATCGCCGATTTCGAGAAATGGATCGCGATCGGTGCGCCCGACCCGCGCGATGGGCCAACGGTGGTGACGGATATCGACATTGTTGAGGGCCGCAAGCATTGGGCGTTTCAGCCAATCAAACCGGTCGTCCCGCCGGTCGTGAAGGACGCCGGCTGGGTACGCAACGACGTCGACCGGTTCATCCTGGCTCGGCAAGAGGCCGCCGACATTCGACCGAACGGCTCGGCCGATGCGACGACGCTGTTGCGGCGTGTTCAGTTCGATCTCATCGGGCTGCCCCCGACGTTAGAGGAACGCAAGCGGTTCCTGGCTCAGGCTCGCGAGAATCTGGACGGCGCGTACGGTCCGTTGGTCGATCGGTTGCTGGAAAGCCGGCATTTCGGCGAGCGATGGGCGCGGCACTGGCTCGATCTGGTCCGCTTCGCCGAGAGCAACGGCTACGCCTTCGACAAAGATCGGCCCAACGCGTTTCAATACCGCGACTTCGTAATCCGGGCCTTCAACGAGGACGTGCCCTACGACCGCTTCGTGCGGCTCCAACTCGCCGGCGATCTGCTGTCCAATCTGAACGTCCAGACCAAGTCCGATGCGCGGCGGACGACCAACGCCATCGCAGCGACGGGATTTCTCGTCGCTGGTCCGTTCACGACTCAGCAAACACAGAAGGAGCGAGAGCGCAGCCGCTACGAGCAGCTCGATGACATGGTCCACACGCTCGGCACGTCGCTGCTGGGGCTGACAATTGGATGTGCTCGCTGTCACAGCCATAAGTACGACCCCCTGCCGCAACACGATTACTACCGGTTGATTTCCTGCTTTCAGGAGGTCGGGTTCGCCGACACGGGCATCAAAACGCAGCCGCAGAAATTCCGCGCGGCAAAGGCGGCCTTCGACAAGGCACACGCATCGGTCGTTCAGTCGGTTGCGGACTTCGAACGCAATCAGTTGCCAAAGCGGTTGGAGAAATGGCTGATGAACCGTTCGGCTCAGCCGGCTCCGCCGAAACGAGGCGACTGGCATCACGTCGGACCGTTCCCAGCCGAGAACCTCGACAAGGCCTTGAACAAGTTGTTTGGTCCCGAGGGAAAGGTCGACCTCGCCCAGAAATTCCTCGACAACAAGCTGAAGTGGACCAAGCAGCCGTCGTGGGTTGACGGCAAGGTCCACAACACTCTGACCGGAAACAATTCGGCGAACTACCTGTTCCGCGTCGTGGAGTCAGCCGAGCCGCAAGTTCTGGCGCTATCGCTTGGCAGCGATGACGCGATCAAGGTATTCATCAACGGCAATCGGGTGCTCTCCAAGAAGGTCTCTCGTGAAGCTGCCGCGGATCAGGAAAAGATCCAGGTTGGTCTGGTCAAGGGCCGCAACGAAGTGCTTTTGAAGATCGTCAACGGCGGCGGAGCCAGCGGCTATTACTTTCAGTCGAGCAACGGCAGCCCACCGAAGGCGATCGCCTTGCTGTTGAAAGCGGGTCCGGCCAAGTGGAACGACATGCAGCGCAAGCAGGTCCACGAGTGGTACCGTACGCTGGACGGCAAGTGGGTCGGGCTCAACAACGCCGTCAAATCCCACAAGAAAACCGACCCGAAGCCAAAGCTGACGCAGGTCTACGCCGCGAAGGTCAAAGGCACCACCTACCAGTTCGGCGACGACACCCATCTGGTCTATTTTCTGGCTCGCGGAAATGCCGACAACAAGCAGGGCCTCGCCTCGCCGGGGTTTCTTCAGGTGCTGACGACCGGCCGGCAGGCTGAGTTGAAATGGCTCAAGCCCCGCAAGGGCAAGGACCCGCGGCCAGCGCGAATCGCATTGGCCGACTGGCTGACCGACGTCGAGCACGGCGCGGGGCAACTTTTGGCGCGAGTCATCGTCAACCGGCTGTGGCATTACCACTTCGGGCGAGGACTGGTTGCCTCGACCAGCGACTTCGGCAGGCGAGGCGAATTACCGACGCATCCAAAGCTGCTGGATTGGCTGGCGCTCGAGTTGATTCAGGGCGGCTGGAAGCTCAAGCCGATCCACCGGTTGATCCTCACCAGCGCGACCTACATGCAGGCCGGCGACGTATCGACGGTCAGTCGGCAGCGTGATCCGGAAAATCGGCTCTGGTGGCGGCGTTCGGCAAGACGACTGGAGGCCGAGATTATCCGTGATTCGCTGCTGGCCGTGAGCGGGACGCTCGACCGCAAAACGTACGGCAAGGGAACGCTCGACCAGAAGACGCCCCGCCGGAGCATCTACTTGACCGTCAAACGCGGCCAGCTGACCCCGATTCTGCAACTCTTCGATGCCCCGGATACGATCCAGGGAGTCGGCAGGCGTTCCGAAAGCACCGTCGCGCCGCAGGCACTGGCGATGCTCAATTCGCCGTTCGTCTGCGAGTTGGCCGGCCGGCTGGCCGGCCGTGTCAGGCCGGACGAGAGGGCCCCGCTAGCGGAAACCGTGACGCAAGCGTACCGCACAGTGCTCGCGCGCGACGTCAGTCCCAAGGAACGCGACCGGATGGTCGCCTTTATCGAATCGCAGACAGCTTCGCGCAAGGGACAGTCTGACGCGTCAACGCTGGCAGTTCGCGATTTCTGCCAACTGCTGTTCTGTACAAACGAATTCATTTACGTCGACTGAAACCGCGGTCAAGGACACCGTCATGCACCACTCACGCGTTTCACCGTTCAGTTCCCGTCGTGACTTCCTGCAGCGAGCGGGCCTCGGTTTCGGATCGTTGGCGCTGACCAGCCTGCTGCACTCCGAGGGTGTCATCGCGGCGCAGGCCGGCTCGACGAATCCATTGGGGTCGGTCGAGTCTCATTTCCAGCCGAAGGCCAAGGCGGTGATCTGGCTGTTTCAGACCGGTAGCCCGTCGCAGGTCGACACTTTCGACTACAAGCCGGCCCTCCAGAAACGCGATGGCCAACAGCTTGACGGCGCCGACCCCAAGACCGGCTTCTTCACGACCAGTGGCAAGTGCCTGAAGTCGCCGTTCAAGTTCCGCCGGCACGGCGAATGTGGCGCGTGGGTCTCGGAGATTTTCCCGAACATCTCCCGCCACGTTGACGACATCGCCTTCATCTACTCCTGCTACTCCCGCTCGAACAATCACACGCCGGCGATGCTCGAGATCAACTCCGGCTTCATCCGGCAAGGCTTCCCCAGCATGGGAAGTTGGCTGACGTACGGTCTGGGCAGCGAAAACACAAACCTGCCCGCCTACGTGGTGATGCACGGCAGGAAACCGCGCGGCGGCGATCCGGTCTGGTCGAGCGGCTTCCTGCCCAGTGTCTACCAGGCGACCGCGCTCGACCCGCGCGGTGACAAGCCGATTGCCAACCTCGATCGCCTCGGCGAACTGACCGATCCACAGCAGCGGGCACTGCTCGACGTTCTGCGAACCGCCAACCGCAAGCACGCCGAAAAACGGCCATTCGACCAGGATCTGAACGCGCGAATCGAGTCTTTCGAACTGGCTTATCGAATGCAGCTCGCCGCGCCGGAGGCCTTCGACGTAACGCGCGAGTCAAAGTCGATCCAGGAAGCCTACGGCCTGAACCGTAAAGAATCGAAGGATTACGGCCGGCAGTGTCTGATTGCCCGACGGCTCATCGAGCGGGGGGTGCGGTTCGTGCAAGTCTTCGCGGACGTGGCTATGACGCCCGGCGGCGGCGTCAGCGACGTCCCGTGGGACGGCCACAGCGACATCAACGACAACCATCGCACTTGTGCCGCATCCGTCGATCAGCCGACCGGAGCACTGCTGACAGACCTCAAGCAGCGAGGCCTGCTGGACGACACGCTGGTGATCTACGGCGGCGAGTTCGGCCGCACGTCGGACTCGCAAGGTTCCAAGGGCCGCGACCACAACCCCAACGCGTTCACGACCTGGCTGGCGGGCGGCGGGATCAAGGGCGGCACACAGTACGGAAAGACCGACGAGTTCGGCTACAAAGCGTTGGAAAACCGCATCAACGTACACGACCTGCACGCCACTGTGCTACACCTCATGGGCCTGGACCACAAGCGGTTGACCTACCGGTTCAATGGTCGAGACTTCCGCCTGACCGACGTCGCCGGTGATGTGATTCACGACATTGTTGCGTAGGTTGGAGACTTTCTCGCGATGATGGTGATCACTGTCTTTCAGGCCCGGGGCCTCTTCTTCGTACCCGCCTTGACGGCTGCCAGCAGCGAATCGACCGATGGCCGGTCTGCCGGACCGCGGCCAACGTGGTGCAATCTCACGATTCCATCGGGATCGACAAGCGCATCGCCGCCGAGTTGATTCACGTCGTTGTGGGGTCGCCGCGGCATCCGTCCACGCGCCATGAGTTTGAAATAGGCGCCCCAATTCTGAGGACCCCAAATTGCCAAAAAACTCCCTCGGTCCATTCCGTACGCGCGATACAACGAGCGAGACTCGTCGATCAGCAGAGGCCAGGGAAATCCTGTTTCGTCGACGTACGCTTTTGCATACTGCGGCGTCTCGAATGTGACCACCACAACTTGCAATTCGAGCAAATCGATTTCCGCTTTGTGCTGCTGCAACTGCAACAGATGCTCTCGACATGGCAGTCACATCAAATGCCGGTGAAAAACCAACAGCAACCAGCGCTGGGCGAAATCCGACAGCCGAACGATCTCGCCC
>Ga0310125_10001317_pt1 | contig 12428 bp, 5 predicted proteins | sample CB11b_Tmax_Bot8__FD_203508 | JGI IMG/M metagenome (GOLD analysis project Ga0310125, IMG submission 203508) | Marine microbial communities from Western Arctic Ocean, Canada - CB11b_Tmax_Bot8 | ecosystem: Environmental > Aquatic > Marine > Oceanic | place: Canada: Western Arctic Ocean | collected... | reverse complement strand
ACGTAGGGCGTCCTGAATCTTGGGCTCCCAGAGGTTGCCCATGTGGCCGCCTTTTTCGTTGTAGGTGTGGTGGCCGGGGAAATGTTCGCGGAACCACGCGAGATGCTCGGAGGTGAGCAGAAAATCGTTGCCGGTCAGGAACAGGTGAACGCTGCCCGCCTTGACCAGCTCGGACATCCGGTTGCGCAAGTCACTGGCGGTGTCCAGCTGGGCGGCGGAGATTCCCCGGGATTCGAGGTGGGGCTTGATTAGTTTCTCATAATAATCCTCGTAGCTAATGGCGTTGACGCGGTCGTAGAGTTTGCGGCGCGGCGTGAGGGGGGTGAGGAGACGGTCGAATTTCCCCGTGACGATGGCCTCACGCAGGGTCACGCGATAGCTAAGGCCAATGAGGTGTGAGGCTTCCGCATCGGTGTATGGCTTGGCCATGCCTTTCTCCGGATCGGAACCCCGGTTGTGCAGCACCTTGATGAACGCCGATTCGCGGATGGCCGCGAGCCGCGCGGGGTCTTCGCTCTGCGGTGCACGGTACAGGCGATCGAGCACCTTGAGCCCGTGCACGAGATCCAGCGGCGGGTTGATGGCCACGCTGTGATCGTAGGTGCCGGGCGGATTTTGGGCGGCGAGATTGAGCGCGTACCAGGCACCCATGGAAAAGCCGATGTGCGACTTGCCCAGGATGCGGTCCGCGCCATGCGCCGCCGCCAAGTCCTTCTCGATAGCTTGGTGCGACCGCTGGATAAGCTCGATGTCCCGTGGCGTGTAGCCAGGCAGATAACCAGCCGGCGCGTGGCGGATGAATTCCCAGTTGAAATTGTTGCTGAGGCAAACGACGTGATAGCCCTCCTTATGCGCCAGCTCGGCCACCGTCAACGTGCGGGTGCCCTGCCGGTGCGCCCCGAGCCCGGGCAGCACGTACATCAGCGGCGCGGGCCCCTTCTGCATCCATAACGAGTACGGCAGCGCCCCGGTAAAACCATCCGGCCGCACCGAGCGCAACCGTGACCGGTCGCCAAACCGCTCGCCCTCCGGCTGGGCGTAAACCGCCATCATTGTCTGGGTCTGGCCGGTGTCCTCCTGGGCCTCATCCGGCCCGGCATCACGCACGGCGATGCCGCGATTCACAGTGTACAAAAGCCGCGCAATCTCATAGGGATCATAGTAAGTCTGGAGCAGTTTCTCCAGCGCCCGGGCCTCGTATGAGGTGCGATTAAAAGCCAGCCCCGTCTTGGCCGCGGGCAAGAGGCTGGCGGGGTCGAGGAACACGTTGCCCACCTCGCCCAGCGCATCGCGGCCCGAGCTGGGGCCAATGAGAGGCAGGAACAGGTACACCCGCGGTTTCCAGCCCCACGAACCGAGCATCTGTCCCACATCCTCGTTCACCGGCCCCAAGCCGTAGTGATTGGCCGCCGGATCGCCCAGCCCGCCAATGCCGAGCGTGGAGTTGATGAGGAACCGCTTGGTCTCCCTGCCCGCCTTGGCCAATTTGCCCTGCAACAGGCTGCTGACAAAACGCAGCGGGAAAAAAAGGTTGTTGCGAAAATTACGGATGCCCCGGCGCATCGCCCCCGGCACCACCCGGTTGTAACCCTTGGCCGCCGGGTTGAGCACAATGTGGAACGCCAACTCATTGACCGTGAAGGTCAGGCGATTCAGCGGCTCCAGCGGATCCGACACCGGGCGCACCATCAGCCGGTAATCGTCCGGATGCGAAGGCCGCGGCAACGCCTCCAAATGCCTCGGGGCCACGCAGCCCGGGAGCCACAGCACACACAAAACGCATAAGACCAACAGTATCAGTAATTTTGCAATCGTTCGCATAAAGCAAGGCTGCTCAACCTAAAGACGGCAAACCAAAAAAGGAAGCCCCTCCTGAAAAAAAGAATCACCTATCCTGTTGACTCATAATGGATGGTAAGCGCGGGAGGGAAGGTTTCTTTGGATGCGCCTTTGGGCGCAAAATTGCAGTGGCACAAACTCTGGGATTGCGTAGAATGCGGCGTTGAAACGGGGCAAAGCAGTTGGGTTCTCGTCCAACGGAGAGGCGGGCCAGCTGGCGGCTTGTGAGGCATTTTCCATTTTTAGACAACAGACCATTATGAAGACAACGACTCGCATTCTCTTGACTACACTGGTGTTTGGCTTGGGCCTGGCGGCCTGGGCGGGGGACATTGGGTTCATTGAAAAGTTCGCGCTGGCGAAGGACCGGAAGGAGGCGCTGAAGCTGCTGATCCCGGGGACGGCGAACTATTACTATTTTCACGCGCTGGATGCGCAGCTGCGCGGGGATGGCGCGGGGGTGAAGAAACAGATTACGCCGTGGATCAAGCGGTACGGTCGGACGGCGCGGGTGAAGGAGATCCAGGATCGTCAGGCGTTGCTGGATTACGGGCAGAACCCGGCGGCGACGCTGGCGCATCTGCGGCGCGAGCTGGGGTTGTCGTTCAACCACAGCCGGATTATTGAGGGGCAGAAGCCGAAGCACCCGACGGCGCTGGACCCGAGGGTGATCAGCTTTGGGGCGTATCTTGCGCGGGCGTACCGGACGGGCGACTTGTCGGGCGTGGAGACGCGCGGGCTGGAGCGGCTGGGCCACTTCAACCTGAACGCGACGCGGCTGCGGCACCTGCTTTCGCGTTTGCCGCGGCCGGACATCGCGGATTTGCCGCGGCTGATCCAGAAGGATTTAAAGAACAAGTACAGCCGGGGGTTTGGGACGCACAACATTCACAAGCTGTTGACCAAGGCGCAGATGGACGACTTGCTGCAACTGGAGGCGGGGCTGATCAACAACACGAATTTCATCAACGCGTACCTCACGAAGCTGGCGCCGTCGGATGACCTTGACACGCGGTTTGACCTCGTGGAGCGCGGCAAGCACTTGAACCGCATTCACCAGTTCACCAAGCGGCTGGCGGCGGCGCACAACTCGCTGAAGGCCAACGCGCTGTACAATCTGCTGCGTTTCCAGCGCAGCCAGGGCGACCACGACCGCGGGCTGTTCCTCGAGTATTTAAAGCTGCCGCGGCCGGTGAACTACATCAACCCGAAGTACCGCACGGCGCTCCTGAAGCGGCCGGGCATCGCGGACGTGAACCTGAACGCGGACTACCGCAACGTGACCGGCCTGCCGCCGATCGGGCCGGACGAGCGGATGGTGCGCGACTATTTCCTGCACTTCTTCAGGGCCGACGCGGATTTTGAGCAGTACCTGCCGTTCATCCGGGACACATTTTTAAAGCAGGTGTTCGCGGAGGCCAAGCTGGTGAACGGCGTGGGCGACGCGGAGCGGTGGTACTCGATGATCTCCAGCGGGCAGGTGAAGGTGCTGCAGGACCGGATCGACCTGGAGTTCGCGCCGGTGAACAAGGTTTTTTACAGGCCGGTGGAGCCGGTGAAGCTGCGGGTGAGCGTGAAGAACGTGAAGAAGCTGATCGTGCGCGTGTTCGAGATCAACACGTTTAATTTTTACACGCGCAACCTGAGCCCGGTGGACACGGCCATCAACCTTGACGGGCTGGCGCCGACGCGGGAGCAGGTGATCAACTACGACGTGCCGCCGCTGCGGCGCGTGGAGCGGACGTTTGATTTTCCGGAACTGAAGAAGCGCGGCGTGTACGTGGTGGAGTTCATTGGCAACGGGCGCAGCAGCCGGGCGCTGATCACCAAGGGGGGCCTGCGCGTGCTGGAGGACGTGGGGCCGGCGGGGCACGAGTTCCGTATTTTAAACGAGGACAACCAGCCGGCGGCGGACGCGACGCTGTGGCTGTCGGGCACGGAGTACAAGCGCGGCAAGGACGGGCTGATCGTGGTGCCCTTCAGCAACCGGCCGGGCCGTCAGACGATGGTGCTGCGGCACGGCGGCTTCAGCGCGCTGGCGAATTTTTATCACCAGGGCGAGACGTACTCGTTGAACGCCGGGCTGTACGTGGACCGCGAGGCGCTGGTGAAGGGCGCGCTGGCCAAGTTGATCGTGCGGCCGGTGCTGCGGCTCAACGGGCAGCCGGTGTCCTTAAAGGTGCTGGAGAACGTGCGGCTGGTCATCCACTCGACCGATCACGACAGTGTGCCCACGCAGGTCGAGGTGCCGTTGCCGGAGATCAAGGATGGCGAGGCGTTCATCCACGAGTTTTCCGTGCCGGAGAAACTGGCGCGGCTGTCGTTTACTTTAAAGGCGCGCGTGGAAAACCTCGCGGCGGGCAACAAGCAGGATCTCGCGGACAGCGAGGCGTTTGCGCTCAACCAGGTTGACAAGACCTTGAAGCTGGAGAACGTGCACCTTGCGCGGATCGATGGCGACTACGCGCTGGATCTGCTCGGCAAGAACGGGGAGGTGAAGCCCGACCGCGCGGTGGTGGTGAGCCTGAAACACCGCGACTTCACCCGGGGGCACGGCGTGAGTTTAAAGAGCGCCCAGGACGGGCGGGTGCGGCTGGGTGCGTTGAAGGACATTCAATGGATCAGCGTGACGGCGAGCGATGGCACAGTGTATCGCTGGGAGATCTCCGGGCGGCGGCACGGGCGCATTGCGCAGCCCTCGCTGATCCACTCGGCGGCGGGCGACACGATCCAGGTGGCGCTGCCCGGCGCGCTGGACAACGCGGCCAAGGGCGCGAGCTACACACTGCTGGAGCGGCGCGGCGGCACGGTGGTGGCCGACCACGTGAAGGCCGGCAGTTTCCGCAATGGCTTCCTCGAGATCAGCGACCTCGCGGCGGGCGACTACGCGCTTTATTTAAAGGAGACCGGCGAGAGCATCGCGCTGCGCGTGACCGAGGGGCCAAAGCGCGGCGGGCACGTGATGTCCGAGAGCCGCATCCTCGAGACACACCGGCTGCGGCCGCTGCAGGTCAGCGACGTGATGGTCGGCCAAAAGAACGCGGTGGTGAAGCTGGAGAACATCACGCCCTTTACGCGGCTGCACGTGGTGGCCACGCGGTTCGAGCCGCGCTTCTCGGCCTACGCGGCGCTGGACATCGGCGGCGTGCCCAACCCCGGCTCGCAACGGTTGGCGCTGCCGCGCTCGCTGTACGTGCAGGAGCGCGACATCGGCGAGGAGTACCGCTACATCCTCGACCGCAAATACGCGGTGAAGTATCCCGGCAACATGCTCACGCGGCCCGGCCTGCTGCTGAACCCGTGGGCCATCCGCGACACCGACACGGGCCGGCATGACGCCGAGAAGGGCGGCGAGTACCAGCGGCTGCTGGAAGACCTTAAAAAAGCCAACCCGGACGCCTATTTCCGCCAGCCCTCCAAGGCGCCGGGCACGGACATCACGGACTTTTCCACGCTGGACTTCCTGCGGCACAACGCGGTGTTGCTGGCGAATTTGAAGCCGGACCAGGACGGCGTGGTGCAGATTGACCTGGACAAGCTGAACGGCCAGCAGCAGGTGCTGCTGATCGCGGTGGACCCGATCAACACGGTGACGCTGCCCGTGCCGTTGAAGGCCACCGAGCTGGCGCGGCGCGAGAATCGCATGGTGCAAAGCCTCGACGTCGCCAAGACGCACTCGGAGCAAAAGCAGTTCACGGTTTTAAAGAAGGGCGGCAAGCTGAACGTGGCGGACATCACCACCAGCGAGGTGAAGCTCTACGACTCGCTGCAGAAGGCCTACCTGCTGATGGTCACGCTGAGCAAGAACCCGACGCTGACGGAGTTTTCCTTCGTGCTGGGTTGGCCGAAGCTCAAGGCGCCCGAGAAGCGCGAGAAGTACTCCAAGTACGCCTGCCACGAGCTGAACTTTTTCCTGTTCCACAAGGACCCGGAATTTTTCAATGAGGTGGTGAAGCCGTACCTCGCCAACAAGAAGGACAAGACCTTCATGGACGAGTGGCTGCTGGGGGCGAAGCTCGACAAGTACCTCGAGCCGTTTGCGTTCTCGCAGTTGAACGACGTGGAGAAAATCCTGCTGGCCCGGCGCGGCCCGGCGGAACTGGCGAAGATGCGCCGCTACATCCAGGACAAGCGCGACCTCATCGCGCCCAACCCGGAGCAGTTCAACCTATTGTTTAACACTGCCATTAAAAGCTCCGCGCTCGATGCGGACAACGACAAGCTGGGCCTCAAGAAAGGCAAACAAAACGCGATGCGAGATTTTAATGAACGCCTCGCGGCGGCCACCGGCAAGGCAAAGAATGGCCAACAGGGGGGCAAGGGCGGGGGGCGATACCTCGGCAATAACCCCGCGGATCCGAATTCCATTCCGGCCCCATCCACGAAGGCGACACCGCGGCCAGCCAAGCCCGGCGAGTCGGCTGCGCGGGCATCGGAATCCATGCAACGTAAGCAATCCGAGAAGTCCAAAAAGCTGGGCGAATTGAAGAGCGAGATGGAGAACCGCCGCAAGGATCGCGGCCGGCAAAACCTTAAAAAGTCACTCGACCAGTTGGAGCGGCTCGAAGATGACGACGCCAAGTACGCGGGGAAATTTGACGCCAAGCGCGGCTATTTTGCTGATCGTGAAGAGCGCCGGGCGCAGACGCGGCAGTATTTCCGCAAGCTGCCCCCCACCAAGGAATGGGCGGAGAACAACTATTACAAGCTGACCATTGAGCAGCAGAACTCCGGCCTCATGCGTGTCAACGTGTTCTGGAACGACTACGCCGCCAGCAACGCCGGCCAGCCGTTCTTCAGCGGCAACTTCATTTACGCGACGAGCAACTTCGCCGAGATGATGTTCGCGCTGTCAGTGCTGGATCTGCCGTTCGAGGAGCCCAAGCACATCGCGGCCACGAAGGATCGCGCGTTCCAGCTCACCGCCGGTGGCGCGCTGGTGGTTTACCACCAGGAAATCCTGCCCAGCGAGCCCGCGAAGAAGGGCCCGAAAATCCTCCTCAGCCAGAACTATTTCCGCGCCGACTCGCGCTACCGCCACGAAGGCAACGAGCGGCTGGACAACTTCGTGGACGACGAGTTTTTAAAGCAGATCGCCTACGGTTGCCAGGTGGTCATCACCAACCCCACCAGCTCGCCGCAGAAGTTCCGGCTGCTGGTGCAGGTGCCCGAGGGCGGCATCCCGCTGAAGAACGGCTTCTACTCCAAGGGCCGGCCGATCCAGCTGCAGCCGTACTCAACCACCACGTTCGACTACTACTTCTACTTCCCCGAGCCGGGCAAGTTCGCCATCTACCCCGTGCAGGTGGCCAACCCCGGCGGGCACGTCGCCGCGGCGGAGGACTTCCGCTTTGACGTCGTCAATGAGTTGAGCAGGAAGGACAAGACCTCGTGGGCGTGGATCAGCCAGAACGGCACCGAGAAGGACGTGCTGCAATACCTTCGCGGCCACAACATGAACCGCCTCGACCTCAACCTGATTGCCTTCCGGCTGCGGCACCAGGCCGAGGGCGGCGGCGGGCGCGATTTTTACAATCGCATCATGAGCCTGCTCGAGGATCGCTTCACGTACCAAGGCACGCTGTGGTCCTACGCCGTTTATCATAAGGACGAGGAGCGGATGAGCGATTACCTCGAGCGCTCACCGATGGCCAGCCGCGTGGGTTACTTCTTCGAGAGCCAGCTGCTCAGCGTCGATCCCGTCGAGCGCAAGTGGTACCAGCACCTCGAGTACAAGCCGCTGGTCAACGCCCGCGCGCACCAGCTCGGCATGAACCGCAAGATCCTCAACAGCGCCCTCTTCGCGCAGTACCATCGCCTCCTCGAGGTGTTAAAATACCGGAAGGACATCCCGAACAACGACCTGCTCGGCGTCACCTACTTCATGCTGCTGCAGGATCGCATCGGGGAGGCCATCTCGTTTTACAAGCGCGTGTCCGGCGATCAAGTGACCGAGAAGCTCCAGTACGATCTGCTCGGCACCTACCTCGCCTTTTACCAGGGCGACCTCGACAACGCCCGCAAGCTGGTCAACCGACACAAGGGCCATCCGGTCGACAAATGGCGCAACCTCTTCGCCGCCGCCGACAGCCAGCTCGACGAGATCTCCGGCAAGGAAGGCGTGCTCGTCGATGACGAAAACCGCGGGCAGAAACAGGATCAACTCGCCTCCACGCAGGCCAGTTACGAGTTCAAGGTGGAAGACCGGCAGGTGCAGTTGAGTTTCCAGAACCTCGACCACGTGACCGTCAACTACTACCCGATGGACGTCGAGCTGCTCTTCAGCCGCAAGCCGTTCCTCAAGGACGACACCGAGCACTTCACCTACATCGTGCCCAACACGGTGGAGACCATCGAGCTGCCGGAGAAGAAAACCGCACACACCTTCGCCATCCCGAAACAGTTCCACAGCAGCAACGTGATGGTGGAAATCGTCGCCAACGGCATCCGCAAAAGCCAGGCCTACTACGCCAACACACTGGCCGTGCAGATGATCGAGAACTACGGCCAGGTGCGCGTCACCGACCAAGCCACCGGCAAGGCGCTGCCCAAGACCTACGTGAAAGTCTACGGCAAACTCGCCAACGGGACGGTGCGTTTCTACAAGGACGGCTACACCGACCTGCGCGGCCGCTTCGACTACGTGAGCCTCAACACCGGCGAACTGGACAACGTGCAACAGTTCTCCATCCTCATCCTCAACGACACCAAGGGCGCCATCATCCGCGAAGCCAAACCACCGAAACAATAAGGCAAAACCCATCACCGCGAGCTTGCCTGACGGTTGCCAGCCGGTAGACTGCCGCCGCATTCCCTGTTTATGAGCTGGAAAATACTGGTGACGGCGAGGCCGTTTGAAACCGCTGGCGACAACGGCAAACGCATGCTGGAGGCGGCCGGCTGCGAAATCGTGGCAACCACGCGGGACACGCCGCTGACGCGCGACTCCCTGAGCGCTGAGCTGACGGGCGTGGACGCCGTCATCGCCGGCAGCGATGATTTCAGCGAGGCCACGCTCGCCCTGCCCGAGGCGGCGGATCTCAAGCTCATTACCCGCTGGGGTGTCGGTTACGATGCCATCGACATCGCGGCCGCCACGCGGCGGGGCATCGTGGTGGGATTTCTGCCGGGCTATCTCGATCACGCCGTGGCCGACTACACTTGGGCGCTCTTGCTCGGGGCTGCGCGGCGCATACCAGAGGGCCACCACAGTGTGACCCACGGTGGCTGGGAACCGGCTTGGGGCCACGACATTCATCACCGCACGCTGGGAATCATTGGCTGCGGCCGCATCGGCCTTGAGGTGGCGCGGCGCGCGGTGGGTTTTCAAATGCGCGTCATCGCCCGCGATCCCATGCCCTCGGCCGCCGCCCGCGAAGCCGGTGTGGATTTTGTCGGGCTCGAAACCCTGCTGGCGGAAAGCGACTTCGTCTCCGTGAACGCCGCCGCCACGCCGGAAAACCGCGACCTCATCAACGAGGCCGCCCTGCGCCAAATGAAACCCACGGCCATTCTCATCAACACCGGCCGCGGCTCGCTGATTGACGAGGCCGCGTTGGTGCGTGCGCTGCAAGGCGGCTGGATCGGCGGCGCGGCGTTGGACGCCTTTGCCGAGGAGCCACTGCCGGTGGATCACCCGCTGCGCTCGGCGCCCAACGCGCTGCTCTGCCCGCACATGGCGCCCTTCGCCCGCGGCACGGGACAGGAACTCAACGCAGGCGTCGCCCAGTCCGTCCTCGATCTGATGGCTGGTAAAAAGCCAAAGTTGGTGGTGAATCCCGAAGTTTTCGACTCCACCAATCTGCGCGCCAGCATGGGGGTGCCCGCATGAGCGTACAGGCGTTTGCCGGAAAGAACGCGCTGGTGACAGGTGGCGGTCGCGGCATTGGGCGGGCCACGGCACTGCGCCTAGCCAGCGAGGGAGCAAACGTGGCCGTGAGCTACGCAGCGCGCCGCGAAGAGGCGGAATCCGCGGCGGCGGAGATTAAAAAACTGGGCGTGAAATCCGCGGCGTTCCAAGCCGACGTGGCGGAGCAGGAGGAAGCCCAGCGATTGGCGGCCCACACGCGCAAGGCGCTGGGGCCGATTGACATTCTCGTCCATTGTGGCGCGATCTGTGTCAACGAGCCGGTGGACGAAGTGACGTGGGAAGTTTGGAAACGAACATTTGACGTGAATGTGCACGGGACATTTCACATGATTTATGCGGTGAAGGACGAGATGATCGAGCGCGGCTTCGGGCGCATTGTCACCATCGCGTCGATCGCCGGCCTTCGCCCACGGCCGCGCCTGCCACATTACGCGGCCTCGAAGGCGGCAGTGATCTCGATGACCCAAAGCCTCTCCGTAGCGTGGGCACCGCACAATGTCCGCCTCAACTGCGTCGCGCCCGGGCTCATTGACACCGAGATGGCCCGCGACCTGCCGCGCGACTCGTGGGAGCAATGCCTCGCCGAGACCCCCATGGGCCGCGTCGGTGAGGCCGGGGAAATCGCAAACCTCGTGCGGTTTCTCGCGAGCGAAGAGTCCAGTTTCATGGCCGGCCAAACCCTCGTCGCCAGCGGCGGACGTGTGTTGCTGCCGTAGTTGCAACCGGGTGAGAGGGCTGGGCCTCGGCACGAGATTTGTAAACCGGAAAAATTGTGAGTAACTGGGGCTTGGAGGTTTTGAAAATTCAGGTATTCACGCGCGCAACGAGCCGACCTTTTGCGCCGAGATAACCCCAAGCCGACTGCGGAATATTTCCCGAAGCCAGCATGAACAAGGAGCGACTGATCACCTTCGTCAAGATTCTCGGGGTCGCGGCCTGTCTGTACCTCTTCCTCATCGGCATCGGCGGAATGGGGTATTCGTTTAAACTTTTTGGCAAGGAGTTCTCCCAAAAAATTCTCGAGGCCACCGACTCGGCGTTTGTTGGACTCTTCATCGGCATCCTCGCCACGACCATTGTGCAAAGCTCCTCCACCACCACCAGCATCATCATCGGCTTGGTGGCGGCGGAGGCCATCGGGGTGCGCAGCGCCATTTTCATGGTCATGGGGGCGAACATTGGCACCACCGTCACCGCCAAGATCGTGTCGCTGGGGCATATCACGCGCAAGGCGGAGTTTCGGCGTGCCTTCGCCGCGTCGTCGGTGCACGATACTTTTAATTTCATCACCGTTGCGATCCTGTTTCCGCTCGAGTATTTTTTCGGAATTCTCGAGCACGCGGCCACGTGGATGGGCCGAATTTTTGTGGATGTCACCGGCATCACCGAGCCGGAAAATTACCTTAAAAAAATCACCAAGCCCGCCGTAGAAGGCTTGGCTGACCTGCTGGACAAGGTGCCGTGGCTGGTGCTGCTGGTGTCGGTCGTCATCACCTTCTTCATGCTCTATGCCATCGTGAAGCTGCTGCAAAGCCTCGTGCTGAAAAAACTGGAGGCATTTTTCGACACCTACCTGTTCCGCAACGCCGCCGTTGCGTTTGTCGTGGGACTCTTCATCACCGTGGCTGTGCAGAGCAGCTCCATCACCACCTCGCTCATCGTGCCGCTGGCCGGCGCGGGCGTGCTGCGGCTGCACCAGATTTTCCCGTTCACCATCGGTGCCAACATCGGCACCACCATCACCGGACTGCTCGCTGCCCTCGCCGTGGCGGGCCAGCCGGACATCGACCCCAAGCTCGTCCTTGCCGGCGCCACCGTCGCCTTCGCCCATTTCCTCTTCAACGCCTCGGGCGCCATGATTATTCTTCCATTTAAAACACTTCGCGCCCTGCCCATCATGTTTGCCGAGTGGCTGGCGGAGCTGTGCCTGCGCAACCGCGCCATTCCCATCGCCATCATCGTCCTCGTTTTTTATATCATCCCCATCATCATCACCTGGACCACCATTGCAGAGGTCCTCAGAAAATAGTAAGGTACACCCATGTGGAAGACTCTCCTCGGCGCGTTTAAGAAAAACAACCTCTACCAGCAGGCCCTCGCCGAGGCGTGCGAGATGCTCGAGACCGACGGCAAAATGTTTGAGGCGTCGGTCGAGTCGCTGCGCCGCTCGGACACCGCCGAGACCGCCGTGGACATTTATGGACTGGACAAGAAGATCAACCGCGCCGAGCGCGACGTGCGCAAGAAGGTGATGACGCATCTCGTGGTCTCCGGCGGCGCCGAGCTGGCGCACGGGCTGGCGCTGGTCAGCGTGGTGATCGACATCGAGCGCATTGGCGACTACACAAAAAACATTCACGACCTCGCCCGCCGGCATCCCGCGCGGCTGGACGCCGGACCGCTGGAGCCGCTACTCTCAGAGATCGAGTCGGGTATAGCCGACGCTTTCCGCGACACCATCCGCGCTTTCAAGGACAACAACGAGGATCTCGCGCGCGAGGTGATGGCGGAGTACAAGGAGGAACACTCCTCCAACTGCGAGAAGATCATCGACAAGGTGATCGAGGGCCAGATTGATCTCAGCCCGGCCGACGCCGCCACGGTGGCGCTCTACACGCGCTATTTAAAACGCATCGGCAGCCACTCCCGCAACATCGCCACCAGCATCGTCAACCCCTTCCACCGGATCGGCTACAAGGAAGAGGGAGCCAAAATCTAA
>Ga0310125_10001315_pt1 | contig 12437 bp, 13 predicted proteins | sample CB11b_Tmax_Bot8__FD_203508 | JGI IMG/M metagenome (GOLD analysis project Ga0310125, IMG submission 203508) | Marine microbial communities from Western Arctic Ocean, Canada - CB11b_Tmax_Bot8 | ecosystem: Environmental > Aquatic > Marine > Oceanic | place: Canada: Western Arctic Ocean | collected... | reverse complement strand
ATCAATACCAGATCCAGTATAGCCTCCGGTTCAGGGACATTCAATACCTTTTCAAAGAAGAGCGACCAAAAGGGTATAGTGACAATCCAAAGCCAGATTATTGCGGTCGCTATTCCGAAGTAACCATACATCTTTTCTTTATGGTCAACAACTCTTCTGCCTGCAACATCCTGTTTCAGCAGTTCGGCCAATGGGTAGAAGGGCAATAGAAGCCAACCCCAGACGAATCCGTTAGCGATCCAGTAAGTTCCTTGCTCGCTTATCACATTCATCATCCTTACAATGAAAACCAGATAGAATAAATTCCGGATGAATGAATCCAATCCAGAAAATTTCCCAACCTTTATCCAGTCAGTAACCCAGCCATAGTCATAGCCACTTTTGAATTCTCTTAGGTCCACTTCGTAATTCTTGCAGAATATGTACATGATATATGTCAGCATAGTCGAATAGACGATTATGTTGGAGTAGGCAATCCCGTTCACACCCAGATTAAGCGAGAAATCAAAATCGCTCAGCAACATAGAATCCAGGACTATTGAAAGTACCATTTGTATGGATAATAGTGCATAGATGTGTATTCTGTAGTTCAACAGAATGAAAACCACCATCATGAATTTTACGGGACCTATCAGAATCGCCGCAATCATTTCGAATCTGATGTAAGTGGTTGTCGCGTCAATAGTATCTGGATTCTGGGCCATCGCAGTTACAAATTGCTTGGCAAAGAGCGTAATGATTACTGCACAGACCAGATATATCCCACAGGTCAGGGCCAGTCCACTCTTGATTTTGTTGACAGTCTTATTCCTATCATCTATGGTTTTTCCAATAAGGTAGAACAAAGGTAGGATTAGGGCTTCATAGATTACTTCCAGAATCAAATTCACCCAGACCAATTGGGAAGCAATGTTGATTCCCCAGTCTCCAGGTAGATTACCCAGATAGTTTATCCTTATAGTGGTGTAGAGAGTAGGTAAAAGTCCGGTCAACAGTAAAGCAAAATATAGTTTCCAGTTGAATCGTCTAAGCGATTTCCGTGTGCTTTTCTTCCAAGACATGCTACCAAAGGACTTCCGCTAAACAAATTTATTTGGCACTCTTTTATATAGTAGTGAAGTTTTCAGGTTACATATGATAGAAAATCAGGCTTACATTGTAGCCTTGATGCTGCTGATTGCAAGTCCTATTGCAATCGCTTCCGATGAAGGACAAGCTGTCCTGGAAAGGTTCGACCAGACCCCTGATGATTTGATTGACATTGAAAAGAGTGACCCTACCGAAGATCTTGATAATCTTCTGAGAGAAGATATCCTGAATGACAGACCTTTTACTGAGGTGGATACCAAGGCTGTCGTTGAGGACTGTTACACCCTCGAGCAATGGAAAGAAAGATTAGCTGAGAGAGACTGGAACAAGGAAGACTGGGAGCGAGAGTCGGATGAGGTCCGTGAAGAATCAAACGATGGCGCTCGTGGCAATTCTGACGATAAGAAAGAGAAAGAAGATTACAACAAGGAGACCGACAAGGTAACCGTCAAAGCCACTGACAAGGATTGTTTCACCGAAGCTGAGTTCGAAGAATTTGTTGGCAAGCTGGGCAATGATGAAAGGAAGGGCAAGAAAGATTGTGTAACCGTTGGCCAGATCAAGGAGAAATGGGAAAGAATCCGTGAAGAAGACCGTGTCTGGGATGATGAAGATGAGGATGATCGTGACGACGAGTCCGATGAGGAACGCGATAATGACGAGGATGAAGGCGACGACGACGAATCAAATGAACTTACGATTATTCATGACAGTGAAAGCTCAGATGAAGACCACGACTTGAATGACGAGGAAAGAGCTGAACTGTTCGCAGCTATTGGAGAATTGAAGGAGGCCTGCGAGGACGGTGACGAGGCTGCCTGTGTCGAATTAAGGGAACTTATGGAAGAGCATTTGGGAGGCTGGGAACGCGAAGAACGTGACTGGGGACAGAAGGACAGAGACGATTCAAAATGTGTGGGCAAACATCTGATGGACCGCATGAAGGAGAAGTTCGGCCGTGACCGCGGTGAAAAGGACCGTGACGGAGAATGGGAAGAACTTAGGGCAGTCATGGCAGAACTCGGAGCAGCCTGTGAGGGGGGCGATGAGATAGCCTGTGAAGAATTAGAGGAACTAATCACTGAACTCGAGAACGACGAACGGGAGCGCGAGGAAGAGTGTGATGAGCACGACGAAAACGATCACGACGAAAACGATCACGACGAAGATGACGAGGACGATTCCGGGGATGAAGAAGATGATTCCGAGGATGACGAACCTGAAGAAGCATAATTACAATGTCTGATTCACAAGCAGGGCCATCGATTATCGAGATATTTGCAGGAACACTGGGAATCATACTCAGTGCAGTCTGTATCGTGGGATTCTTTGTGGCCGGTTTTGCGATTGATTATATCGATGAAAGAATAGAGGACGATTGCGACAGTACCACGGGCCAGGTTGGTCAGGCCATAGGTGCTGATGAGGGTCAGTGTGACGAGGGAAGTGCCACCCGGGATATGTTGGCCTTGATCAGAATACCAATCCTTGTTCTGGGCATCGCGTTTGGTCTGCTGAGTATTTTCGCGACTTACCAGAATTAACTATTCAGGACTAGACCACAGATCGCTAGGCCCAGCAATCCGAATACCATAGTACATCTCAGGACATTTCCAGCATGGTCATCTTTCCCTTGTTTGAGAAAGGGCTTGGCCGAGGCAGTACAGACCATTGCAGGCAATACGAAGATGACCAGATTCCATGGCAGGAATCCTACTGTAAATGGCATTATCATAACCAGAGCAGAGGCTACTGCCAGAATCCAGACAGTCTTACGTGCCTTTTCGGCACCTCGGACCTTTGCAAAGGTTTTTCTATCAAAATCTCCGACTTGATCATTGGTATCCATAATCATCTCCCTTGCTGTGGTCAGCATCATCGCACTGATCGCGACCATCCAGAGTAGCGGATCGGCTGCATGGTCAATTGCTGCCGCGCCAAACAAAATGGTTATGGAGATGGTACCGGCAATGGTCAGGTTCCCCCAGAACATTCTTTTCTTCAAACAGGGATTGAATGGTTTTCCATCGACCTCATAGGCGATCATCATCAGTAGTGCGACCAACCAGACGATGACCGAGTCAATCCAGGCTATTTCTCCGATATTTTTCACATCATTCAGTATGATTGCAAGTAGGCTTACACCAGACAGGATCATCATCCGGTATCCGTATTTCTTGGCTCCAATCTCAGTTATGTTATCAGATGGTAAGGGCCGTTGGGGGTGATTGATTCGATCCACCTCGATGTCCAGTAGGTCATTTATCGCGAACCACCCGGCGATGAATGCCCCTATACAGAATGCATGAAGGGTGAGGGTGAGAATACTTTGCTCGTAACCAACCCCCATCATCAAGGCACCCAGACTGAGGGTTCCGATTCCCCAGACAACGTTTCCGCCCCGGGAAAGGTCCCACCAATTTCTGACATATTCGCGCCTGACCAAAGTTACCTCCATTAGATGTGTTTCTATAAATGAAACACGCTGGAATACGAATACCAGTACTTATGCGGGGTATTGTTTTAGTCTGTTAGGGGCTTTCGCGACTTACCAAAATTAGTATAAATCGAATATTAGGTGCAGCCTATGAATAAATCGTCGGTGATTGGAGTAGCGGTTCTCTTATTTTTTTCAGGATGCCTTGGATTTGGTGATAATCAAGATAAGGATGGGGAAAATATTGAAGATACAATAGACGATATTGAAGATCTTACCGATGACGATGAAAAACCGGATTCAACAAATGAAACTTCAACTAATGAAACTTCAACTAATGAAACTTCAACAAATGAAACTGAAGAAGCTCCCTCGGAAAGTAATTTTACCTTTGAAATTTTATCAGAACATCCTTTTGAATGTATGAACGGCAATGTTTTCGATAAATTCATTAATGTTTTGGGAGTCTATGTTGTTGGAACTCCAGAAGCTTCTCTTGAATATTTCAATCACACAGCTCATGTGACGGCTCAATACATCGATAATGATGAGGACGGAGTTGCCGATGATCCTGAGGTTTTGAAATTCTTGGTTGACCACAATTTTGTTGTTCCAGTGTGGAGTGAGGACGATCATGAAGATTTCTGGGATGGAGCAAGGGGAACTTATTGTGAGGATAATATCGGAATGGCAGCTAGCATGTACTATGAATATGATGAATGGGCCCTAGGAGGAATTGAAGAGGCAGGGACCTGGGATACAAACTTGGAGGAAGTTTGGCATATTATCTCGGTAGGCTGGTATCAAACTTATCCTGAATTCATGGGTGTTGAATTTGAGGATAATGGCGACGTAATTCCTTCTAATTTGACGGAGGCAATGGATGCTGCCAGAGGAGGTCAATTCATGTCCATTCCCGATGAATATCCTGAAGAGGCTTGGTATGCCTATTATGACGATACTTGCGATTACCATTGTCAAGCCCACGAATATTTCTATTGGATTCTGATGGCAAATATTGGTGCTTTAGATGCTTCATTAACTGACAAATGTGAAGACAGTAAGGATGAATGGTATGTTTGTACTAAAACCGATTTAGAAACGGTTGATGTATTGGCATACGATCTGTTTAACAATCAAGGTTTCAATTTACCGACTGTTATTCCAGATGGTAGCTACATGTTAGATTGATTCGGTTGCAGAATAGCATAGTATTACTGGAGTATTACTAGAAGAATACTAATATATACTCTGCCGGCAAATTCTGAGCATGCCCAAGATCAGCCTGGACATGCCTGCCGAACTAATGAATGACCTCAAGGAACATACCGGGGATGACAAGAAGTTCGTATCATTGGCGGATGCCGTCAGGACCGCTTGCCGTAAATTACTGGATCAATTAGACGATATTGATCAAAGACACGGTCGGCTCAAAGGAGGTAAGAAATGAACTTACTTTGTCAAGACAAAGATTGTGAATATTATCGCAAGAAGTTGGTTTATGTGAAAATTGACGGCGAATATAGAACAATTTGCCCTAATGAAATTCTAACTCAATCAGATTATAATTTGAAGTTTGTAAAGTATGAATCGGAGGCAAATAAATGAGCAATCCTCAAGATTTAGTAAAAGGAATATTGGAGCATATCGAACCTGACCAAAAGAAAGGACTTCGTGAAGGTCTCAAGAACACTCCAAAGAGAGTAGTAGAATCCTGGGATGAATTATATTCAGGATATGGCCAAGATCCTAAAGAGATGTTGAATGCAACTTTCAATGGCGAAGGTTATGACGGTATTGTATTACTAAAGGATATTGAGTTCTATAGTACTTGTGAACACCATTTGCTCTCATTTACAGGAAAAGCACACGTTGCTTACATTCCAACAACCAAAATAGTAGGAATATCTAAATTGGCAAGATTAGTCGAAGTTTACGCTAAAAGATTACAGAATCAAGAAAGAATTACAACTCAAGTTGCAGATGCTTTGGTAAAACACTTGAAACCATTGGGGGCCGCGGTCATTATCGAGGCCAGTCATGCCTGTATGGGTTGTCGAGGCGTCAAGAAGAGTCATGCCATCATGTCCACTTCGGCAATGCGGGGAGTATTCTTTGACAAGGCCGAGGCCCGGGCCGAGCTGATGCAATTGATCAAGGAGTAAGATTGGCCGAGAAACAATACCCGATAGTAGAGATTTTCAATTCTGTTCAGGGAGAGGGACACCATACCGGAACTCCTTCGATATTCATCCGGTTCGGAGGTTGCAACCTCAAATGTTCCTGGTGCGACACTGAATTCGATGTCTGGGAAAAGATGTCAATTACTGAGATAATCAAGACTCTGGAACAATGGCCCACCAGACGTATTGTCTACACTGGTGGTGAACCTGCAATCCAGGATCTGGGACCCTTATCCAAGGCATTACATTCCCGAGGCTACAATATTGCGATTGAGACCAATGGTACCGTTGAACTGAAGGATGGTATTGTCGACTGGATCTGCGTCAGTCCCAAGGATATGCTGTATCCGGAATTCAGCATTAAACAGAGGAAAGGCGACGAACTCAAGGTGGTCTATGTCGGGCAGGACCTGTCGATGTACGAGAACCTGAAACAGGGATTCGCGAACCTGTTCCTGCAACCCTGTTATGACGAATCCAAGGATGTTGGATTCAATGGACAGAATTTCCGTGAGACATTCGACATTGTGATTAACAATCCTGGCTGGAATTTGTCGTTACAGACCCATAAGTGGATGGGGGTCGACTGATGCCCAAGTGTTCGGTCATGGCGTTATCAGGTGGAATGGATTCCACAGGTCTCTTGATGCACCTCCTGGCCGATGACCATGAAGTTCATGCCTTGTCGTATGATTACGGCCAGAAGCACAGGCTGGAACTGGATCGGGCCAAGGCCAATGTTGCTTATCTGGCCAGTCATGACCTTCACATTTCACACAAGATAATTGACCTACGGTCAGCTATGTCTCCCTTCTATTCGGCATTGACCACAGATGATTATGAGATTCCAGAAGGCCATTATGAGGAAGACCAGATGAAACAGACCGTGGTTCCCAATCGTAATGCTATTTTCTCTTCCGTTCTGTATGGATATGCCCTTTCGATTGCTCTTAAGAGGAATTGGGAGATTAAGATAGCCCTGGGCGTCCATTCGGGGGATCATGCAATCTATCCGGACTGCCGTCCTGAATTCTACGGTGCCCTGGAGAATGCATTCCAGATTGGAAATTATTCTAGTGACAAAGTATCGTTCTACCTGCCCTATATCGGAGGTAACAAGGAGACGATCCTGAAAGATGCCGCGAAATGCCTGGATCGGTTAGGACTGGATTTCAACACCGTCTTTGCGAATACCAACACCAGCTATGACCCGGATGAGATGGGCCGCAGCAGTGGGAAATCTGGCGCAGATATCGAACGGATATTGGCCTTCCACGCAGTGGGTCGTGCCGATCCGGTACCTTACGTCAAACCTTGGCCTGAAGTACTTCAGGATGCGATCAATACAGAAAGAAAATACAAGGAGAAAATATGAGCGAGAGATACACATCTACCAAGACCTACCGCAACTTGCCTTGCGCCCATCGCCAATGGAAACATGACGGACATTGTGCCTACATCCACGGTTATTCCAGGGAATACACCTTCAATTTCGATGCAGAATCCATGGATCAGCACGGCTGGGTGGTCGGATTTGGAGATCTGAAGGAACTCGGAAAATATTTGATTGAGATGTATGATCATACAATGCTGATTGCGGAGGACGATCCCGAACTTGAGACTTTCAAGGAATTACATGAAAAGGGTCTTTGTGACCTGAGAATCGTTCCCGACACCAGTCTGGAAGGCAGTGCCAAGACCGCTCTTGAGAAAGCTAACCAGATACTTTCCAAAATCACGGATGGGAGAGCCCGTTGCTTTCAGGTTGAAGCCAGAGAGAACGACAAGAATTCCGCGATCTATACTATTGATTGAGCTATAGTTTCTCAAAACATAGTCCTAAATACATAGCCTTTTCCCCTGAATAATGTTTTTGACCGAGAAATCTGAAAATGGATTCAGGACTATTCTACTCACCGTGGCACTGCTATTGAGTGCGATCGTAATGGTCCCTAACACGGCCTCAGCCGAAGAAGAACGTCTTGAGGCATATGCAGATCCCTACAATGGCAACCTTCACGTCAACATCTGGATAGAAGGCGCCGATCATTCAAGCAATTATACTACTGGCTGGGCAGTAACCGATGAAAATGATAACATTCGGGATTCTGGTGTTCTACGCTATAACGGTTCGGATGAAAATCCAGGAGAACCAGGTTGGTGGTTTGAATTGGAGATACCTGATTATGCTAAGGGAGAATATGTTTTCACCGTGGAATTGTATGATGATTCGGGCAGTATGCTGGATGATTTCCAGGAAACGTTCTGGGTTCAGACCTGGCTTGATGTCGAAGTACCTTACCATCTAGAGGAGGCAGGCAACGTAACGGCTGTTTTTACCTCAGGAGCTATAGAAGCGAATTCCACATACCGCATTGATTGGGAACTGCATGACAAGAATGGTGGGATATGGACTGAGGGCAATATTTCCGGTTCCGAAGGCAATCTGACCTTCTATCTGGAAGAAGGGTCTTACGATTTCCAAGCCACGCTTTATCGGTTTGAGGGAGACGGAAATAACACCTATTGGGAATACGAAGACTCTGTATGGCGCGAGTTTCATGTTGGAAGCGAGAATCTGGAACTCTGGTTCGATTACTACAGGGGAGAGGCCTGGGTCGACGCGTGGGTACAATTTCCGGATGAGAATGTAACCACCTATTACGTAGTCTGGAACGTCACTAATTCTACGGGGGCCGAAATTATCAATGGAAGTGAGGAAATGTGGGAGCACGAACACTACGTCTATTTCCACTTCAACGCAGCTTATCCGGAAGGAACCTACAATTTCAACATCGAGCTGTATTCCAATCAGACCAATGTTGTCCTGGATTCCCAAAGCAGGTACTTTGATGTGTGGCCTCAGCTTGTAATCTCGGCCTCGACACATTATCTGGAAGAGGCTGGAAACATTACCTTTGAATTCCTTGCAACAGGCCTGAACTCCACCCACGAGTACATGATCAACTGGACATTGTGGGACGATGATGATTATGAGGAACTGGATAATGGCCAGTTATACGACTCGGAAGGCAACATCACCATTTATCTGGATGATGGAGATTATTTCATCGATGCTCAACTATATGTGAACCAGAGTGACACCAACGGGAGTTATTGGCAACATTTAGACAGTACCTCTATTCACGGTATACATGTTGGTGGTGCCAGTCTGGAAGTTTGGTTTGATCATTATGATTCCTGGGTCCGTATGGAGGGTTATGTCGAATACGCTAACTATTCCTCTAACTATACCCTTGCCTGGGCCATTGAAGATGATAATGGCAATCTGCTCTGGAATGACACAGTATACCCTGAGCACGAGGATGAGAATTGGTTCTATGATGAGGTTGAGCTTCAACTGTCGGTAGGTGATTACATCATCAAGTTCTTCCTGTACGAGAACAACCTGCTGGTAGACACCGATGTGGTCCAGTTTTCCGTGTATCCCTCCATAACTATCGAAATGGAAGAAGAATGGCCTGATGGCAGTTATGTCAATGCTAATTATTTCCTGAATATAGCGAGTACCACATATACCCTGAATTGGACCCTCAGAGATGGAAACTGGGAAGTGGTTGAACACGGTTCCTTCGATTCGGATGACACAGAGGGTATGCTGGAGTTTTTCAATCTCTCCGCGGGTGATTACTATCTTGAGATTGACATCGATCCTGTGAATATGTACCCTTTTGGTCAGGACCGGTGGTTCTGGGTAGAGAACGATCCGGAGATGAACAGGGATCCTTACTGCGTTCTGAGCAACGGCATCACCATTGGTTCGAACCTTGATGCTGATGTTGGTGATGATTTCACTTTCAGCGCCAATTGCTTTGATATGGATGGAGATTCCATAACTCTGTCGGCTGCGGTTGACCATACCTCATTAGCCGCTCCGTTCTTCTTCGCTGAGGTGACTGGAAATATCAGTACTTGGACTTACACCCTTTCCGAGCCCGGCCTGTACGCCTTTGGGCTGTCCGTCGATGATTCGAAGGGTGCCAAGCAAGCATACGCATTTGCTGTAACTGCGCATGCCAATGATACGACCCCAGATCCGAATGCCAATGATACGACCCCAGATCCGAATGCCAATAATACAGATCCTAACGCGACCACAGAAGAGGAGATCTTGGAAGAGATAGAGTCTAGTGGTCTTCCGTCAGTATCAATGTTCGCGTCTGTCGTTGCGATCGCATTGATTGCTCTCAGACGTAGGGACTGAACTAGACCTGCAACCGCAGGCCCGCTTTGGTCTTTTTACTTGCGCCAGTGGATCCCGCGATGGACCTTCTGGTATTTCGGCAATAATTCCTTCAGAAGCGCCAAGGCCTCGTCTGCGTCATCAACCCCGTAGACCCGATCATTCTCGATCTCGGGATACCGGTCCCTGTCATCCACCGTCTTGTCCGCTAACTTACCACTCCAGCCCTCGACCCTGAAACCGATTATCAATCGGTACAACGACCACGCCATGGCAATCTCGGATAATGTTCCAGCCGAACCACCGATGATGATCACCGCATCCGAATGGACCACTACTGAATTACGAGCTATATCCAGTCCTGTCGGTATCACGACGTCCGCATAATCATTCGCAGCCTCGGCATCATGTCCGGGTAGAATACCGACCGTTTTGGTAGTCAGTTTCGAACCAGAATTCTGGGCTCCCCTGAAGACAGCCTCCATGATTCCGCTCAGACCGCCAGAAGCCACCACATATCCGGTCCTGGAGAGCTTGGCCCCCAGATCCTCGGCTACCTCCAGATGTCTTTCACTCTGGATTTGCGCATCTCCAATGACTCCGATTACAGTTTGCCTAGTGCGTGCGACCACTTTGTTCAGTCGCAGTCTTCGTTTATAACGGTTTCAGCACGAATATTCCGAAAAGAATATATAACGCGTAATCGTCATGGGGAGAACATGAATCGCAACATTATGTTCAGTGCAGCGGTCGTTCTGGTTGTGTTATCTCTGTTCCTGCCGTGGTTCACTCTAACCTTTTCTTCGGAAAGGACCACCAAAGACAACTTCTATGCGGATGGCAAAAAGGTCACGATAGAATCCGACGCGTCTGTGAAGTATTATCTGGATAAAACTTCAGTCAGCCAGAGAACCGATGAAACAAAGAGCGGGAAGACTGAAAGTACCTATTTCGGCGGCTATGATCACACCCGCGAAAATCTTGAATCCGGTGGCACCGTAGACAATACCGAAAGTTTCCTTTATTCCATTTACAAAATAGTAATGGTCATCCTGATTCTGTCGTTCACCGTTCTGGTGCTGGAATCATTCGGCAATGAATCCAGTCTGGATTCCATGAAAACGGGCATCGCACTGTTGCACGTGATCATTCTGCTTTTGTTCATTACCGGCATCAAGAATTCGTATCTTGAGGACACCGGCGACGGCGTTATACTTTCAAGTCCGAATTCGAATGAATACGTCAACATGACAATGCCGGTAGGCTTCAACAGCCTAGTTTCTAACGACACCCATACCCAGTATTATGGACTGGAAGATTTCGGTTTTGAAAAAACAGTAGTCGATGTCGCACCATATGACTGGACTTCTACCGGGAACTACTTCGTGCTTTTTTCCGGTCCAGTTTCAGATGAAGTGGAATGGGATCGAAACAATTACAACACTACCTTCAGTTACGACAATCAGACCGCCTATTACGTCTGGTTCGATAAACAGGAAATGGATGCCAACGTCTCGGACAGGGATCCTACTCCAGACGAGGATGATTGCTCTTCGGGCTATAAGGCGTGTAAGGGCATAAGAGTGGAAATCACAGATCTGTCGGAGAGCGAGGACTCGGCCTATGCAATAAGGAACCGCATAATTCAGACCTTTAGTGCCAATAGCGCTCCGTTCGGAACTACGGGAAATGCAACAGACTCAGATCGCATGTATTTTGAATCGACCTACTACGGCAATAATCAGGATAGTGGTGCTTGGAGTTACAGCGGATCCGTATTTACGGAAGTAAACGGCTTTGCAACTTTCGAGGCAGTAACGTCGGATACGACCTTGACTGCAAACTGGTATCCTTCGACCGGTTTTGTAGCCAGCCTGATCGGTTTTGTCTGTTTTGTAGCCAGCCGTTTCGAAGACTAGCTCAAATCTCCAGCTCACCGCTGAAACCGCAAGAATCGCAGGTGATGCTCTGCATGGTGCCTTTCTTCTCAACTTGGATATGATTGCTACAGTTGGGGCATTCAACTTTGATTTCTTCGCTTTCATCAGCTTCGGAATCATCAAATTCAGGTATTTCACCGATTTCCGTGACAGGTTCTTCAACGACTGTTCTTTCAGCAAGGGGTAACGCCGCTGCCTGGTCCTCGTTTTTCTTTTGCATCCGTTCCATAAGGGGTATATCGTCGATACCTGGCAATTTTGTATCAAAGACCTGGGGCCTGCTGATTGTATCAGGGTCCCTGCAGTTCATCCAGCAGATCACTGCAAATCCGACGCAGAGAGTGACAATCGCAAGGTCGGCAACCACCATTGCGGAACAATGGCGTGTCAGTTATAACTCTTTCAGGTATGTCACAGCATTACAGCGGAACCGACGATGTCGCCGGTGTAGTCATACTGGATATCCAGTCTCCAGTTGTCGGATGCTGGTCCTTCAGCTGCGTTACCGCTACCGTAGACCAGGAACTGGTCTCCAGCAGACAGCTTGCTATCTCGGTCGTTGTCGTTGAAGTGAACGGGGTAAG
>Ga0310125_10001314_pt1 | contig 12438 bp, 10 predicted proteins | sample CB11b_Tmax_Bot8__FD_203508 | JGI IMG/M metagenome (GOLD analysis project Ga0310125, IMG submission 203508) | Marine microbial communities from Western Arctic Ocean, Canada - CB11b_Tmax_Bot8 | ecosystem: Environmental > Aquatic > Marine > Oceanic | place: Canada: Western Arctic Ocean | collected... | reverse complement strand
TAAAAGAACTTTCCAAGCGAGACCTCCGAATCGTAACCCTGTCATTCGGAGGGCCGGCCGATGACCCGTCACAGCATGCCGCGATCGAGAAGAAAGCACACGCCGCTTGCAAGCTGCTGAATGACTTCGGGGCCACCGAGATGGTCGTTTTGTCTCCACGGCGTCCGAACAAGGTCTTGATGCGTCACAACATGGGGATCGCCTGCGAGTTCTGGAATCGGCTGGGCGACCTTTGTGCCGACTACGGCATTCGCGCAGGCTTGCACAACCACTCGCAGGGGCAACTCGTCGAGAGTCAAGACGAAGTCGAGTTGATGCTCAAGCTCACCGATCCGAAACGATTCCACTGGTCGCCCGACACGGTTCATCTCTATCTCGGAGGCTGCGATGTCGTTGATCTCTTCGAACGCTACGGCCACCGGCTGATGTTTATGGACTACGTCGACGTAAAGTACGTCTACGCCGATACGGACTATAAGCTGGCGAATGGGCTAACCGCCGAAGCCGGAACACACAGCGCCACATTCATGCTGTGCAATCAGGATTTCGGCGATGGCGTGCTCGACCTACCGGCCCTGCATGGAGTTCTGAAGAAGAACAGCTACAAGGGCTGGATTTGCATCGACCACCACTACACGCCGGTAAGTCCCCGGCACAGCTTCACGAAATGCCGAAAGTACATCCACGAAAGACTAGAACCGATCTACTCCTAGCAGCGTCAGATCAATAAGGATGTTGGTGAAACGGCGACGATCTCTGGTCCTTGGGCTACTCGCGTGTCTTTCGAGTGTCCCGGCATTTGCCTCGGACAAGTTGCTCCGTGAAGTGAGTCGAACCTACGCCGCGCTGGAGCGTTTTTACTTTGAAGCGACCGAGACAACGATCACCCGCTCGGGTGATTTGGAAAGAACGACCGAGAGCCGCATCGTCACGGTCGCCGACGAATCGGGCCGCTATCGAGTCACTTCCGATCACCCGACCGATGGTGGCATCGTCGCCTTCGATGGCGAGACAACCTGGGTCTATCTCGCGCGGCGCAATCAGTATCAAGAGATCAAGGGGGCGATGATCGAAAGCTCCGATGCGCCGGGGCTGATCCGGCTCAAGAACCGCTTCATCTCCCGTTATGGTGACATCACGAAGCGGTTACGAGAGGCTAAAGTCTCATCTCTCGAATCACTGCAAGTGAACGGCCGCCAACAAGAGTGCCGTGTGGTGGAAGCTACCTACGATGCGCCTCGCGGGCTCGCCGCCGAGCAGATCGTACGCAAGTATTGGATCGCCGTTGACCGGCCACTCGTCTACCAGGAAAGCTCCGAGTTTCACGCCCGCAGCCCGGCGAGCGACAGGATCACGAGGGTTTCGCAACAGATCGTTTTTCACCGCGCCGCAGTGGACGAGGCGGTTGAGGACGACTCCTTTGCTCCCGCATTACCCGAGGGCGCCGAACTCGTTGCGACATTCGACAACGAGGATGCGACGCCGGTAGGGCTAACCGCCGTGGCTTTCGGACTGCACGACTTGAAAGGCGTCCCACGGAGATCGAGTGATCTCGAAGGGAAAGTCGTATTGCTCGACTTCTGGGCCAGTTGGTGTATTCCGTGTCGCATCGACCTTCCGCGTGTCGAAGCCCTGAACCGCGAATTGTCCGCACAAGGGCTGGTCGTACTCGGTGTGAATGACGAACCATCCCAGAGGGCGAATGCCTTCGTAGAGGACCGTGGCTTCACATTCCCCACTCTCGCCGATGCAGAGGGCGAACTGTTCCGCGCCTACGAAGTGCGTACCATTCCCACCGCCGTCATCATCGGCCGGGATGGCAAGGTCTCGTCGTATCTAGTTGGTTCGCATTCCGCCGAAGAACTGCGGGCCGCCATTCGCGAAGCAGGGATCGAGTGAGCCGGCGCGCTATCTGTTTCGCACCGGCCACACTGCTCCTGGTGTTCTTAGGCGCGGCGCTTTCCATTGCGGCGGAAGAGCCCTGGATCGATCCTGCGTATCCCCATCGTCTTCGGCTTCAAGTTGATATGGTGACCCCGTTGGCCGCGAACTCACCTGTTTCCGTAAATCTCAACATCGCCGGACTCCTTGACCAGCAGGGCCCTGAGGTGCCCAACGGTACCTTCGATATCCGGATCGTGCGCACAGCGGGCAGCGATCAAGAAGCCTTGCCCGTCAAGGAACTCGCCGTATCCGAGTCGCTCCGCATGACCGGTTTGGGGCAGCTTTCCTGGCTCGCCCGATATCCAAAGAAGACCGACTACTGGGCATATATCAGACGCGTGAACGGGGCTTCCATGGGCGTCCCTGATCGCGAGCCTGTCGGCATCGGAGACGCTTTCCGCTATAACCGCCCCAACGGTTTCGACCCGCTTGGCGTGGGTATGACCAATGACCAGCCAACCGTCGTCGATTGGGATGGGGACGGCGTCGACGACTTACTGCAGCGAAACATCTACTCCCACTCATACGGTGAACCCTACTGGGGTCTCTTCTATTGGCGGAATATCGGAACAAACGATCGTCCGCGCTTCGATCGCTTCGTTCGTGTGCGCGCTGATGGCGAGGTCCTGCAAGAGAAATACGCCACATACCAATTCTTCGACTGGAATGCGGACGGACGCGTCGACGTAGTCGCCGGGACCGAGGACACCGAAAGGCGCGCCCTGCTCAAGATCTATCTCCAAAGCAATGAGCGTGACTCCGCCGGCCTCCCGGTCCTTACGCAAGGTTCCTCAGTTCCTGTCGAAGGTGGCGGGCGCCTGTGGTACGGCATGCGGATAGTCGACTGGAACTCGGACGGAGTTGCGGAACTCTTCACATTGCGGTCGAAGGTACAGTACTTTCCCACGCCGGTCGTCAACTACACATGGCGCCGGCATACGAACGAAGCCGAGGCCGGGCAGTCACCGAGCTTCGGCCACGGAAAGCCCTTGCGCCTCGCCGGGAACACGGTCTATCCAGAAAGACCAAACGATTTCCACGACTGGGACGGCGACGGTGACCTCGACCTGCTGGGTACAACGGGCGACCTCGCCGCAAATCCGCCGCACCCGTCAATCGTCGTGTGGCGCAACACCGGGTCGAAATCGGCGCCGAGATTCGATGAGCCGCCCAGCAGTATCCCCAACAGCCTCCCCGGCACGCTGCCCCTGCCGACAATCGTCTCGAGAAAGCCTCTCCTTCTAACCCCGTTCATGGGGAGTTGGCTGCGACGTTTCTCGATCCACAAAAACAACACCCGCACACGCCTTCGCGACGACGGACTGTTTCTCGCCCGTGGTCAGCCCGTATCGTCGGGTGGCTACAACAGTACCGAGGTGGCCGACTGGGACGCCGACGGTGACCTCGATCTTATCTGCGGAAACGAAAAGGGATTTCTCCACCTCATTGAAAACGTAAGCACGGCGGAACGAACCATCTTTGCCTCACCCCGTCTGATCCGCTTGGCGGACGGAGCGCCGATGCACGTTGCCCGCTGGATGTTCATCGATGACCACGATCCCGAGTGGAACCTCGGGCAATCGAAACCAACCTACGTTGACTGGGATCTTGATGGCGACCATGATCTACTCGTCGGGAATAACGCCAACCGCGTCGCATACTTCGAGAACGTGGGCTCGCGGAGCGAACCCCGCTTCGAGCGCATGCGAAAACTCACCTACGGAGCCGGCAGCGAACACTTCTCGTTCCGCAAACGTCCGGCGGTTGTGGACTGGAACGGCGACGGTTTGCACGACCTGGTCCAGGCCGACCACGGTGTGCGCGAGAAGATTGACCCGAAGGGCCACGACATCATCTCGCTGTTTCGCCGCACACGCTCCAAAGCAGGCGTTCTGGAGTTGGGCCCCTCTGAGCCCTTTTATCTCGCGGACGGGTCGCCGCTCCAGATCACCATCCCCTACCGCCATGGTTTCGAGGTCGCCGACTGGGATGGCGACGGCGATTTCGACATCTTTACCAATGAGCGTTTTATGCTCTACGTGTATAGAAATGTAGGGTCAAATCGAAAGCCCGCTTTCGCGCCACGTCAGGTTCTAAAGGCTTACGGTCAGCCGATCCAGGTCGCGCATCACGAGACCAGTATCAAGATCATCGACTGGGACCGCGACGGCGTGCGAGACCTGATTGCGGGTGGCGAGTCGGGCTGGGTCTACTTTTTCCGGGGACAGGTTCTGGACGCGGCCGCGGCACCGCAAGTCACCGTAGGTACCGTAGAAACGAAGTCCACAAACTAGGTAGATCGGACATGCCGGAAGATATCGTCACCATTGCCAAGTTTGACTCGTTACAGGACGCCTACTTCGCGAAGAGCCTTCTCGAAGCCCACGGCGTCGAAGCCTTTCTTGCGAATGAGAACGCTATGCGCGTCATGATGCATCCGCACATGTCGGGCGGCATCGGACTCCAGATCGCGAGCCGTGACCTGGCCGTCGCCCAGGAGTTACTGACCGCCGCGCATAGCGACTCGGGTGATCCCACCCCTGAGCCACCAGAGAAACCGATGGCTGAGTCTTCCGCGATGTGTCCACAATGTGGCGGAACACGCTCAGAACCGGCGACGGGCGGCGTATTCGCCGTCCTCAATCTTCTCCTTCTCGGTTTGCCTCTCCTGTTCACACGCAACCGGCGCAAGTGCGGCTTCTGCGGAACCGTCTTCCGCGCGGCTACATAAGCTGTCGCGGCTCTGAATGAGCCCAGTTCTTCTGGAAGAACTGCTGACCGTTCTTCGTCACGTTGAGCTGAATGAGCAGATGAAAGGCCTCCCGCGTCGCCCGGATCGAGCTTTCCGCCTCGACCTCGATTTCCTCACCGTCGCGCTTGTAGATGTACGTATGCTTGCCGACGATGTTGGCGTGGTCAGGGTGGTTGCGGTCGGCGGTGCAGATGTATTCGCCCGACCGGAACAAACTACCCAGGTTGTCCTCCAGGACAACCGTGCCCGCTCTGCGGTTCGTAACCGCGACCGTCCCCGTGATCTGGTCGATGATCGTTTGCTGCGAGGGCCGCTCGCCGTACGAGGTGACAATCGTTCGAAGCCGCGGCGCCGCCAGAAACTCCGGCGGGTCCAGTTCCGGTGCAGCGACAACCGGCAGGATCAACCGCGACGCATACCCGCCCCCTCGATGTACCTTATTCGTCGCCTCGAAGGGCGTTGGCCACAGGTTTGGAAAGTCAGCGCCGGAAATCGCAAGCCGGATGCGGTGCCCCTTCTTGATGACCCAGCCCGTCGGGAACATGGGGATATCGAGTTCGTAGACCTCGCCCGGCTCCATGGGCTGGGGATTTTTCAACGCCTCGGCCAGATCGCCGCGCCGTGTTCCGTTCAGCGAGCCGTCAACGATCAGCGCCGACGTGCCGTCCGGGGCCACCTCCGCAATCTTCGCTACGAAGGTGGCGACCTTGGCCGATGATGACCCATGAATCACCACCTTGGGCCAGCCCAGCACGTGCAGGTCCTGCTCCAGGGGTCCACTGGTGTAGACCAGCGAAAGCGCCTCATCCTCGCGTTGATCCTCGGGCAGGTAGTAGCTGATCCCGCCTGCTGACCAATAGCCATTCGCGGTCCCGACCGTCGGGATGTACTCAAACGCATCCGAACCTTCACCGCGCCCCGGCTGATCCATCAGCCGGCCTTCCGACCGCAGATAGAATGTGCGCTCGGTTGCATCGGCGGGCGCGATGTCCGTGTCGTTGCGCCAATGACCGGGCGTGATTGCGAGCGTACGGCTGGGCGTCGTGTACTCCTGCATGTACACCTGCACGGGCGGCTCGTCCATGATGCCGGTGTCTTCATCGCGCAGGTAGTGGGCGAAGAAGCGCGCCATCTCATTGAGGTGATCGATGCGCGGTCCGGGCGTTGACTGGTGCGGACGCGAATGCACCCACGGCCCCATCAGCATCTTCTTGGGCACGTTGATGTTTTTGAAGACGCGCATCATGGCGTTCGCGTAGCCGTCCCGCCAACCGGCGATGACGTACACGGGGCACCGAATCCGGTCGTAGTCGGGACGCAGCGACGCGCCGTGCCAATAAGGGTTGTCGAGCTGGTTCTTGAGCCACTTGATTAGGTACGGCTCGTTCTTGTTCAGCCGCTCGCGCCAGATATCCGCCCAGTCGGGGCGGGATAGATCGGGCAGCGGCGGCAGCGCGTTCATCCCGACCATCGAGCCGCCGTAAGTGCCGACGTCGTAGTACATGCGCATGTTGCCGCCGCGCGTGTAGTGGCAGTCGTCGGTATAGCGGTAATCGGTGGCATACATCGGCGCGATCGCCTTGAGGTGCGGCGGGCGGTTCATCGCAACCTGCAGGGACGTAAATCCGCCATACGACGTGCCGAACATTCCCACGTTGCCGTTCGAGTAGGCCTGCTTGGCGAGCCACTCAACGGCGTCGTAGCCGTCCTCTTGCTCTTGGCGGACATACTCGTCGGTGTTGATGCCGTCGGAGCCGCCCGTGCCGCGCACGTCGAGCCGGACGCCGATGAATCCGCGCTCGGCGAGATACCAGTGCTGGTTATGGCCGCCGCGCGAAACGTCGTCCTTGCGGTAGGGATGGTATTCGATCAGGATCGGGAAGCGGCCCTCGGCGTCGGGGCGGATTAGGTCCGCCGACAGCGTCTTGCCGTCCCGCATCGGGATGCGGACATTGCGCTCGATGCGGACGCCGTAGGTGGGTTCGATGACCACCGGCGCGGATGGAAGCAGGGTCGGGATGAGAAGGCAGAGAAGCAGAAGCGGAAGGCGCGAGGGTCGGCTCATGACCGATTGACCTTATCAGGGCTCAGACGCTTGTGCAATAAATGCACATCCGATCGACCCGCCCGCCTGGGTGCAGTGAGCTTCATTGAGGCGACGGTGCCTGACTTGCGCTCTATGGCACAATAGACGCCGACAGGCCAAAGCTCATCAACCTCATTATCAGTCTTGCTTTCTTCGCCGGGTTCTTGACGGCGCAAGAGCCAAAGATGGGCCCGATGCGGCCCGATCCCGAGATGCCGCATCCGGTGGATGCCTACGACACGGTGTTCCTCGAAGAGATGACCTGGATCGAGGTGCGCGACGCGTTGCGCGCGGGCAAGACGACCGTCATCGTCGCCACCGGCGGGATCGAGCAGAACGGTCCTTACCTGGCGCTCGGCAAGCACAATTACATCCTGCGCGGGACGACCCAAGCCATCGCCCGCAAGCTCGGAAATGCGCTCGTCGCGCCGATTGTACCGTTCGTGCCGGAGGGGGACATCAGTCCGCCCAGCGGGCACATGCTCTATCCGGGGACGATCTCACTGCGCGAGCAGACTTTCGAAGCGCTGCTGACCGATATCGCCGAGAGCTTTCGGACGCACGGTTTTAGGCACGTGATCTTCGTGTCCGATAGCGGCGGCAATGTCACCGGAATGACCGCCGTCGCCAAGCAGCTCGCGAAGAAGTGGAAGGGCAGCGACACGACAATCCACTACATCGCCGAGCACTACGACTACGCCGATGTGAGACGCTTTCTCGACGCCGAGGGTATCGAAGGCTATCACGATGACGCCGTGATGTCGTCACAGATGATTGTGGCGGACCCGATGACGGTTCGGATGCCGCAGCGCATTGCCAAAGGCAAGACGACGATCAATGGCGTCGATCTGGCTCCGCCGAATGGCGAGAAGATCGGCAAGAAGGTGATCGAGTACCGCGCCAATCGAGTAGCGGCAGCCATTCGGAAAGCCACTGGCTCGGATTGCCCCGTAGCGATCTCCCCGTTCTTGGGTCCGCGGGCGTTGTCGTGGGCCCGCTCCATGACTGTCGCGGCTCCGCCCCTGTTGTGACGTGGATAGGACGGGTCGAGCACAGTCCGCGGATTGGGTTCGTTTTGCGTGAAAGATCGGGGCTGCGCGCTGGACCGCTCCCTGACGGTCACGGCTCGGTTTTGGGGGTGGAGCGCGGAACAGCGTGGAACTTTTTGGGGCAGGGCGTTGGGGGGGGCCTGGTGGACAGAGCGACGGCCGGTGAGGCATCCTGAGACTGGAATGAGGTGGGTGAGACCTGCCTGATAGCCGGTGCGGGCTGAGACTTGAGGCCGTAAGTAGCTGATTCGTCTTGAGGTGCCGGGTGGTTCTGGAGCAGTGCCAGAATTGGTTGCGGCGAGACGGCGGTTCGGGGTGTCTCGCGAGCCGGCCCGGGTCCGCGGCGGGCATTGTCGTGGGCCCGCTCCATAACTGTCGCGGCTCCGCCCCTGTTGTGACGTGGATGGGACGGGTCGAGCGCAGCACGCGGATTGGATTCGATTTGCGTGGTATTGGGGCTGCGTAGCGGGAAATGGCAGATTTTGTCAGCCGGGGAGAGTGTTCGGGGTTGTCTTGGTTTGCGTTGGGGCTCCTTGCCGTGAACTGCTTCGTGGGATGGGTTGGATGCGGCAGGGTTTTGACTCCGGGTCGATTGTAACCCGGTGGGTGCGGTTTGACGATGGATGCTTCGGCGAAGTGGTTGGAACCAAAGGAGTTTTGATGTTAGATCTCAATCGTTTTTGCAGAACTTGACACACACAACTCAGTCGGGCCGGATGACTGGGGTCCAGCCGGTGGTTCATCAGGTCCTCAGCGCACCCTTACGGGCGCGGCTCTGAGCTTCTGGCTTGGGGTTTTGCGCGGGCGTTGTCGTAGGCCTGCTCCATGACTGTCGCGGCTCCGCCCCTGTTGTGCTGCTGCTCGCCGGCGCGCGGATTTTCCATCCGCGCCTCTGTCCCTGCTTTGAAGGGGCCGGTTTGGTTAGTGGCCGGCTTGCATGACTAGGGAGTAGCCGGTCATGAAGGCCATGACTACCGCCGATACCCAGAGGGCTAGGGTGAGCCAGCCCTTCGGCAGGATCTGCTTCGGCATGTGGCGGTAGCGCAGCCAGATGGTGACGAATCCGATCACCGGCAGCATCAACGCCTGCGCGACGCCGCCGATCTTGACCATCAGAACCGGGGCCTGGATGAACATGAAGTACATCGCCGGTATGAACAACAGCACCACGGCGAAGATGCGCGTATAGCGGATGCGCAGGGCGTAGTTGGTCTTGTCGAAGACGCCCATCATTGCCAGGAAGTCGGGGACCATGCGGCAATGCGCGGCGGTCGAGGCGAACAGCGTCGAATAGAACACCGCGAACGCGCCGACCAGGAACAGATAGAGCGACCAGCTACCGAGCGTCTCGGTGTACATGTTCGACAGGACTTTCACCATGTCAGAACCTTGCGGCATCAGTCCCATGCCGTTGAGGATGCCCGCGCCAAGTAGGTAGAACGCGATGGTGGCGAAGGTGTAGATGACCATCGAGTTCAACACGTCGACGCCCATCACCTTGATCCAACCAAAAGCACGCTTGCGCCAGGCCGGTGTGTCATCGCGCTTGCCCGCGTAACTCGCATAGCCCTTCTCAATACACCAGTAGGGATACATCACAAGCTCGGTCGCCCCCACGCCGGTGATGCCGAACGCCGCGACCGCGGTGACGAAGCCGCCCTTGGGCATCTCGAACATGAAGCCCCCGGCCAACTCAGTCCACGAGAAGAACTCCGGGCGCTTCAGAAGCAGAAAGGCGCAACTGACGGTGAGGACCGTGAAGCTAACGACGAGTCCCATGGCGACTCGCTCGACAAGGGAGTACTTGCCGACGATCAACAGGACGGCCGTCCCGGCGGCGACGATCCAGACCCAGGCGGTGACCGAAAGGGCGGGGACCATGTCGTGAAGGATTTCCGAGATGCCGCCCATCATGCCGCCGACCTGCATGAGCGTCATCGAAACCATCAGAACCCAGAGCCAGACAACCCACGAGACGCCGAGGCGTGGTCCGGGGACGCGATTGAAGGCTTCGAGGGTGGTTTCGCCGGTGCCGATCGCGTAGCGGCCCAGTTCATTCTGTATGGCGATCTTGACGAAGCAGCTCACGACGATCAGCCACAGTAGGCTGTAGCCGTTCTCCGCGCCGAGGACGGTGGTGGCGATGAGTTCGCCGGAGCCGACGATCGAGCTGGCGAGAATCAGCCCCGGGCCGATGTGTTTGAAGATGTCAACGAATCGAGTTGGCGGGTTCTCGATATCTTCGGGGCGTAGTTGGTAGGGATCCTGCGGAGTGGGAGTGGCCATGAGCGATTCCGCATCCTACTCTACGGAACTCATAAACAGCAAGAAACTTTGCGCATACAAGTCAAGGTTTTGCACTGAGCCGCCGCCGAGAATGGGCGAGCACATCTCGTAAGCGACGCTGCCGGAGAAGCCGCCGTCGCTGAGAGCGCCGAGGAAAGCCTTGTAATCGATGAAGCCTTCGTCGATCGGGATGGCCTGGGCGTAAGGGGTGGCGGCGCGGTAGTTGATGACGTCGGGTTCGTAGATGAAGCGGGGGCGCTTCTGATAGTTGGCGATGGTGGTGTGCGGCATCAAGGGGGCCATTTCGCGGGCGGCTTCGACGATGTCGGTTCCTTGAAGGGCGGGCGCCCAGGCATCAAAGAGTGGCTTGCAGTTGGGACGGTCGATGGCCTGCATCAACTCGCGCTGGCTGCGGTAGTCGACCGCGATGTCGTGGTGGTTTTGGACGCCAATGGTGACGCCGAGTGGTGCGGCGCGGTCGGCGCATTCCTGCAAAACTTCGACGACTAGATTCCATTGAGGGAGGTATCCCAGGCCAGGGTGTTCGTAGCCGGTGTAGATGCGGATCAGGTCGGCACCGATGTCGTGCGCGAGTTGGGCAAGCTCGGTGACGTAGGAGATTTGCATCTCGCGCATCGGAATTTCGGCGTGTTCCAGGTCGGCGGTGAAATTCGAGTATCCGGCCAGGCAGACTTTGGTGAGGCCGTTCTGCTCGATGAGCATCTTGAGCGCGGCGCGGGCCTGCGCGTCATAGTCGAGGACGGATAGATGCGGGCGCTTGGCCATGAGCATGACGCCGGAAAAGCCGAGCTGGGCGGATTTGCGGACGAAATCGTCCACCGAGAGCCGAGTCTGGCCCCATGAGCCGGAGTAGCTGACGGAATGGAGGAGGGTGGGGAAGGGCATAGGGGATCGATCCTAAGGGTGTGCGGGGTCAAATAGCCGCCCGGAGACAGGATGCTGAGGCGTCCAGAGTACCAAAACTATTTTGTAACTATAGTTCTATTGTCTTAGGCCGGTCCTAAGGGGAACAATGTAGGCATGCAGTCTCGACCCGTCAGATACGAAATCCAGCGGCCGGTTGAGTTCCGTGTACGAATCGGCGCCAAGATGGTGCAAGGCAGCGGTCGTACCGCGAATATCAGCCGGAATGGCATCCTGTTCAAGACAGACGAAGCCCTACGGGTCGGCGATAAGATCGATTGCGTGATCGCGATGGGCCCGGGATTGATTGACGCGCAGGAAACGGTCAATCTGCAAGTTCAAGGCATAACCCTTCGCAATAACGATGGTAGCGTGGCGGTGGTCATCAAGAAGCACCGGATACGGCCGACGCACTCCGGCCTCGACGACGGGTTGGGGCTGTAGACTATTCCTAAGATTGAGTTGATTGTGAAGGCGGGTGTGCTTCGGTGTGCCTGATTCATGGGCCGTGGCATTCGCCGCGGCTTTTCCCTTTCAATAGCTGGTAACGAGTGGACCCTATGAAGCTTGAAAACAAGATTGCGATCGTAACCGGGGCCGGCAGCGGCATCGGTAGAGCGATCGCGGAACTCTTCGCGCAGGAAGGCGCCGAGGTAGTGAGCGTCGGCCGCACGCGCGAGAAGCTGGATGTGGCAAAGCAGGAAGCGGGCAGCGCGGGCGAACGCATTCACCCGAGGGCGCTCGATGTATCAGACAGAGCGGCGGCCGGCACGTTAGTGACATCGACGGTGGCCGAGTTCGGGCGGGTCGACATTCTCGTGAACAACGCCGGGGTCAACGTGCCGAAGCGGGCGCTGTCGGAGTTGTCGACCGAGGACTTCGACAAGATCGTGAGGGTGAATCTGAACGGGGCGTTTTACGTGATTCACGGGGTGCTGCCGGTCATGCGGAAGCAGGGCGGCGGGTTGATCATCAATGTATCGTCGGTGGCGGGCGTGCGAGCGAGTGAACTGGGCGGCGCGGCGTACTCCGCGTCGAAGTTCGGTCTATCGGGGTTGAGCAAGACGATCGGTGTTGAGGAAGCGAAGAACGGAATCCGGTCGTGTCTGATCTATCCGGGGGAAGTGAATACACCGATTCTGGATGCCCGCCCGGTCGTGCCGGATGCGGAACAGCGCGCCAAGATGTTGCAGCCCGAGGACCTGGCGCAGGCGGCGTTGCTGGTGGCGACGCTGCACACGCGGGCCACGATTCCCGAGATGGTGGTAACGCCGACGCTTCAGCGGTTTGAGTGACCCCTTCGTCGCCGTCTTCCGGTTAGCGGCAACACACAGCGTGTGCCGCGACGCGCGAGCCGCCGGCTCCCCTGCCTACCAGGCGGACGGTTTGCGATAACC
>Ga0310125_10001313_pt1 | contig 12442 bp, 12 predicted proteins | sample CB11b_Tmax_Bot8__FD_203508 | JGI IMG/M metagenome (GOLD analysis project Ga0310125, IMG submission 203508) | Marine microbial communities from Western Arctic Ocean, Canada - CB11b_Tmax_Bot8 | ecosystem: Environmental > Aquatic > Marine > Oceanic | place: Canada: Western Arctic Ocean | collected... | reverse complement strand
TAGTCCAAGGATATCAACCGACTGCCCCTCGTGCCACCTCCTGTTGCGCTCACCGTTCGTGTCTGGAATATCTTCCCAGGGGTTCGAATTGACAAAGGCCAGGATGGGGAAATTGGTAGCCAATTTTAACGGATTGGTTAGTGCAGCGTCGATGGGGCCATCCCCGTCAGGATCCGCGGCAATAATGACGACCGGTTCTGCTTTTCCAAGGGACAGGTCAACACGCAAAATATGCACGCGATTCGGACGCGGATCGTCTAATTCCTTGACTTGGTATACCACGCCCAGGGCCGATAGGTCACGTGCACGATTGGTGGACGCGCACCCAACCACATCGAAGAGTATTGCGAGTGCACAGAAACCCGCTATAAGAACCAAAACGGACGTCCCGTTACGCATGGGTGAATGCCAAGCCTATAAATGGTTTTCGGACGATCTTCACACTACGGTTCTCTCTACACGGGTGACCCGTATTTGGCCAGAAAAGATTCTTCGGCTTCCTCGCTCCCGACCAATATCATTTCACCCTCATTGGGCAGTAAAACGACGGGGTCCGGAGTGACCACGATTTGGCCGTCGGTCTTTACGGCAATCACGGTACAGCCCGTTTCTTCGCGCACTCGTGAACCAGCAAGGCTTTTACCTGATAGCTTGGGTGGAATTTTCATCCTAAAAAAGTCGAGCCCTTCTGCCACGAATACGATGTCAGTGCGCTTCAGAATGTTGAAAAGTGCGCTTGCGCCCATCGACGCATATGACATTACCATGTCAGCACCGGCCCGGTGCAGGATTGGAATGTTGCGCTCTAGCGTGGCCCGACTAATGATCTGCACGTCGGGGCGCAGTCGGCGGCAATAGATGGTCAGGTAAACATTCATGTCATCATTATGTGTGGTAATAATCACCGTCGCTGTTTCTTTAATACCGGCTTCCTCCAGCACTTCGAGCTCTGCAGCGTTGCCGACAACATACTTATTGGGATCTCTGACGCGTCCAGCGAGCCGCTCCACGATGCGATAGTCGATGTCACGATCTTTCAGCGCGCGGCTCGTAGCGCGCCCAACTTTTCCCCCCCCAATAATCACGACCGGTCTCGAAGAGACGTTGTAGATGCAGAACAGGGCATCGTAGTCCCGCAACTGTTCCTCCGAGCCTGCCAGAACAAGAAAGGTGTTTTCAGTTACTGCCGTATCCGGGTCCGGCGGGATGAACCGTCCGCGTTCCCAGACTCCCACGACACTCACGCTGACCATCTCGCGCAGTTTGCTGTCTTTCAGCGTCTTGCCGACAAGGGGCGTGCCGTGGCAGGTGGCTTCCGCGATGAGCAGGTCGTCGAAGCTTCCGATGACATGCGACATCGCGTCTCCTGCGAGCGTCCGCCGAGCAAGGGCCTGTCCCATCATTTCGTCCAGTTGAAAAACATGTGAACAGCCGGCAAGGTTGAGGATGTCGACAGAGGCGGAGTCGATCGCCGTGGCCACGATGGGCGCTTCTGGCTGTAGCTCCCGCACAGTAAACGCGACATGCGTGTTCACTTCATCCGTGGCGGTTGTAGCAACCATGGCGGCCTGATCCGCGCGGATCTTGCGGTAGGTATCCGGATCGTCGAGTTCACCGAAAACAACATTTAATCCCTCATCGTGCAATCGTAGTGTTTCTTCTATCGTCGGGATTACGAGCACGTACCGGTAGTGATAATCATTCAGCTTGTCGATCAATGCGCCGGTCACGGCGTCGTGGTGAGTCAGTACGATATGCCCCTGCGTGTCGGCAGGGAGTTCTCTAGGAATGCGAGCCGCTTCCTGCGCCTCCATCCACGGTGCGTAGAAAAACTGAATAAAGAGGAAAGGAAATAGCACCAGCATAAAAAGCGTTCCGGTTATGAGCACGATGATTGAAAAAATCTTTCCTGCGTCGGACTCAAAAGTGATATCTCCAAGTCCCAGCGTAGACATGACCGTCATCGTCCAGTAGAGACCCGTGATCCAGCTGTAATTCTTGCCTTCCCAGTCCATCAAGTAGTGGAAAATGGTGCCGTACGTAAACACGATCACAAGGAACACGACAAAGAACCGGAAGAGGAGCACAAGATTGCGCTGCCGGGAACGACTACGCAGAAAATATGTATAGAGTGTTGGAAAAAACTTCATGTGCGCCTTGGAACCGCGGGAGACGGGCAGACGAAGGGAATTATTATCTCTTGATGCACGAGCTTCCGCAATGCCCGCGATAACGCGCGGATGCGATCTCTACAGCAGATCGATTTCGAGCAGGACGACTTCATGTTCACTCGCGTTCTTCACATTATGTTCGACTCCCGCCGACCGTGTGTACGCGTTTCCAGCGATCAGATCCACGTGGCTCTCGCCATTCTTTGCGCACAGGCACAGACGACCGTTGGTCTGGGGAACAACAACGAAGTCGTGCTCGTGACGATGCCAACCGGTTTCTGTCCCGGGCGCGAACCTCCATTCGCGTATACGTACGCGGTCATTTTCTACCTGAACTGTAGCGACAGCTTTCTCGATATCCTGAATCTCCCGTAGGTAGCGTGACTTGCCCTACTTAGAAGCACGTGATTCTTTTTGCGATGTGAAAGTAAACTCAACGTCATGCGCAGTAAGAAATTCCTCGAGATCCGCGTCGAATTCGTTAATGTGCAACTTGAATTGGAGTGGCTCCTTGGAATCTGCCGTACCAGATTTCCGCTGCCCTGAAATGACGACATTACCCTCAGAATCTTCAACAATATTAAGTTGCTCGATCTCTCCGCTCTGCACCATTTGTGTAAAATCCGGGACGTAGTCGATTTCTCCCTTTTCTCGCGAACACCCCGGAAGAATCACGCACGCTGAAATCGTCATGCAAAACAGCAAGAACAGTCTCATGCTTCATCTCCACGCACCAGTTCACCGGCGAGAATTTCCAAACTTGAGTCCGCCTCAATCTGGATTATGTCCAGTCCATCTACAACGAATCTTTCCTCGGTGTCAACATCCTCGGCGAAGCCACTGCGCATGATTCGGTCAAGAGAGCAAGCGTTTCGCGTCATAGGGCCTGACATCCCATCACGAAACCGGCATTCTTCCCGCAGGAACGGTGGCGAAGGATCCACGCTACTTGCGACTATGCCAATGCGACGTCTCTTATTGCAGGATGAAGTTTCTTATATGCTTCGAATTTTCGATCATACTCTGCGGCGATATCGGGCTGTGGATGAATCGTTTCAGCTGATCTGACCCATTCCGAAGTCAAATCGGCAAGAGACACGCCGTTATCCGCGGCACGGGCCAACATTGCCATCCCGAGGCAGGCGGCCTCCGTAATATCGAGAACCGTTACGGGCTTGCCGATCACATCAGCTTTGAGCTGGACCCAGTAAGGTGATTTTGCTCCCCCACCAATGGCACGTAATTGCTCGACCGGACACCCCGATCGTTCCAATGTGTCCACGTTTAAGCGCATCTCGAGGGCGACGCCTTCCAACAGGGCGCGGATAAACTCCCCTCGACTTGTGCCAAGACGCAGTCCAAGTATCGCTCCCGGTGTCTTCAAATCGAAGTGAGGCGTCCCGGAAGGCGTGAAATAGGGTAACACTAATAACGATGTGGGTTCCGGCGGCGCAGATTTCAGCAGAATCTCGTAAGCGTCAACTCCCGTACGTTCGCTTTCTGCAATCTCTAAGGCACCGAACTCATCCCTGAACCATTTCAGTATGTTCCCCCCGGTTAGACTGAAGGCCAGCGTTGCGTAGAGGCCATCGACAGCATGGTCGTAGGTGCAGAGGTTCCCGTTGCGCATGTCCTCGGTGAATACGGGATTGGCGAAAGCGGCAGTGATGCATTCCGTTGTCCCGGTTGCATACATGCCGATACCGGGCTCGGTCGCGCCTCCCCCAAGGGCCCCTGCAACTTGGTCATGCCCTCCAACAACGACGAATGCGTCGGGCGACAGGCCGAGATCGGCGATAATTCTTTTGTCTAGGCGGCCTGCCACCTTGCCGGATGGCATTGGCCGCGCAAGCTGATCGGCCCGGACACCTGCCGCGGATAGAATGTCCGTACTCCATTCGTGTTTACGCACATCGAACATCATGGTCCGGCCGGCGAGCGACCAGGAAATGGCAGGGTCCAGGCCAAGATGAAACTGCAGCAGGTCCTCCATGCAGAGAAACTTGCTGGCGTTTGTCCAGGCGTCCGGCCTGTTGTCTTTCAGCCAAAGCAGTTTGAAAAGCGTGAACATCGTGTGGGAGGTGTGCCCCGTAATCTGATAGAGCCTTTCCTCGCCGAAAGCACCGGGGAACTCCGCGACGTAGGGAGCAGACCGGACGTCGGAAGTGACCATGCCGTTGCTCAGGGCGTGGCCGTCACCGTCGATGGCTGTAAAGGCTTCTCCCTGGCTGCTGATGCCGACACCGCGAATCGACTTTCCGGCAGCGCCGGCCGCTTCGCGCATTACCACGAAGCACTGTTTCATGACGTTGTCGGAATCCAGTTCGGCGCCGCCGTCGTTAGAAATAATCAGATCGTATTCGCGGTATGCGGAGGCAACCTGCTGGCCCCGTTCATCGAAAACGACGGCCTTACAGCCGCTGGTTCCTACGTCGACGCCCATGTAGTTCATCCCGGCGTCCTCAATAGACTTTAACTTGGTAGCCAAGATATTTTTCGAACGCCTCAACCATAGGTTCCTTGTAGTTACCCGGCGTTAGACTGACATGATGGCGATGGCCCGCCTGGCCGATCTCGTGTAGTACGTCCTGCAACTTGTCGATCTCGGCGACACCGGCACACCCGAAGAAACTTCTTGGGATTTCGTCCTCGGTGAATCTGCCTTCGCCCAGATAAAAGTGCACTTCGCCGTCTAGGGTCATCATGCTTCCGTAAGTGAAAGGGAAGGGCCTGATGCGTCCCTGACTGCATCCGTAGCCGCGGCCCTCGCCCAGCACGCTCTTGAGAATGCCGTGGTCGGATATCCACCCCTTTTCGACCATGAGGCTCTGGGCAACATTGCCGCAGTGGAACAGAATGCATTTGTTTTCGTCTTCCCCGTAGTTGTTGTTCCAATCGAGGATGCTGGTCGCTTGGCCGGATGCCTGGCCAAGCGCGTGCATTGTGATGGCATTGGCAACGTCCACCTCGCAAGCCGCGGGAATGGCCCGGTCCATGAGTGAGGCCGTAACGACGCAGGGCGAAATGCCATAATTCTGTTGCAACTCGGTCCAGCAACGTAGCGCCAGCGCTTTCAATTCATACTCTTCTATGATTTCGTCCATGACAACCCCAAGACGGACCAGATTCTTGAAAGGCTCTTCCGGGACACCTTCCCAGGTTGCCGTATCCTTGAGAAACTCGGCCTTGGCCTTGCAGGCATCTGAGTCGAGGTCTTGCTCGTCAATGCGCCTGAAAACATCGGCAAGGTCAAGCGTCTCGACCGTGATCCCATGGCGCTGAAGTGTTACTTCATCGTAACGTACCGTCTTGAAGGGAGTCGTACGGGCGCCTAACGCGCCCACTACTAACCCCGTCATCGCGCTGGTAACGCGGCAGAGGCGATCAAAGTACTCGACGTTTCCTCGAAACGCGTCACTGCTCGGACTCACCGTATGCGGCTTAAGTGTGGTGTAAGGAACTTCGTATTGCGTGAAGACGTCCATGATCGAAAACTTGCCGCAGAAGGAATCACGTCGATGATCCATACTCAGCTTGTCCAGTTCGTCCGGATACGCCTGTATGAGGATAGGAACACCGGCATCCTTCAGTGCGGCGGCCGCACCCGTTTCGTCCCCAAAATTCGGGAGAGACAATATTACGCCATCAAATTTCCCACGATTGTCGCGCAGAAATTGCGCATAAAGCTCACCTTCGGCAGTGGTTTCCACCGCACCGGCCGGCGTGGCATCCTTATCTAACATGATCACGTCATGTCCCAGATCCTTCAGGACTCTGGGGAGTTCCTCGCGGGCGCCGGCCATCAAGGATGATGGAAAGAAACCGCGGTTTCCGAAAAAGAGTGCAAAGGTTGATTTAGCTGCCTGCATCATGTTTTTCCTTTCATTCCCGCGGCAGCACCTTGGAGGCAGTGCCCGCGAGTTCGTACTCGTTCGTAAACAAGGATTTCGCAAGTTCGTATACTGCTTGCTGCGCCTCTTCTACGGACTGCTCCAGCGTCCGCTCATAGGCTTGTCGAACAACCGTGCCGACGTTGATCTTTGTAATGCCTTGGCGCATCGATTCCAACACATCGCTCTTGCGTATTCCCGAGCCACCATGCAGCACGAGCGGGATTCCGGTGGCTTTGTAAAGGCGTGCAAGGTGTTCGTTGTTAAGCCGTGCCTCGACCTTTTTCTCAGACCTGCCCGCTGAAGAAATCGCACCATGAATGCTGCCGAAGGCAACCGATAGCCAATCCACGTCGGTCTCCTTGACAAAACGCTCCGCTTCATCAGGATCGGTGAACCCTTTGCCAGTGGCGAAAAGTTCTTCGTAAGGAGGCATCGGGCCGTCTTCGTGACCCATGACTGCTCCCAATTCGGCTTCAACCGGGATACCCGCTGCGTGAGCCAGATTCACAACTTTGGCAGTCACGTCGATGTTGTCTTCCAGACCTAATCGCGATCCGTCGACCATAACCGAGTCGTAACCTAGATCGAGGGCCTCCTTGATAATGGCCATGTAATCAACGTTAGCATGATCTTCGTCAATGACCGGAACGTGATCCAGGTGTAGACGGGTGAAGTCCTCGTCCTTGACGCGCTCGTATTCCTCGCGAATTGCCACAATGCTTTTTGCCTCAAACTTTTCCCACTCAGGCCGAGCGACTTCAATGAAGCCAAAGGTGTCTGTGTCCCTCAATGCGCGGACCATTGACTCCATGATGGGGAGATGAGGAATGTTTAGCGCTGGAATCGCGAGATTGTTGGCGCGGGCGTTAGCGGCAATGTCAGTCGATGAACGTTTTGTGGTCTTCATTTGATGGGCAGCCAATCAGCAGTCTTGGATATCTATAAGTGTAGAAGCCATCCCAAAACGTTGTGCTTACTCGTTCGGAGAGGCGGTACTGGCCTCCCACATTTTTAGTTCCTAGGGATTAACCATGTGGGAGGCCAGTACCGTCTGGCCGAACAGCGGTTTTGGGATAGTTTCTGGTTTTTTTGCCTCCAACGGTATTATCGGGCAGTGTAGGCGAGTCCTTCCCGCACTTGCTTCAGACGATTCACACAGCACATAACCACCCAACTCATAACGGGTTTAAAGTGAATCAAGAAATTTGCAAGGAAAAAGACGGCATGTCCGCCTCAATCAACTGTGGAGAATCGATATTCGATCGTGTTGGTGTAAGTCTCGCCCGGCACGAGAAACACTGACGGAAAATTCGGCTGGTTCGGCGAATTGGGGTAGTGCTGAGGTTCCATACAGAATGCAGAACGTTGCTCGTAAGTTCGTCCGCCTTTTCCCGTCAACGTGCCATCAAGAAAATTGCCGCTGTAAAACTGCAAGCCAGGCTCCGTTGTCCAAACCTCCATCCTGCGGCCAGAGACAGGTTCGTCTACCCGTGCCGCGAGCGTGTGCGTCCCTTCCTGGTCATCAAGCACCCAGTTGTGATCGTACCCTCCTGCAATGACAAGCTGTTCATGATCAACGCCAATGCGTTCCCCAATTGCAAATGGCGTCCTGAAGTCCAGGGGACCGCCCGCCACGGATTGCAATTCTCCGATTGGAATGAGGGCATTGTTTACAGGTGTAAAATGACCTCCGGCGATCGTGACACAGTGATCGAGGATGTTACCCTGCCCTGCAAGGTTGAAATACGAATGGTGGGTCAGGTTGCAGACGGTCCTTTTGTCCGTCTTCGCCGTGTAGTCCAAGATTAATCCATTGGCTTCAGTCAACGTGTAAACAGCGGTTACGGACAGGTTACCCGGGAAGCCTTCTTCGCCGTCAGCGCTCACGTATTCGAGTTGGAGAGCGGGACCGTGATCGGATTCGATTTCATCGGCTGTCCAGACAACCTTGTCGAAACCTTTCTTGCCGCCGTGCAGGCAGTTCGGAGCACTGTTGACCGTAACCGGATACTCGATGCCGTCCATGGTGAACCTGCCATCGGCGATTCGATTACCGTAGCGGCCGACGAGGCAACCAAAGTAGGGATTCTTTTCGACGTACTCGTCGAGGGTATCAAACCCGTGAACAACGTCCCCATGACTGCCAGTGCAGTCAGGAACATGCAACGAAACAACGATACCTCCGTAATTCGTGATGCGGGCGCATGAGCCCTGAGCGTTGGTAAGCGTGAAAATATCAACGGCCTGGCCATCAACGGTGCCGAACGGTTCCTTCATTGTGTAGTTTCGCCCCCTCCAGCCTTTTCCGTGATTGTGAGCAATCTGTTGACTTCAATCGGACCGTCCAGTACTTGAACCTGCCCCGATGGCCAGATGATTTCGATCGTATCGACTTTATCCGCATCGTCCAACCCAAAGTACAGCGGATACAGACTATGTGACATGTATCCCGATAGCCCGTCATACACCTTCGTGTATGTCCGGGTACCCGTTTGAATTTTGACAATGGCTCCCAGGCCGTCGCGACAGGATTTCGTGCCAACAAGGTTGAGCTTCAGATAATGAATGTCGCGTTTAGCTGACAAGTTACTGAGCAGCACCAAAGGTTCACTGCCAAAGTCGCACGTGACAATGTCCAGGTCTCCATCGCCGTCAATATCGAATACAACCGATGACCGTGAACCCAGCGGAGACTTTTTCTCTATTCGCCCGAAAAGCCCCTCGCAATCCGGGACGTCCCTATCGGCCCCTGAACAATCCAGCTCGTACCAGGGAGTGAAGACCCGCCCGTCCGGCCGGGGCTCAACACCCATAATGCATTCGACACCAACGAAACCCGCTCCCCGATTGTTGAGCTTCAACGCGTTTAAACCGTAGCGAAAGGGGAAATTCATACTCGAGGTGATGAAGACATCGTCGTAACCGTCTGCATTGATATCTTCTGCGCTGAGCCCCCAAGGCCAATAGTTTTCAGCACCGATTTTGTCCGATATTTCTTCAAACTTACCGCTGCCCGTATTCCTGTAGAAGGCGTTGCCATAAATGCTGGGAATGCCGCCACGATCAAGAAACGATTCGGGAAACTGCATATCGGATTTCAGCGTTTCGCGATCCGGCTCAATGCACTCGCTCATGTCGGAATGCATGTCCGTAATGTAGATGTCGAATGCGCCATCGTTGTCATAGTCAAGAACCTGGATCCCCATGGCTCCCCATGGCGTGGCCGGGAAGAATTCCCTACTCCTTTGAATAAATGATTCGCCTTTATAATTTTCGTAATAGTCATCGTGACCCTGCATATTGAGCACATAGAGATCAATCCATCCGTCGCGGTTGAGATCCATCGGGCAGGCGTCGCCGGTCCAGTTATTGTCTTCAAGGCCGAGGTCTTTCGTAACATCCGAAAAGCGTTTATTTCCCAGGTTCTTGTACATGCGGCTTGTTTCAAAACGCTTGGGTTTGAGTTGACCGGCGAAAGCATCCTTCATCCCTTCGTAATATGAATATTCGCCCGATTCATACTTCCTTGTGGTCGAGTCATCGAGAACGTGGAGGATTGTCTCGGTTGTGTACTTGCCGACGTTGCACAGGTATAGATCCAAAAGACCGTCACGGTTATAATCGAAAAAGACGGCTGCCGAAGAATGCCCCGAGTACTCCAGGCCGGCAGAAGCAGTGATGTCGGTGAAGTGTCCCTTGCCGTCGTTCTCATACAGCACGTTTCCGCCGCGCACAGTGGTCACATACAGGTCGGCGTCGTCATCGTTGTCGATATCGGCAAATGCAGCGGTAACGCCGATAGGATCGCTCAGCCCTACGCCTGCAGATTTCGTAATGTCTTCGAAACGTCCGTTCCCAAGGTTTCGCCAGAGTTGATTCGATCCGACTTGCGTGATGAAATAGATGTCTAAAAGGTCGTCGCCGTCCACGTCGGCAATAACAACGCCGTTCCCATGATCGTAGTGCGACGCCTTGTAGTGTCTCCCTGCACAGTCCACAATACGGTGGTGAAACCGAATTCCGGACGAGGCGAGCCCATCCGTGAATGCAAAATCATGAAACGTTTTTAACGATTTCGCTGCGGCGCGTTGTGCTTTGGCCCGATCGGCAATCATTTTCGTGACGGTTTCTACGTTTTCCCACTTCTTGTCGGGTGCCGAGAAGGCGGATTCAATGGCGGACTCCTCAACAGAAAGATCTTTCGCCTTACCGGAATCCGAATGCGCTGTAGAATCATCCGGTGCCGCCTGGGCGGACAGTGGCGGAATCACTGAATGGCCGCGCGTCCTGATGAATGAGACCGCTACGGCAACGGCAACAATCCCAATGGCCATCGGAAGGACGTATCTCATATGGGATTGGCTCCTCACTTTGTTTGTGTCCAGGAAACGCGTTGCGCCCGCCTCCTGAATTTAATCTCAGAATTATGGTCTGTGAGCGGTTCTCTGTAAAGAGAATCCCTGCGCTGTTTTATCGGGAATTCGTGTCGCGCCAGCACCACGATGCCGGTGCCCTATTGTCGAAAAAGCATTCTTAGCGCGGCTCCTATATTGGCATTGCCCTCTTCCGACATGCCGTCGAAATAGCCGCGAATGCTGCCTTGCGCGTCGACAAGCACCATCTTTGGACTGTGGAAAAGGGGCGACGCCGCATCCGGTTGGGCTTCGCCGACAGCAAGCTTGAAACCCACTTTACTCAGCTGCCAAATGTCTGAGCGAGGTCCCGTCAGAAAATACCAGTGATCATCTTGCGCCCCGGCTTCGCCTGCGAAGGTATTCAACACCTCCACGGTGTCGTATCCGGGATCCACCGAAAAGCTGATGAGTCGGATGTGTTTCCATTCCGGTCGGGATGAAAGTTGTTCCTGCAGTTTTCCCATCATCGTCGTTTGGATGGGGCAAGTTGCAGGGCAGCGCGTGAAAATGAAATTGGCGATCCACGTTTTTCCGATCAGCTCTCGCGTGCCGCATGCCTTTCCAAGATGGTTCGTCAACGAAAAGTCAGGTAGCGTACCGTAGACAAGCAAGCTGTCTGGGTTTTGAGACATCTCCTGCAACGGTTCATCCTTTTCAAGACGCTGCACGACCAGGATGGCGACGACGGCAACACCCAGTACGATCATAATGTGCAGAGCACGGCCTTTCATGATCCGTCAAGTCTTCCATCAAGCCAGGCAAGATAATCTTTCTGTGACATGGCAACCAGGTTACCAAGCACCATTGGCCTTATGACGCCGCACAACTGGTCGCATCGCAGCTCATAATTGCCGGTGGACGTCAGTTCAAAATCGAGCGTGAACGTCATTTCGGGAACGGCAATCTCCTTGAGATCATGCTCAGGAACTGAAAACGTGTACAGGTAGTCCTCGCTGTGTAGTACAAGATGTATTGGTATATTCACCGGCACGTGTAGCTGATGTATAGACAGGATATCGTCCTGCGTTTTCAGCGTGCCATCCCTGCCTGGATTTAAAACGTGCCACTTGTATTCGGAACCCGTTACCTCAATTGTCACAGGTGTGTTCTGAATGAAGGCGCATTCATTGTTCCCACCACAGCCTGAAGCGATCACACTGACCGTAACCATGGTGATACTCAGCAGTGGCGCAACAACTCTGCTTCTGCCGGATTTAACCCGCATAGTTCACGCCGGTCCTGCTACGAGCGCGACGAAAAAGCTTGAACTATGCGGGCTAGAACAACGATCGGAGGTTGTGTTCTTCACCGCAATACACACAGACCGGTGTGTTTTCCTGGAGGGGTCGCCCGCAGCTCGGACATTCCGGTGCGACACGCGTGCCGTCGTGTATCTTCTCTTCCATTTCAACAACCAGTTTGTCGAGATCGTCGTCCGTATACTGTTGCTTGGACTTAAGCAGTTGCCAGATGCCTTCCAACAGAATGGCCTGGCGGTCCACTTTCTCACGCAGCGCTTTGATGCTCTGCTGGGCTGAAGCCGCATCGTTTGCCGCCATGCTGAGCTTCTCTGCCTTCTGACTTCCCTTGTACAATGCCATGATACTGAAAACACCTCCAAGGTTTGATGACGAAACTATACGCCGCTGCGGACCGCCGAATCAAGTCGATTTGGCTTAGCCGGAACGATTCAGAACGTGCGGCATGGTGAAGCTAAAAGTTACTGAGCTCCTCATTCTTATACGCGATTGTGTAATGATGCAGCTACTAACCATTCAGTGAATTCGTTTCAGAAGCCTTTTTACCTCGCGCCGCCAAGGCGCGAGGTGGCAACCGCGGCATGCGTTTGGGTGCCCGAGCCCACCTGCAAGGTGGGTGAGGGACGCGAATTTGGCCGCCCAGTTTGCCCCGGGTTCAAGGCGACGGGGGCCGAGGTGTACACGTGTACCCGAGGCCTCCGGAC
>Ga0310125_10001312_pt1 | contig 12442 bp, 7 predicted proteins | sample CB11b_Tmax_Bot8__FD_203508 | JGI IMG/M metagenome (GOLD analysis project Ga0310125, IMG submission 203508) | Marine microbial communities from Western Arctic Ocean, Canada - CB11b_Tmax_Bot8 | ecosystem: Environmental > Aquatic > Marine > Oceanic | place: Canada: Western Arctic Ocean | collected... | reverse complement strand
CGAGTTTTCTCGTGTTCAATTGATGGCGAACACGACACACTTGAGGATGTTCAGACCTCGGTCGGACTTACCATACCCCCCCCCGGCGCAACGAAATCGGCACTGGCAGGAAGCGCTGGGGAGGCTCAGTTGTCTCTGGCTACGCCCGACACGCGTGCCATCTCCGTCGAGTTCAATATTGCTCAGGAACGAGCTCTAGTAACGGGTAACCCCGGATCTGTCCCGCCCCTGACTAACCTGTTGCTCGGCAACATTGGACTAAACGATTTCATGGTTCTGAGGGCTGACGAGACGGGAGCATTTGCCGCTGATGTCGCGGCAGTTGAGGGCACGCATATCCTCGTAAAACAGGACACCACCGGCGATTTTATCAATGCGGATCAGGAGGGGTTTGATGAGAACCTGATCTCGCCCGGCGTGCTGATCCAGGTGCCTGTCACTCCGATTGAGGATGGTATCGCTTTCGGGGCCGGGGCCAAGCCCTGTTGTGGTGACGACATTGTCGCCCCGTTCTCTATTTCAGGTGTGCTCGAAACAGACCATATCGAGCCCGGCGGCAGCGCCCACATATCTGGCACCGTGACGATATTTACGGACACGGCTAACCGGCCGAGCAACGAGCAGTTGCAGCTACAAATGACCATGCTTGGGGATTCGGGAGGACGGCAGGTAGGCCGAGCGGGAAAGTTTGTTTCGCCGTTCCTGACGCCGACGGGCCTTCATATCGAACGCACCCTCGGGAGCACACCTTTAGGTCGCATCCTCGTCGGTCATCAGGAGATCAGTTTCGACTTCGACGGACGACGATGGGTCGCCCCGTTCGAACTGGACATCAATATTCCTGAGGCTACGAGAGACGGAACCTACAGCCTGATATCCGGGAACTTGTGGAATCTCACAGATTCGGCTCTCCCTCCCGAGGTGGGACTGCGCCCGTCAAATATTTTCAATCGGGATGCCAATCAGTACCGCCCAAACCTGGCGACGTTGGTTGTCGGAGATCCCAACCCGATGCGCCTCACGACCACACTCTTAGCGGATCAGGTCGATGATGGCGCCCGCGGCGGGCTGGTGGCCCGCGAAGACCTCGGGCTTTTCGATATTGGTGGTCGATCGGCCACACGTCATGAGGCGGTAATCCCAAGGCTAGATCCGTACGGAACCGCATGGTCATACCACCTTGACCCTTACGTTCCGATGTTGGACGTCGTAGACCGGGCGCTGCCCGGAGCACCGGCCCTGAATCCCAATCTCTCGGACAGCTCGCTGAAGGTGACTGTAGAAAGGCCTGATGGCGTCATCGACGTGATCGGCCCTGCCCGGCTAACCAGATACGGCGTTCAATCTCCTCGTACCGCCTGGAACCAGCCACTCGGACTTGGCGGCGGGGAGTTACGCGAGATTCCGCAGTTGATGGGTGATGGCGACACGTTCGCCTACTCCTTTCCGACCGATGGCGATTACGTCGTTACCTTGAACGGCAAGGTTCCCGATACAAACGGCAATGTTCACGGCATTTGCGGCACCTACGATGTGACGGTAGCCAGCCACCTCGAAATAGAAACATCGATGCTCCCGACTACCCCGTTCGAGGTCGGCGATAGCATCGCCCCGACGGTCACATTCCTTCCGGGTGTACCGGCAAATATTCTGTACACGGTTACACACGTCGCCGCCGACAACCACGTCAATCAGCAGACGTTTAGTGGGACCGCCAACAACTACGGTTGGTGGGACGGTGCCGGTGAGACCTTCACGTTTGAACGGGATGGCGAGTACAGGATTGATATCGATTCCCGTTACACCGCCGATGATGGCCGGATATGGGTCGGTCGGTTGAGGTTCGGCGGGGTCGTGGCTACACCCGATGCGCCGTTCGCCCTACGTGGCCGTCGGGGGCCAGATGGGGAGAGCGAGCTGGCGAGGCCATGGGCGTTCGTAGATTCGTTCGACAACGAGGGCGATACCCACTGGCAGTTCCCGTACTTCACCGGAGACGTGCTCTGGGGCGGCAGCGAACCCGGGCCAGGCCAGGCTGTCATCACCCGCCTGAGCATTCAGTCATTCGACGACGACAACTCACTGATTGAACGTGCCCGACAGGTGACCGAGAAGCTGGGTTCCGGAGGGGATCTATCGTTGGAACTCGCGCTCCGCACCGGCCAGATGCCGCTCACTCTGGGTCCGGAAAATACGGGATTGCCGGGATCACACCCGGATGAGTTTTCACTGTGGTCGTACGTCTACGGAAGCGCAGAGCGACCGGGAATTCGCGTCCGAGAGATGATCCAGGGCGACGATATTAATGGCGCGTACTGGCGATTCGACGACGCTTACCACGGACAACTGGGTAACGGACCTGAAGGGGACTTGCCGGGTGAGTTCAAGTTCATATACGGCGGCGCGGTTATCAGAGACGCGGTCGAGGACGAAGGGATCTATGCGATCTACGGTTCATCCTGGGTCCACACCGTGGACGACGACCCGCTGGGTTCACGGCTCTTCCCGCCGTTCCAGGGTGCAGGAGGTGGGCCGAATGGTGGGCCGCTTTTCACCACCCACGGCCGTGAGATCGATATCTTCATGGTGCCGATGGCTGTCCGGCCCGGTGCTGTCCTTGAGACAGGTGACACGTTCCGTATGGCTGGACCGATCATGCCGACACTGCCCAGCCTGGTGGATTACACGGTCATCGCTCCGGACGGGTCCAGTCGGAAACTGGGTGGCCGCGCCAACGCGATCGGCTACTTCTACGATCCTGACGACGATTTCGTGGTGGACCAGGCGGGGTTGTGGACGGTTGAGCTAACCGTCACGCACGATGGCCAGACGAGTGCAGGACCGGTTTTTGCACCGTTCCCGAGCGGCGGGCCGTTAACTCCTGACGGCCGTACGTTTAGTTTCGTTGTCGTGGATAGCGAGACGTATGACTTCGACTGGGCCACGGACCTGTCAGCACTCACGCCGGATGAATGGTTCATGGACCGCAGCGACGCTACATTCACTGCGCTGTTGCCGGATGGATGGATCGGAAACTCCGCGAGACTTGTCGTCACGATGCCTGGCAATGTGCTTGTCGATCAAGAGGTCGACGTGACAAATGGCCTGGTGGTGTGGGAATTGAACGGCGAAGAGCTGACCCAGATCGCCACCAATTTCGACGCGGGTGGCGGTCTTTATGACACTTTGACCATTACCCTCATTGCTATTGGAGAAATAGACGGGTTGTCGGCGATCGCTGTCGCCGCCATGGTGACCCACGGGGCGCGGGTACCGGAAATGCCTCCAAACGCCGATCGAGAGAGTTGAAGCACTAATGCTGAACTGGCGAAATCGGGCTATCCAGATAACCGCGGCCGTCGTTCTGATCACACTTGTCGCCGCTTGCATTAACGACGGGTCCGGTGACCTCAACCCGATAGTTTCTTCGACATCTACGGCAACCGTGCCAGATCCAACTCCGGTCCCCACTTCTACCCCGGCGCCGACCGCCGTGCCCACCGTAACCGCCGACCTTCCACGCGTCCCCGCAGTCGGCATCTCCGTCGGTCCCGGTCCGTTTGTCGGTCCGCAGTCATCTTCTGCGGTCGCTACCACTCCAGACGGCCGATTCATCATCGCCGTCAATCCCGACAGTGATTCCGTGTCCGTCGTGGACGCTGAGAGATTGTTAGTGGTGGCTGAGATCGGGGTGGGCGATGACCCGAGGACGCTCGCTATTACGCCAGATGGCGGCCACGCACTGGTCGCTAACCATGGTGACCGCACCGTTTCGGCAGTCGATCTTTCCACACTTGAAGAAGTCGCGTTATGGCCGGTCGGAGCAAAGCCTTACGGAGTTGTGACGAACGGCGTGAACGTCTATGTCACCGAGTTCGGGACCGGAAAGCTCCGGTCCATCGAGCTGTCGTCCGGATCCACGGTCGGTGAGATCGACGCCGGGCCATTCCCGTCCGGAGTAGCGCTTGATCTGGATGGCGGACGGTTACTCGTCACCCATCTTTTTGATGGTGACATTACGATCGTGGAGACGAGCTCTTTTACGTCACAACTGACCATCTCTACAGGACTGGACAACAACGTAACTCAATCTGTTTCCGTATCGCCGGACGGTACCCGGGCATACGTGCCTCAGACCCGGTCCAATGTCTCCAACCTGACGCTGACGTTTGACGCCACCGTGTTCCCTGTGGTGAACGTCGTAAATCTGGTCGAGCCTGCACTGATATCCAAAGACCGCATCACACTGGACACGGCAGACGAGCCGGTCAGTCTGCCGTTTGCAGTGGCGATCACACCCAAAGCCAACCGAGCGTTCGTCTTGAACGCCGGAAGTGACGCCGTTTCCGTAATCAACCTGGAGACCAAACGCGGAGTGGCTCATCTGGTAGTGGGATCAAACCCCCGTGGGATCGCCATGTCACCGGACGGTGCGCAGGCATACGTCAACAACGTTCTGGACGGCACACTCAGCGTGATAGACACCGCTGGACTGTCCGTAGTCGAGACCATCGATCTGACTGTTATTCCTCTCGACCCTGACATCCTGCTTGGTAAACAAATCTTCAACTCCGCCGCCGATCCTGTGCTGTCGACCGACGGTTGGATCTCTTGTGCGTCATGCCACTTTGATGGCGGACCAGACCGGCGGACCTGGCTGGGGTTTCCTGACGGCCCTCGCAACACGCCCGCTCTATTCGGCGTTGGAGAGACACTACCCATCCACTGGTCTGGAGACCTGAACGAACTCGCAGATGTAGAGATGACCATTCGTAATATCCAGGCGGGGGCGGGCCTTGTTGCGGGCGATGCTTTGGATTCGCTTGGTCCCGATCATGCCGGGAAGTCCGTGGGACTGGACGCTCTTGCGGCCTACATGGACTCCCTGAAGGCGCTCCCAACGCCTCACGAAACGGATCCAATGGTGTTCAACGCCGGTTCTCGGGTGTTTTATGCGTCTGGCTGCGCCCAGTGCCATATTCCTGGCACATTCGTCGATGGAGAGATCCATGACGTGGGTACCGGGGACCCGACTCTGGAGAAGAACCCCCACGGCCGCGGCACGTCTTTCGACACGCCAAGTCTCCGTGGTCTCTGGCTCACGGCGCCTTATTTCCACGACGGCACCGCCGCGACCCTTGGAGATGTGCTCAAAACTGGCGATGTACACGCCGTGGCTGACGATCTCACGGATGCCGAAATCAGTGATCTGTTGGACTACCTGCTGGCGTTACCGGTCGTTGATCCGGACGCTCAGATGGCGGTGTCGACCGAACCCCCCGATTACACCTGTCCCGGCGAGACGAACAGAGATGAGGGAGCGCCACCGTGGTGCTAACCGGCAGCTAACGCGACCTATGTACATGTGCTGCCTTCGGGATCATGGCTGTGAAATTTGTCGTCTTGCCACTCTTTACGTAGCCAAGTGCTGTTCCTTTAAACAGGAACTCCGGGACACCTCGGCGCTGCATCTGAGAGAGGATCTTTGACGCGGTGTCGTCCACCTGACCTGCCCTCCAGTAGCGGTACCAGTGATTATGTTAGTCCGGCCTACTACCGTAAGGGACGGTACGGTGCTTTTAATCCGACAGGGCCCACTAATGTTTCGCCGTGTATTGCTTAATCTTCGCTAGTGAGAGCGCGGGCTCTGGATGCGATTCCTCGGAGCATTCCACGAAACACAAGAACGTGTAAGGGATAAAGGCAAAACCAGTACACAACTCCAAAAACACCACGGGCGTCAAACGCTACCGTTTGATCTATGGCCACCCCGAGTTCGGTATTCCTGACACGTAGGTCCAGCCAGGCTTCACCGGGAAGTCGCATGTCAGCACGAAGCGTGATTCGCGAGCCCGGGGCCACACGGACCACAGTCCAAAAATCAAGAGTCTGCCCAACGGCGACGTCGTTGGCTGCAACCTTACCTCTTCGCAATCCTGGTCCACCGACCAGTTTGTCTAGCGCTCCACGAAATCGCCACAACCAATCACCCCAGAACCAACCGTTTGGTCCTCCTATCGAACCGATGATTCTATACAGGTCGCTCGGGGCCACATCCACCGGTATTGTTCGACGTTCGACGAACTTTGTCCCGATTCTTGTCTTCATGGCTGGAGAGTTTTTCACAACTGGGGCGTCTAGGAATTCCAGATCTGAATTTTCAGTATCAAGCGCTTGCCGGACCGCCGCTTCGGCAGTTATCGGGTCGAATCCGAAATCGTTTTTGGCCGCGTGATTACTTACGATGGAGCTATGAGCCGCGCTATCGACGATTCTTCTCCCGATTCGGTAATGCGCGGGTGTGACCAACTTCAGCCAGAGGCTTGAGAGCCTGGGAGTGATGACGGGAACAGGGACCATTAGGCGGCGCAGGCCACGCGCCCGCGCGTAGATTTTCATCAAGCGCGCGTAAGTAATAACGTTCTTACCGCCGATTTCATAATTCCGACTACCCTTTGACTGGGCAGACGACGCGTTGATGAGATACCGGACAAGATCGGCGGCAGCTATAGGCTGCACCGGCATACGTACCCAACGAGGCGTAACCATGATCGGTAGTCGCTCGACTAGAGCCCTTATCGTCTCAAAAGGCATACTCCCGGCGCCGATTACCACCGATGCGCGGAATTCAATAACGTCTATCTCACTAGACCGGAGAACGTCACCAACCGCCCTGCGACTCGCTATGTGCTGGGATTCTTTCTCTGGAGGTGACTGGGCAAGTGCCCCCAGATATATGATCCTTGTGATCCCTGCTTGTGAAGCAGCGGCGACGAAGTTCTCGGCAGCCCGGCGCTCAAGTTCCTCATAATTGGCATGTTCGTCCATGGAGTGGGCCAGGTAGAACGCGACATCCGCACCGGCCAAGCATTCTTCAAGAGATTTCGGATCGAACAGATCACCGAATATGGCGGTCGCATTCTCAGGGATCTCTCCGGCGATACGTTCGGGATGCCGGGATATACACCGGACCTGGGAGAACTCAAAGGAAACGGGTTCGATTAGTAGCCGACCAACATACCCGGTAGCCCCGATTATGACGGCGCTTTTATCGTTAGTCACGGTGGTGATTTCACTCACTTTTCGTTCGCCAAGATACCTGATGTGCGGTAGATCAACGGTAACTCCCACTCAGATCGACGATATCTTTCTCGAACAGTGGAACTCTGTATCAAGCCTAAACACTTGATCACTAAATGGACCCGGTCGTAAGTCAAGGTTGAGATGACATGGGATGTGAGTTAAACATTACAGGGTGACTTCATCGACATCGTTCTCGAACCCAAACACGACTCAAACAACCCAGGACCGCAGGTACCGACGTCTCAGGATCTTTAACGGCTCGGTGGGGGCGATTCATTTCATCCAAGCGATCGCAGTTCTAGCACTGGCGAACGACTTCTCCCTACCGGTGACGGCTACATTCATGCAGGATGCACCGGGTGCCTCACCGCCTTCACTGGGCGAATTGTTCCAGTTCCGACTTGCTTGGGGGGTCGCTGGATTTCTGTTGATTTCCGCAGCCGCACACTGGATCATCGCCTCACCGGGAGTGTTCCGTTGGTATCGGCACAATCTCGAGTGTAATCGCAATTACGCGCGCTGGGTGGAGTACTCGATCAGCGCCTCGCTGATGATTGTCCTGATCGCGTTACTCACCGGGTCTGGAGATGTCGGCGCATTGCTTGCCATTTTTGGTGTCAACGCTTCGATGATCTTGTTTGGCCTGTTAATGGAACACTACGAGGAGCCAGGTGCAGTCAACTGGATGTCGTACTTGTTCGGAGTAGTAGTGGGCATTTTCCCATGGGTGGTAATCGCCCTTTATCTGTGGAGTCCAACTACTTCTGCATCGCCGCCCGTGTTTGTTTACGGCATCTTCATTTCACTTTTCATCTTCTTTAATAGTTTCGCCGTGAACATGGTCCTGCAATACAAGCGCGTTGGACCCTGGCGGGATTACCTGTTCGGGGAGTCAATTTATGTCCTCCTCAGCCTGACTTCGAAATCCGCCTTGGCCTGGCAAGTATTTAGTGGAACGCTGGCCAGCTGAGACGAAGATAGATCGAGGCTTCTGGCAAACCTGCATGACGCCAGATGGACGAGGTCGCTTCGAGTTCTACTATCAACGCTTTCGGCCCGACATGCCTCTAGGCTGATGAGCCCTTTAAGTGGAGATATTGATCTGGTCTCCGGAGGACGGTCCTTTTAATTTGTATGTCGTCGGTTCGAATCCGGCAGGGCCCACCAATTAATCCAACATCCTTGATTCGTTTCGCAGTAATTATGACAACGGTGTCAGGAGACTAGTGTTCGCCTGATAGCGATGGAACTCTTCTCTTCCACGTTCCCTAGGGTCGCGCCGCACGTTGGGCGTTCACCTCGATCGAGTACGCTTCAGCGTTCACGCCGATGAAAAGCGTCGTGCCGTTCGGGCCACCGAAATCGAGGTTCGCGTTCCGGTCGGGCGTCAGAATCTTGCCCAGCAGCTCCCCGGCCGGGTTGAACACCTGAACACTGTCACCTGCCGAGGTCCAGACATTGCCGTCCGTATCCACCCGAAACCCGTCGGATTTTCCGGGCGTCGGCTTGGCATAGATCCTGTGATTGGAAAGAGTCCCGCTCGAAGATGCGTCGAAGGCGTGTATCGATGCCTCGGGAGAGTCCAGTTCGTAGCCGGTGTCTGCGACGTAAAGGATCGACTCATCGGGTGAGAAGGCGATGCCGTTTGGCATGTCGAAATCGTCGATCATGATCTCGATTGTTCCGGTATCCGGCCAGAGCCTGAAGACGTAGTTTGCGCCAAGCTCGGAGTCTGCCTTGTGTCCCTGTCGGTCGCTCAAAATCCCGTATGGCGGGTCGGTAAACCAGATGCTCCCATCGCTCTTCACAATCAGGTCGTTAGGCGAATTGAGCTTCTTGCCTTCGTAGTTGTCAACTAGGTTCACCACCGTGCCATCGAGCTCGGTCCGGCTGATCCTGCGGCCGCCATGTTCAGCGGACACCAGCCGACCCTCGCGATCCAGCGTGTGACCGTTGGTGTAACCGCAGGGTTGCCTGAAGATGGTTGTCCCGTCGCTCTCTGACCATCGCAGCATTCGGTCGTTCGGGATGTCGCTCCACAGGAGATATCCGCCGCCTGCTTCGGCCGAATCAGGAACCCACGTCGTGCCCTCGGTCCAGAGGTACCCGTCGCCAAGTTTGCGCAGGCGTGCGTTCGGGTTGATTAGCGTCTTAAAAGCGTTGGAAAGGATCTCGTACTGCGGTTCCAAATGCGTGACTCCTGCGTTGAGCGTATTGAGTGATTCCTAGAACGGGTATGCGCCCGTGGACTTTAACCGCACCATCCAGACCGAGCTGGTGGCGCAAATGAAAAACGTCTGGCGATCCGCCATGCCAAAGCAGCTGTTTGCGGCGACTTCAGGCGTGAGGAACTTGCCGAGCATCTCGCCTTCCGGCGTGAACACCTGCACTCCTTCTCCAGAAGTGACATACAGAATGCCGTTCGTATCGACCCTCAGACCGTCAGGCACGTGCGGCGATATCTCGCAGACGACTCGGCTGTTGGTCAGCCGTGTGCCGTCGACTACATCGAACGCCCGTATGTGGTGTGGCCGATCGTTGCCGTGTGTGGCTCCGGAGTCGGAGATGTAGAGCACCGATTCGTCCGGCGAGAACGCCAACCCATTCGGTTTGTCAAAATCCTCTGCGACCGCCGTCAGATCTCGAGTGGAAGGATCAAGCCGGTAGACGCGATTACGCGCTTGTTCCGGAGACTGCCCATGCCCCTGGTCATCCACGAGCGCACCATAGTCGGGGTCGGAGAACCAGATGCTGCCATCTGACTTGACGATCACATCGTTGGGGGAGGTCAGCGGCTTGCCGCCGTAACTGTCCACCAGCATCGTCTCTGGCTCACCGGGCCGAGCGATTGAGACGCGCCGCCCGCTCGTCTCGCACGTCAGAAGATTGCCGTGCGCGTCCACCGTGTTTCCGTTGGCGTTACGGCTCGGCTGGCGGAAAACGCTCACGCCGTCCGATTCCGACCAGCGCATGATGCGGTCGTTTGGGATATCGCTCCACACGAGATAGCCGCCGTCATGAATCCAGGCGGGTCCCTCTGTGAACCCCATACCGTCGGCAACAAGTTCGATCGTGGCGTCTGGATCAACGATTCCTCGGAATCGTTCGTCAATGACCTGTATTTCTGGGGGCATAGCTCTCTCCGAACCACTCAAGTGCCAATGTGAGAATGGAAGTCCGAGATGATTGAGGCCGGAAGGCTAACATCGCGCCAGTAACTGGGCCAGTTGGTCCCAGACTCGACTCGTCGTCAATACTTTGGGGATTGAACAATGTCAGAGCACAGAGCGTCGCTGAACTGGAATCGGGATCGCGACGACTTCAAGTACCCGACCTATACCCGGGACCACACATGGTCGTTCCACGGAGGTGAGAGCGTTCGTGCGTCTGCGGCGCCTGAGTTTCTTGGGAATGCTGACCGTGTGGACCCGGAGGAGGCGTTTGTCGCCTCGATATCCGCCTGCCACATGTTGACCTTCCTTGCGATAGCGGCCAAACGCAGGTTCGTTGTGGACACGTATTCGGACGATGCTGTCGGATACCTGAAGAACAACGACGAGGGTCGGCTGGCCGTAACGCGGGTGGAGTTACGCCCGGAGATCACATTCTCCGGCGAGACCCTGCCGGCGCCAGATCAGATCGAGTCCATGCACCATATGTCGCACGAGGAATGCTTCATTGCGAACTCCGTGAGCGCGGAGATAGTGGTGCTGCTGTCAGAGACAACGTAGGAGCAAATGTTAGATGGACGAATGGCGTGACATTCACATGTCATCCTGAGCCCGAGGCGAAGGATCCTCAGGTATCCGCCGCCGAGATTCTTCGTCGCAAGCTGCTCAGAGCGACAATCTCATCGAATGTTCTACCGCACTTATCCGCCCAAACAGTGCACGGGCGAATGACTATCCGCCCTTTGGGTCGATGCGAATCGGCCCATGACAGTTCTTGTGCAACACACACGCGTTGGATTGCTCGGTTGGTGAAGATCCCTAGGCCGGGCTCGGGATGACAATACAATCACTCCTGCGGAAACTCACGACACGCCATAACAGGAACGTACTTCTTGATCTCAGACCAGAAACAAGACCGCCAACTGCTCAGGGCTGGATATTCCGAGACCGTCATTACGCCGCCCGTTGGCTTCAATATCGCTGGCCCGGAACACTCGCCGCGACCGGCGACGAACGTGGCAGACGACCTGCTTGGTCGGGTTTTGTTACTGGAGGCAGGGGGTGTCCGTGCCGCAATCGTGACGTTGGATGTTTGGGGCATCAGTGAAGAGTTCGCATCGTCGCTCATCGGGCGCGTGTCGGCGGCGGCGGACCTCGACACTGCCCTCGTATGGATTGGAGTGTCTGGCAACGCATCGTCCCCGCCGCTATGGGAGAGCGATCATGCCGAATACATCGAATATGCGGCATACGTTCCACAGCAGATCGGTGGGGTTGCAGCACTGGCCGCAGACCGTATGCAGGACGCCGAGCTCGGCTTTACGTCGGCGCTCCTTCCGGACTTAGCCACCTCGATACGCGGCAGGCAGTACGAAATAGACGAGACGGTACCGATCATGATCGTTGATGGCGCGTCCGGGCCGATCGCGCGTGTGTTCGGGTTCGGGTGCCCGGGTTCGGTCGTTGGCGCAGAACCGGCAGTCTGGACCTCCGATTACCCGGGGTATGCTTGCTGGGCGCTCTCGCAAGCTTCAGATGGAGCCGGATGTATGTTCATACGAGGCCCGGCCCACGACGTGAGCCCCTTCGACTGGTACAACGACAATCTGGCCCCCGGGCACGGCGATAGGAGCCAGGCGGATGTCCAGGCCCTGGGCTGGTTGCTGGCGACACAGGTGGGCGTAGCGACGCAGGGCGCTCTCCTGCGCAGAAACGTGGGAATCAAGCCGGTCGGAACCACCGGATCACTGTCCGAGCTGGGCTTGACGAAGTCCATCGCCATAGGTGACGGACTCTTCGATTCCTTCTCCCGCCCACTCACGACTGAATTTGGCGTTGAACTACGCGAACAGACGCCAGACCAGACCGTTTTCCCCTGCGCCAACATGGGCGGCCTTTCGTTCCAAGTGCCAGCGCCGGCTATCGATACCCGTGCCGCCGCAGAGCGTTACCGGGCGCGCTGATTTTTCGCTCCGGGGCGGTCAGATTACTGAGCCCGCCCCATGTTTAAAGCCGGGTGGTTATATCCGGTCTCACCGGCCTGGTTGATGGGTAACGAATATCCCTTGTCGAGCTGACGGCTGTCGAAGTCAGATCCCTCAAAGAGTGCCGAGGCAAACCCGTGAAATTGTTCTGGTGTGAGCGATTCCAAGTCGCCCGGATTTCCCGGCCGGAAAATGTCGTAACGA
>Ga0310125_10001309_pt1 | contig 12453 bp, 10 predicted proteins | sample CB11b_Tmax_Bot8__FD_203508 | JGI IMG/M metagenome (GOLD analysis project Ga0310125, IMG submission 203508) | Marine microbial communities from Western Arctic Ocean, Canada - CB11b_Tmax_Bot8 | ecosystem: Environmental > Aquatic > Marine > Oceanic | place: Canada: Western Arctic Ocean | collected... | reverse complement strand
ATACCCGATTACCTATGTGCGCACATCTATTGAAGTTGCGATAGTTTTTTTAGGATGGGTACTTGGAGGGACTGTTGGCTTAGGGACTTTAATGTTCGCTTTTGGAATTGGCCCAGCGTTATCGATAGGATTGCATGCAGTAAAATGTTTATCTCCAGGGGCAGTTGAAAATTCACTGTAGACGGCGCAAGAATGCGCTGTGTATAGACAACAACTTATATAAGAATAGACATGACCCCTTAATAAATTAACAATACTACGGACGCTTTAGCTACTATGATTAATCATGAGAAGTGGATGCGAAAGGCAATGCAGTTAGCCGATTATGCCGGAGAGCAGGGTGAAGTGCCCGTTGGAGCAATATTAGTAGAAAATGGTAAACAGATCGGTGCCGGCCACAATCACCCAATAGAATCGAATGACCCCACGGCGCATGCTGAAATAGTGGCTTTACGTAATGGGTCACAGTTTAAGCAAAACTACCGCCTACCTGGGGCTACCCTCTATGTTACGATTGAGCCCTGCACAATGTGTTTGGGAGCATTGATTCATGCGCGGGTTGAGCTGTTAGTTTTCGGTGCTCGTGAACCCAGAGCAGGTGCGATTGTGAGTAATCTACCTTTAGCTGAAATCACCCACTTCAATCATCAACTAGAGTTCGTGGAAGGAGTGTTGGAGCAGGAATGTAGTGAGCTGATGCAGAATTTCTTTCAGCGTAAAAGGGGCCTCCCTAGTTTGCTAAGTTAGATGCTAAAGAGTATAAAATAACAACTCGCCACTAAAAGCGAAACTAAGCCACCATTGTTACAGATATGCTTCAGCAGAATTTTCTTTATAAGTTGATATTGATTTCATTGTCTATAGTGTTGATGTCTAGTTGTGCTGGGTTGGCAAGCTATAAGGCCTATGAAGGACCCGTTCTGCCCTCTATGCAATTATCCGTGGTTGAGGGCGATCAGTATATGCGTCGAGAATGGATCAACCGCTACACTGATGCTATTCGCTTCACTGATGTTGACGGTAATACTGTTGAAAACAACACCGAGCATAGCAGTATCGAAATTACTCCAGGATTTCATGATTTAAGAGTCTACTATCTATGGGACCTTGGTAGTCAGCGTGGCTTGGGGCCTGCACTGGTTAATTATTCAGCTTCTCGGGATGCTCTGAGCCGTACTTTGCGCTTCAATGCCCGGTCAGGTGAGCGTTATACCGTAAAAGCGCGGCCCCATTTCAACAGCAATAGTCAGGATATTACTACTCTTTCACATATAGATTTTTGGGTGGAAGATCAGCGAGGAAATGAAATCGTTACTCGCGCAGATGGTCGTTATATTCCAGTTTGCCAATAAAACACTCTAATTGCTAACAGAGCAAAGTTTTTCCTGAATTCACTCTACAAAATGTATTATCATTGGCCTATCGCGAGACAGCCTCGCGATAGGCCAAACTAGTTCGTTATAGTTATCACTAGCCAATTTGGGTCGGGACAATCTCAATGCAAGCGATGTTTGGAGCAGTAGCTCTTTCTGCATTTAAAAATTCGAAATTACTTCACACTCTCCAAGCCAAAATCCCTCCGGTAAAAGCAGTTCACGCGCAATTTGTTCATTTCGTTAATTTTAAAACTGACCTTTCTGTTGATCAGCTCGGTGTCTTGCAATCATTGCTTAGTTACGGCGATTCGACAGATATTATCGTGGGGGAAAGAGTCAGTATTGCTCCCTCCAAGGTGCAGCGAGTTGTGGTCCCCAGGCCAGGGACAATCTCTCCTTGGTCTAGTAAAGCAACTGACATTGTTCACAATTGTGGTTTAACACAGGTAGAGCGTGTTGAGCGGGGAGTTGTTTATCTGGTCGATCTGCAAGCAGATTCAAATCTGAATGCTGACGATACTGCCGAGCTTGATAGCCTTCTCCATGACAGGATGACCCAAGCTGTGCTTAACGAAGTAGAAGAAGCGGGTTGCCTCTTTAGTAGCGCTGAGCCCCAGCCACTGAATTCTATAGATATCCTATCCGCCGGTAAGCAGGCGCTCAATGATGCAAACACAAACCTTGGCTTGGCTTTAGCTGATGATGAAGTCGATTACCTTTATCAAAGTTTTATCGAATTAAATCGCAATCCAAATGATGTTGAATTAATGATGTTTGCCCAGGCAAATTCAGAGCATTGTCGACACAAAATATTTAATGCCAGTTGGACCATCGACGGCGTGGACCAGCATAAATCCCTGTTCTCAATGATCAGGAACACTCACGAAATATCTCCAGCGAATGTACTTTCGGCATACTCAGACAATGCTGCAGTGATGACGGGTCATGATAGTCACAGGTTTTTTCCCGAGTTCGAATCGAAAGAGTATAGCTACCACGCTGAACCGATCCACATATTGATGAAAGTGGAAACCCATAATCATCCAACAGCTATTGCACCATTCCCAGGGGCATCGACAGGATCAGGTGGTGAGATTCGAGACGAAGGAGCCACTGGCAAAGGGTCAAAACCTAAGGCTGGCCTCAATGGTTTTAGTGTTTCAAATTTGCGAATACCAAACGTTCTGCAAGCCTGGGAAACAGATCTAGGCAAACCTGCACATATTGCTTCTGCGTTAGAGATAATGCTAGAAGGGCCAATTGGTGGTGCCTCTTTCAATAACGAATATGGCCGTCCAAATTTGTGTGGTTATTTTAGAAGCTTCGAGCAAGAAGTAATCAACGAGGCCGGTAAACTCGAAGTACGGGGCTACCACAAGCCTATTATGATCGCTGGCGGTATCGGCAATATACGAGAATCTCACGTACTAAAAAGCGCTATCGACGTCGGCTCGCAACTCATAGTTTTGGGTGGCCCGGCTATGCTGATCGGTCTGGGTGGCGGGGCTGCTAGTTCAATGGCTGCGGGAGCTGGTTCTGAGGATCTGGATTTTGCATCTGTGCAACGGGAAAACGCCGAGATGGAGCGTCGCTGCCAGGAGGTTATCGATCAATGTTGGCAGTTAGGCGATGCCAACCCTATTAGTTTTATTCATGATGTCGGTGCTGGCGGGCTATCTAACGCTCTGCCCGAGTTAGTGAAAGACGGGGGAACGGGTGGTGCATTTAATCTCCGCGCAATTCCTAATGCCGAATCTCAATTGTCGCCTCTCGAAATTTGGTGCAATGAAGCACAAGAACGCTATGTGTTGGCAGTAAATACTGAAGAGCTGGAGTGCTTTGAAAAAATCTGTGCTCGTGAGCGCTGTCCCTATGCAGTGGTTGGTGAAAGCACCGAAGAGAAACATATAAGTCTGGCGGATGAGCATTTTGGTAATAAACCTATTGATCTGCCGATGGATGTGTTGTTTGGCAAGCCACCAAAAATGCACCGCTCAGTGAAGTCAGGGAAAATAGTAATTGAGCAGTTCGATGCTGCGCAGTTGGATTTGTCCGAAAGTATTCAGCGGGTTCTTTCTAATCCCACCGTAGCGAATAAAAGTTTTTTAATTACCATTGGTGACCGAACCATCACTGGATTGGTAAGTCGAGATCAAATGGTTGGTCCCTGGCAAGTGCCGGTTGCTAATGTTGCAGTAACCGCCTCTTCCTACAAAAGTTACACAGGTGAAGCCATGGCTATGGGCGAGCGCACGCCGTTGGCTCTGTTTGATGCGGCAGCCTCAGGGCGAATGGCAATAGCAGAGTCAATTACAAATATTCTTAGCGCAGATATTGAAAAAATTTCTGATATTAAACTTTCCGCCAACTGGATGGTTGCCGCGGGATATGGCTGTGAAGATGAGAAACTGTACGCCACAGTCAAAGCCGTTGGCATGGAGCTTTGCCCTCAACTGGGTATTTGTATTCCAGTTGGTAAAGATTCCATGTCAATGCGAACGGTTTGGCAGGAGGGGGAAGCTGAAAAGAGTAACACCGCACCTCTTTCTCTGATTGTATCTGCATTTTCAATGGTCTCTGATATACGTCGAACCCTAACACCAGAACTAAAAACCGACAAAGGTGACAGTATGCTTTTGTTATTAGATTTGGGGAGGGGGAAGAATCGACTCGGTGGTTCAATCTTGTCTCAGGTGTATAACAAGATGCAGGGATCTGTGCCAGATCTCGATGATCCAGAAGATTTGAAAAATCTCTTCAGCTTTGTGCAAGAAAGTCGCCAAAAGGATTTGCTGCTGGCCTGTCATGATCGTTCTGATGGAGGTTTGTTCACGGCGCTTGTTGAAATGGCATTCGCCGCCCATTGTGGAGTAGATATTCAACTTGGCCAGCTTGCAGGTTCTGGTCACGCCATAGAAGCGCTTTTTTCTGAAGAGCTTGGTCTCGTTTTTCAAATCGAGGATAAAAAGTTGGCGCAAGTCACCGATTTTGCTGAGAAGCATGGGCTTAGTAATTGCCTCTTGCCTGTGGGTCGAGTAAACAATCGAGATGAAATCACTATTGCCTTGGGGCAGGAAAATATTTACTGCTCGAGCAGGATCGAACTGCAACGAGTTTGGTCAAGAACGTCGTATCAAATGCAGAGCCTTAGAGATAATTCTGACTGCGCTCAAGAAGAATACGATCGAATTCTCGAGGCAAAAGATCCTGGAATGAATGTTGAGTTGGCCTTCGATGTTAATGAAGACATATCCGCACCTTTTATTAATGTTGGTGTAAAGCCAAAAATTGCGATACTTAGAGAGCAGGGAGTAAACGGTCAAGTCGAAATGGGAGCGGCATTCGACCTTGCCCGATTTACCTCTGTCGATGTACATATGACCGATTTAATATCAGGCCGTATTGATCTGAGTAGTTTTAATGCCTTGGTCGCCTGTGGCGGTTTTTCCTATGGAGATGTGTTGGGTGCAGGAGGGGGCTGGGCAAAAACCATTCTCTTTAATGATGCTTTGCGGAAAAATTTCGAGGCTTATTTTAACAATCCACATACCTTAACTCTGGGAATCTGCAATGGTTGTCAGATGATCTCTCTATTACATGAGTTGATACCTGGTGCCGAAAATTGGCCCACTTTTGCTCGCAACCGATCTGAACAATTTGAAGGCCGGCTCAGTCTTGTAACAATTGAAAAAACAGAATCAGCATTTCTATCAGGAATGGAAGGTTCGCGATTCCCACTGGCTGTCGCCCATGGTGAAGGTAGAGCGAAATTCGAAAGCGATATTGATCAGGCTTTACTCACGGACAGTAACGCTATTGCGCTTCGATATGTTAATAACAATGGTCAAACTACAGAAGTGTATCCAGCTAACCCCAATGGTTCCCCAGACGGCATTGCAGGTATCACAAGCAACGATGGTCGTGTCACAATCATGATGCCTCATCCAGAACGTGTGTTTAGAGCGAGTCAAAATTCCTGGCATCCTGCTGACTGGCAAGAAGATGCTCCGAGCATGCGTATGTTTCGTAACGCTCGACGATGGCTCAGCTAGTGAACTTGGTAAACTCTTGAGCAGCGTCAATTTCATCCACTTCATGCAAGTCCGCCCAACAAGATCAATAGGCTGTGGTTTAAACGCTGGCGGAAATCAAAGTAGAAATAATGTGCGAGGAAATTAAGTAGTTGATCTAGCTATTTAAGCCTTAGGGTCACTATGGCTAATTAGGCGGGTGGTAATGGTTCGCTTTTCACCATGATGTACATCAAACATGCGGACCGGAAAGCTTTGTGCGGCGAAATCCAAGAAATATAGCTCCAACGTACTCTTGACCACAGGAAAAGCGATGTTATCCCAGGGTATCTCGTGCTGATGAAAAAGAGCGACTTCTTCCGATTCTTCACCGGGTGCGAAATCTAAATCTGCCAATTCTGCTCGGAAGAACATATAGACTTGATTGATGGTTGGCAAATTGAAAAGGGTGTAGAGGCTATCTGCAGCAACAATAACATTTGCGCCAGCTTCTTCTTTAGTCTCTCGAATCGCTCCGTTTAGACTGGACTCACCATTTTCCATGTAGCCAGCAGGTAAGGTCCATTTTCCGATACGCGGTTGAATGGCACGTTTGCACAACAGTACCTGCTCACCATATGCCGGCAGAGTTCCTACTACATTCTTTGGATTCTGATAGAAAATGCTTCCACAACTTTTGCAGCAATGACGAGGTTTGTCATCACCTTCGGGAACTCGAAGTTCCAATAGGGCAGCACATTGATGGCAATACTTCATAAGTAGGTATTGAAAACGCCAAGCACTTGGTGCTTTCTAGCCTGAGACCAGTAAACAAGAAAGGGCGTAGTGTACTGGTTTTTGGGTAGGCAGGGAAAGCAGCCGAAGGAGGGGATTGAATAAATCCAGTCTATTGTCTGCTTAGCTGCCTTTATTCTCGCGGTGGAGTCCAAATTTCTTAGAAGTTAGGAATGCGCTACTTCACTCAATCGCATTCCTATCTTCGAGTAAAGTTCGTTGCACTTTTCTCGACCGTATCCCTTAGTGTTTGAATGAATGGAAGTTGGGTCGGCTCGCTCAGTATAGGCAGATGAGGTTTTTCTAGAACCCTTTACTCTTGATCTTGGTCGCTCCCTTCACGTTTAGTTACGCATTGCTTCGTAAACCATTAGTTGTGCTACATTGTTATCAAAAGGCGCGCCTCTAGGGCCTCCACGCTTCTGTTCCATATAGATCATATAGAAATCATTCTCTTCATCAATAATAAAGATGGTGCCGCCAATGCCACGCCAGCCGAAGTTGTGAGGACCGTTAGCATTAGTGCCATCGGTTGGCTGAAGGTGGAATCCTAAGCCCCAGTCTCCGGTATTGCCGTAAAAGAAAAATTCTCGTGATACTCCTGGTCCAATGCGTTTCCCCAGCATTAGCTCAAGAGTACTTTCCTCGATAATTCGACTGCCTCGGTATTCCCCGTTATTAAGAAGCATCTCTGCAAACCGCACATAATCCTCGGGTGTGGAATTTAAGCCGCCACCGCCTGATAGTAAGGGTCGTACAATTGTGTTGTCACTCATCGCGCCATGAATCGGTTCGGCGATGCGAAACTTTTTGCTAACTGGAACGAAGAAAGTTGTTTCATTCATGCCTAGTGGGCCGAATATTCTTTCATACAATAAGACGTCGAGAGGTTTTCCTGCAGCTACTTCAATTACTGCACCAAGCACATCAGTGGAGTGGCCATAATGCCAGGCCGATCCAGGTTCGAAAAAGACTGGAAGCTTGCCTAAGGTGCCGGCTAACTCGCGCGCGGTCATATTCCCTTTAATGTTTTCGCCATACATTTGTCCGAGGGTGCTATTTGGTGAAAATATTTCCTGAATCAAGCCAGACTCATGGGTAAGTAGATTCTCCACGGTCATCACATTTTTTGCCGAGCTGATATCTCCATTTTCCTGATCGATCAATCTGAGATTATCGAATTCAGGGATGTACTTACTAACAGGATCATTAAGTGCGATCAGCCCTTCTTCAACCATAGATAAAGTAGCCACACTGATGATTGGTTTTGTCATAGAGTAAATTCGGAAAAGCGTGTCCTTATTAACCGGCGTTGATCCGCCTGGACTTTGCATGCCAACAGTTTCCAGTACTCCGACTCCGTCACTATTGCCCACCAGAAGTAGGGCGCCAGGTATGAACTCTCCATCGACAGCTGCTTGCATTTGAGCAACTATCTTTTCGATGTCCGCTTGATCTATGCCAAAGTTGGTAGAATGTATAGGCTTGATTGAGCTGAGGTTGCGGGCTTCGTCATGATGATCAGCAATTGCTGTTGTAGAGAGGCAAAATGTCAGGACTAAAGTCAGCAATGGTGGAAAAGTAATTTGGTTTTTCAATTCGCGTTCCTCCGTAATGAATCGAATGCCTGCTTTAATAGGCGAATCACATTGGCAATGGCGATCGATGGTAACTGATGCTGGGAAGCCCGACAACTCGGAATCATGAGCAGCCGTGCTAATCGAAATCTCGGATTAATGATTGACTAACTTCAGCAGCTAGCGTGCCGGTTTCATGCTGGTAATTAAGATATCCGCTATGAATATTCCAGGAACCGCCAGCTTTCGCCGCGTTAATAATCGTCTCAGAAAACTCGAAACGAAGGAAATGTACTGAAGACATTTTTTTGTCGTTAGATCGAGGTAAATCCTCATCGGCTATGGGGAAAACAGGATCAAAGCCATCAATCTGAATAGAAATCTGGTCTTCGATACCAAGCAATTGCAAAATCGTCTATTTGCAGTTTAATTTCTTTACCTTTTTCTAACACCGTTCGCCCAAGTTGAGCGATAATGGCCTTGCTTGTTATCGCGGTCGAAAATCTTGATGCCGAGTTGGCCCCCCAAATCGGCAATCGCCATACTCAGCGTCGATGGTGCAATAAAAAAGGCATCCGAAACATTTTTAAAATGCAACGTTTTAGCCACAGTGAGGAGGTAGTTAATTTGCTTGAGGGTGATCATCGAAGAATTCTATTTGTTCGAAAAAATTGAACGTAATTTTCTTTAATATGAAATTTAATAGTACATCAACAAGCGTTACATTACGGTCCACCACAAAAAATTGTTCTAAGAACTTGTCTATGATCAACAGTTAGGCGACGAGCATCTAGTTTAAAAAATTTATTTTTCACAGGAGTTAGGTTATATGTCCACTGAAAGCGAAGGCAAGTGCCCAGTACTGCACGGCGCTATGACGACCAACAGTTCTTCCGGTACCTCGCATAAAGACTGGTGGCCGAACCAGTTAAATTTAAATATTCTTCACCAACATGATAATAAAACGAATCCCATGGGAGCCGACTTCGATTATCGCGAAGAGTTCAAAAAGCTCGATTACGCCGCTCTCAAACAAGATCTTAACGCTCTAATGACCGATTCACAGGATTGGTGGCCAGCTGACTACGGGCACTATGGAGCCTTCTTTATCCGTATGACCTGGCACGCGGCGGGCACCTATCGAAATACCGATGGCCGCGGCGGCGGCGGGACCGGGGCGCAGCGCTTTGCGCCGCTAAATAGCTGGCCCGACAATGGCAACCTAGACAAGGCTCGACGGCTCTTGTGGCCAGTTAAGCAGAAATATGGTGAGCAAATTAGCTGGGCCGATCTACTAGTGCTGGCCGGTAATGTTGCCATTGAGTCGATGGGCGGCAAAACCTTTGGTTTTAGCGGCGGTCGACCAGACATCTGGGGGCCAGAGGAAGACATCCACTGGGGAGTTGAGACCGAGTGGCTGGACAATAAGCGCTACAAGGGCAACCGGGAATTAGACAATCCTTTGGGCGCAGTTCAAATGGGACTAATTTATGTCAATCCCCAAGGCCCTGATGGGAATCCCGACCCACGCGCCAGCGCGCATGATATTAGAGAGACCTTTGGGCGCATGGCCATGGACGATGAAGAAACCGTCGCCCTAGTAGCCGGCGGCCATACATTTGGCAAGGGTCATGGAGCAGGTCCAGAAGACGCGGTCAAGTCAGAACCTGAGGGTGCCCCGCTTGAGCAAATGGGCCTTGGCTGGCGCAACACGCACGGCTCAGGCCAAGGAAGTGATTCCACTACCAGTGGCTTTGAAGGCGCCTGGACGAGTAACCCTACGCAATGGGATAACGGCTATTTTGACCTGCTGTTCGGTTATGAGTGGGAAATGGTACAAACCCCAGCCGGCGCGACTGTCTGGCACGCCATCGACCAAAAAGATGAAGATCTTGCGCCTGATGCAGAAGATCCCGAAAAGCGGGTCCCAACGATGATGACAACTGCTGATTTAGCACTTCGTGAAGATCCAGCCTACCGAAAAATTTCTAAACGTTTCCATGAGAATCCAGATCAACTGGCGGATGCCTTTGCCCGCGCATGGTTTAAGCTACTGCACCGTGACATGGGTCCGAAAACCCGCTACATGGGCCCAGAAGCGCCATCGGAAGAATTGATATGGCAAGACCCTGTGCCGGCCGGCAACGCCAATTACGATGTCAATGGGGTTAAAGCAAAGATTCAAGCTAGTGGATTAAGTGTTCGTGAAATGGTCGAAACCGCTTGGGCTAGCGCGTCGACCTACCGCGGTTCCGACATGCGGGGCGGTGCTAATGGGGGACGTATTCGCCTCGAACCTCAAAGAAACTGGATGGTGAATAAACCTGAGGAACTGGCAAAAACATTGGCCATCTATGAAAGTATTGCTAACGAAAGCAACGCATCGATCGCCGATGTCATTGTGCTAGCCGGAAATGTTGGTATCGAAAGAGCCGCAGGTATCGAGGTGCCTTTTACACCCGGGCGCGGTGATGCTACGCAGGAACAAACAGATGTCGAATCATTTGCCGTTCTAGAGCCAGTTTCCGACGGTTTCAGAAACTACCATAGAGCGGATCTAAAAGCCTCGCCGGAAGACATGTTGCTCGACAAAGCACAATTGTTAGGACTGACTGCGCCAGAAATGACAGTATTGCTTGGCGGCATGCGCTCTCTAGGTATTAGCTCCAGTGGCTACGGCATATTTACCGACGATCCCAACAAACTCAGCAACGACTACTTCAACACATTGCTGGATATGTCGGTGGCGTGGAAGCCTAATGGTACAGGAAACTCGTTCGAGGCTACCAATCGTGTCTCAGGCGAAAAGGTCAGATTGGCGACACGCGCAGATCTAGTGTTCGGTTCCAATTCGCAACTTAGGGCACTTACTGAAGTCTATGCTTCAAATGGAGCGGAACAGAAAATGCTTCGCGACTTCGTCAGTGCTTGGAACAAGGTGATGACTGCAGACCTATTTTGAAGCAGGACCGTTGACATCAAACGTTAGGTAAGTGCAATGCCGAGTGCTGAGAGGTGGCTTCTAAACCCCAACTTCCAGATACTGTGGAGAGAAGTTAATGCTTCAGGCGTGCCAAATTTTGTGATCTCAATACTGGGTGTGGTGCTGGTATATTGTCCGCATGACATGACAGGTCCTTTCTTCCATAAGTAAGGCCTTTAATTTTCTCGAGGTGCTATAAATAGTAATGGGAGTATTCATCTCTATAGTATAACGAGATTAGCCGATGAAGGTTTTTGCAATATCTGACATACATGTGGATACCAAGAGAATTTGGAGTGGGTTTTAGATCTGGACGATCATTTGAATGCCTGTGCTGCGATATCTGCATACTTTTTAGAGAAAAACATTCCCCTATTGAACACCGCGGCCGAGACGGTTATTAGCTTTTGACATTTCTTTCCGAGAATAGATGTTATGCCTTCGCTAATTCCTCTGAATAGGAGACAAGTCTATCCTGTTTTGGGCAGCGTAAACCTTGGAGAACAATTGAAACAACTACAACCAGACATCCATGTTTATGGGCATAGCCATGTGAACCAATCTATCGAATTAGATAATATTCATTCCATTAATAATGCATTCGCCTATCCGAATGAAGGTCGAGTAGCGCGTAAACAATTGCATTGTGTCTATGAGCGTGAATAGAGGTAAGTGTAGGCTCAATAACTATATGAAAATTTTACCAACAGAGATTCATTTGTGGACAGCAAATGATAAAGACTTCGATCATCAGGAGCTGCGGGATTGTTGTGGTACTTGGTTGACGGAAGCGGAACAGGCTCGCTATCAACGTTATTACTTTGACCGGCACAAAAAGCAATTTTTACTCGGTTGTTATTTAATACGCAGTGTTTTGAGTGAATATGATGTGGTCGATCCACAGCAGTGGAAGTTTCAAAAAAATGAGTACGGCAAGCCCCGTATTGTCGATAGTCAAAATTCAAAATCTTTATTTTTTAACCTCTCCCATTCCGGAGAAAAACATGTACTAGCTGTTTGCCTATCAGATTCAGTAGGAGTGGATATTGAGCAAAGTGGTAAACGTCGGCGGATTGCAAAAATCGCTGATCGATTTTTTGCCTCAGAAGAAGTGATTGACTTGCTCGGTCTGATTGATTCCGAGCAATTATCAAGATTCTACGATCTTTGGACCCTTAAAGAAGCTTACATAAAGGCCTGTGGTTTAGGTTTGGCAATACCCCTACAACACTTTATTTATTCGTTTCCGAATGAAACTGGTATTTCGCTTTCATTTGCTGGTGAGCGTGATGACGATGTGCGCAATTGGCAAATGTGGCAGATCGCTTGTTCTGGGAACTACAAACTGGCACTTGCAATTAAGCGTGAACCAGAGAATAAGATCACCAGTTTGTCGGCATGGAATTTAAATGGACTGGAAAACTATTCTGCACAAAAGCTGCGACTGCTTCGACGCTCTTGATAAGTGCGATAGGAAAATTATTTGTTTTTTCCTGATGCTAGAGTTTTTTTCGCCTGCTGTTTATCTGGTTCTGAGTTAGCCTCTTCAATTTTCTCTATGTTCCACTGACAGATTTCCACATTCGCACCGTTCGGATGACATTGTCTTTAACTTGCACAATTTCGGCGTAGTAACCATGCAAATCAATGCCGATTGAGGAATCTGGAATTGATTCTAAAGCCTCGGTCAACAACCCATTAATATCTTTGTT
>Ga0310125_10001308_pt1 | contig 12455 bp, 3 predicted proteins | sample CB11b_Tmax_Bot8__FD_203508 | JGI IMG/M metagenome (GOLD analysis project Ga0310125, IMG submission 203508) | Marine microbial communities from Western Arctic Ocean, Canada - CB11b_Tmax_Bot8 | ecosystem: Environmental > Aquatic > Marine > Oceanic | place: Canada: Western Arctic Ocean | collected... | reverse complement strand
AGGGTTCTCACGGGAACCGCGGGTGAAAGAGAGCAGGCGGCGGAATGTGATTGGCCGAAGTTGCTGATGACGTTGTCCATCGTCGCCTATGTTCACCCTGGCCGAGGCCATGGTAGGTTCGACCATCGGCACGAGATGGTCTACGGGCAAGATGACAACGAGTTCATCTTGCGGCGCAGACATCAGGAGAGGCCAGAATTGTTTGAAGGCGCTCGTCTGTTCATGGCGTGGGTCAACTGGATTCGTGAATCCATCAGAACCGGCTTTGTCGATGAAGGGGCGGGGGCGCCGATTGGCGGTGGCCACCGCGCCTTGGCGAGATGGCATCGGCGTCGTATGAGACTGGCGGAGATTAATGAGCATCAGATTGGTGACGGTGGTTTTCAATGGGAGGAGTTACTGCCTCTGGGTCTGCCTTGGGTGAGCCGTTGGAATGAGCTCCTTGGTGAGGGTGACCATGTTTCACAGGTTAGCAGATGGGGCGGCCGCTCACTATCAGTGCGTAAGGGCAAGGTGCACTTGAGGGTGATAAAGGAGGGCCATTGGATTTGGACGCCACTTCCCCCTTGGCCCAAACTGTGGGCATTGCTCGTCAGTTGGGCACTCTCTCCGCCAGAGTCAGATGAGCATCGACATCTGAGAGCGTTGCAGTGGGGTTGGCATGATGGGGATGGCGAACTGATGCCTTCTGCACCTGACAGAAGGGCGCTCCGCCTTCTGAAGGAAGTTTGCGAGGGAAATGAAAGACTGACACTGTCATCGGGCGGAGGGAACATTTTCGTGCAAGGAACATCAGGGATGTTCTACTCGGTAGCAGCAGGACCGGGCGTTCATGGAGCCCGCTTCCGGGTCCACGGTGGAGCCCACTTGGAGGCGATACGGGATGGAAGAGGCGAACCTCTCTGCATACACGAGGAGAGATCAGGGCCTAGGTTACCTGTCGGCGATGTGCTCGTCACCGTGGTATTGAGTTTGATTGACGACCTGCGCTCCAGCGAAAATCTCGGGCCGTTACACACCTTCATCGCTCGAAACATACCTCAAGCGCATCAACAGGAAGAGGACAACCCCCCCTGGTTGAGGCTACAGAGACAGAGATTCAGGCACCCTGGCAGAGGCCGCTGGTTGCGAATCTTTCCGCGGCTCTACGACGCACTGGTCCACATGCCACTCGGTACGATAATGAGAGTCCCACGTGAGACGCCTTGCTACATTACCGTGGATGGGGCGATGTTCGGTGTCCACTTGAATGATGATGACGAACTTGAATTGTCTGAGGGGCTGTTCAGGCTCACCGGCTGGCGGCAAGAGGCGGCGGACGACGAAGCCGGAAATCGGGTTTGGCAGAGAATGGAAGCACCGGTCGAGAGGGTGCGCCGAAATCTGGTTGAACTTCTCGGTCCATTTGAGAGGCGTCACGGCCGCCCGGGCGACCCCCCATGGTGGAACATGTTTAGAAATCCAATCGAACCGAACAACTTGCCAATCGAAGTACCAGAGCGCTTCAACCACATCTTCGGAGAAGAGGAATTCTGACGATTCCGGTTGAATCGTCAAACCGTTGCATTGACACACTTTGTCTATGTGCCACGCTCGATGATGCGGACCCACACCACTCCCATTCTGTGCGTGCTACTCCTGCTTTCGATCATCCCAAGCGCGCTCGCCATCCCCACAGCAGTCGATTCGGGTGAGGTTGAGCAAGGGGTGTTTGGCGGCCTCACAGTACTCGCTTCCAACCAGACCGCTGGCGAAGCGTCCTCCAATCTGGCCTCACTGCCCGACATCGCAGAGGTCTACACCGCGACTTGGTGTGAGAACTGTGTGGATGTGGAGGAGGGGTTGGAAACGACTGTGGCAAACAACGACGAATCGACAGTCCAACTGATGTTCCACCGTTCGATAAATGAGATTGAGGATCCATTCGGAACTCTTGAGGGCGACCAGCGTTGGGAGGCTAGGTATGGTGCTGCATCGGTACAGGCAGTCGGATTGATGCGCGCGCCACCGTCGATCATCGTGAACGGCGAAATCATGCATGCTGGGTCGGGCGGTGGTGACGGGGACTCCCTTGTGCCAATCTACGCCGCCTCGTTTGAGAGTGACACCGAGTTTGGTGACGCCGCGGGAACCTCGTATCTCTCTTGGTCGAGCGAGGACGGAGTGACTGGCACGGTGAATTGGTCTCTCTCCTTGGATGATGGACAGGGCCGTTTGTTCGACTCACTGCTCTTCGTGGTTGAGGATTCAGCGATATTTGAGGAGGGTTCGAATGGTATTGGAGACTACCTCCATGTCGTCCGAGCAATCCACACACTTAGCGGCAACTCGGGTGAGTTGGTGGTCACATTGCCGCAGGCGTGGGATGGCGAAGATCTCTCCCTCGTTCTTCTCCATCAGTGGCAGGCCCCTCCGTCCAACGATGAGGGCCCTGAAACTTCCTCACCCTTGGGCGGCATTCCAGCGGCAGGGGTGGTCTGCTCGGTGTTGGTTTCTCTGGCTGCAGCTGGACTACTTGGTCGCTCAAAGGACCGAAGGCCCTGATATGGTCTCGATACCCGATCAGGACTCGGAGTTCTTGATGAGACTTCGGGTCTGCTTGAGTCGGGCGTTGACGCCACCTACTGTGAGCATGAAGACATCCTCGGCGATGGCTCGCTTGGTGACCTCGCTGATGCCCAACTCGGAGAGGGCCACGGTGGCGATCATCGCCATCAGCATGTCGGCATTCTCCTGACCGAGCCGTCCGTCGCCGTCCATGTCGAGTCTCTCTCGCTTCTCCTCGACCCAGTCGAGGAACAGCTGAGCACCAGCGATGCCTTGGGCGTGAACCCACATTCGGAGTCTCTCGGACCAGGCGTCGAGCGCTCTTCTTCGCAGCGTGGCCGGGTTTCGGATGACCTTCAGACCGGTCAAACCTTTGAGGACGGTTTTGTCGAGTCTACTTCGAATGATTCTCTTCGCCTTGAGGCAGTCGTTCTCGCCGATGCCGTTTGCTCGGGCGTCCGCCTTCCAAATTCGGTAGGGGATGCTGCCGATGTCTGAGAGCACCATCATGGTGGCTATCGCTGAACATCGGATGACATAAGTCGCATTTTTTGACTTCTGATGCATGAATCTCATCTGGTTTCCCGGTTTCGGGCCGAGGTCATCCGCTGATAGTTGGATGCTGTTATCGTTAACAAAACCCGTCTCCAACAGCGCCTTCGCAACATCTTGGGTCGCCTTTGAATCGGTCAACCTCTCGATTTCTCTCATGATGTCCATTGCCCGCTGGTTCTTCACCGCGTGGGACCGCACGGCAGTTCGGGTGAGGTTGCTCTTGCCCAACTTCCTAGCCTCTCCTCTGTCGATGACGCTGCCAAGCTTGTTGCCCCCCACGTCATTTCTCAACGCGGTGTTGTGAGCACCCTCGCCAACCCTTCCCTGAGGGTGGTTGATGTCGATGGCCTTGTCCTCCTGGACCAGACCACATTCGTTGCAGACGAGCTCTCCTCGAGCCTCGTCTTCATCTATCTCTCTGCTACCGCATTCGCTGCACTTTTCTCGGTTTATTATTGTCATAATTTTTTCCTCCTTTCGCATTTGACCCACCATCCTACACCTTTAGTGGACGTGTGTTTATCCGTTTCATGTTTCGTTCGTCGTATGTTGGTGTGTTGTTAATAATCGCTGAACGGTTGTCGGATAACCTTGTTTCACGCCTCTAGGTGTCGTCTTTCGAGGGACTAACCGGCGTTGGCGCCATTTCCTTAAGAACCCTTGGATTCTGAACATGAGATGTTCTTGATTTCTAAAACCGGTTTTTCCATGGGCGGAGAAGGGTCACTAACTCCGCCCAATCCGAGTTACTACGATAACTGAGCGGCAGTACTTGAACACTTGCACAGATTCACCGATAAGCAGCCGGCGTCACTGTCCTGCTGGGCGAGTAGGCAACAACAGAGAGGTCGACAATCTGAGTTCTCCGGCCCGCCCCGCATCTGGCAGGGGTCCTGATTCCTCACCTTCAAGAACCGTGACCGGCCGTCGACAGCGGCGCGGGGCTTGAAACAATGGCAGAATCGGATGAGCAATTGCTTGGAGCCCATTCCATTACGATGGAGCAGGTGCCTTCTGGCGCCACACCAGAGTGGCTAATCTCTCATTTCGAGTTACAATCCAAGGATCCTCGCTCTCTAGAGAGGGGAGGTTTGTCCCGACTGCTCATCATTCATCCCACAGAGGCCTCCCGTCGTGAGGTGCTGTCGCAACTCTCCGGCATGCCAACCGGTGGACAGTTCTCAAACTCCACTGACGGTGACTCCTCACCTTCGGCCGAAAACATCGCTGACATCAAGCCGGCGCCAATCGACAGGAATCAGCATCACACGCTCGACAGTCTCGTTCAATCGCTTCACGCCGAGTTACGCCAACCGCGGCTGTTACCGACCGGTGGCGTGTTTCGTCTTCTGCTTCACAACACCTGCGAAGAAGCCGCAAAAAATCTCCAATTCCCGCTGATTCACGCCCTCCCCAGCCATGAGTGGGGCCGTGGGAAGACTCGTGACCTAGCGGGGTTGCACCAAGCCTTGCGTGAGGAGGAGTGCGGCGACTGGGTCGGCCCCGGTCTCGACTCGTTTCGTCAAATCCTCAACCATCTCGGCAATGAATTGGGAGGGATTCACCCCGACCTTCAACTCAGAATGGTCGTCGAAATCCTCGAAAAGAGGCCTACGGTACAGATTCCGTTCGGTTTAATCCCGGTAGACGGTGTCGTGATGCTCGACCATCCACCAACGCTGACACCGCTCCGAAGACGGCTCCTTGAGGCACTCACCAGATTCCGCCCGCTCCATGTTCTGGCCAACTCTGGAAGCCACAGACTCGGGATCCACGGCTTTGTCCCAAACGACATTCCACCCGCGCGCTCGCGAGGCGACCTTCCTAACTGGATCCCTGTCCACAAGGTATGGAAGCCACCCGAGCAGAGTTCTTCCGACACTGCGACCCGGCTGTTAGTACCTCGAATCGAGCGTTCCATCGAGGCAACTCACGCTTTACTCGTCGAGGCGCTGGATGTCGAGTCACCTCCCGAATCAATCTTGTTGATCGACCCGAATGCGAAATCTCACAGGGATGATTGGAGTCGAGTCCTCGACTCCTTGGGCGTCCCTCTCTCCACCCCCTCCCGGCCACTCTGTGAGAGTCCCGGAGTCCATTGGCTGTTGGCCCTAGCCGGACTTGCTCACCATGAGGATGCGTGGTCATTGGCACGGTTGCGGGCCCTCGCAGTACAGCGAACACTTGAGTTTCACGGCGACTGGTTGCAGGCCTCACAACACCCAAGTGAGGCAGATTGGAGGCCGACTCCCGATGTCTCGGTTCTCGAAGAGGTCTCTCGTGGATTCCATGTTCTTGGTGGCAGAGGTGCCTTGGGGCGCTGGCTTCGCTCGTTGGCCCGTCCCCCTCTTTCCAGTGGTTACGAGGACGAGGAGAAGTTGGGTCGTCGCCATGAGCAGACGCAGTGGTGGCTGCTCTCCTTGGCGAGCAAACTACGTCCGCTACTTTCAACTCAGGACAGGACAGCTCTTGGGGCCGATGCGGTCAGGGTCGGTTGCTACTCGGGGGAATCACTACCACTTCCGGACCCTGCGGAGTCGGGTGATGGTTGGTTCGCGGATTTTGCCGGCAGTCTTCGCTGGGAGCGCTGGACCAATTCGTTGGACGGCGAGTTGCACGAGACGCTTGCTGGTCTTCAGTTACTATTCGACGCCCATAGCAGATTACGGCAATCCCAGACTCTACTCGGGCAGACGCCGAACAGCGGCGGCGGGGAATGGGTCGAGGACCTGCGGATTCTAGTCGACGGAATCGATCTGCCTGGCTCGACGCTGCCAGACTCGATGGTCAGACTTCTGACCCCAGAAGCGGCGCTCGGCTGCCGTGCCGACCTCGTCATTTTGACTCATCTCGATGTCAATTCCTGGGATTTGCGGGCGCCGAGCGTACCCGGGCTGACCGAGCAGGAACGGGCGGAGTTGGGCGTTCTCCCTCCCGATGCGCCGCTGTGTAGCGCCCGCCACGCATGGAATCATCTGTTGCACTGTGCCGGCGAGGTCATCATTCTCGATGCGGCAGAAGATGAGTCTTCCCAACCCTCCACACCTCTCGCTGAGTGGCTCGCCAACCGAGAGTGGAAGCCGGAGCAACCACCTCTGCTGCCATCATTTGTTAGCTCTGATGAAGTACACCGAATCGACGGCGGAAAGGCGAGTAGATGGGGGCTATCGTTCATCGAGGGCGAAGGCGCCTTTCCCACTGCCCGACCTGGCGATGTGGTCTCTGATGGAGAGGGCGGGTTCGAGGTCGTTGTGACCGGCTCGATGGCCCGTGACATCAGGCAGCGCAGCGGACTGAACCTCCATTCGGGTCGAAACCCGGAGTCGGCACCGCTCAACCCTGCGAGCGTCACCATTTCGCTCGACTCAATACTTGTGGCCGACCGCCTCGACAGGCAGCCGCGGATGGGGACGCTGGAGCAGCCCTACTTGCCATCGGATCGATTGGGTGATGTCGTAAGCCCCGAAAACCTCCGGATGAAGCCGCAGCATCGAGAACCAAAGGTCACGACTCCACGCCACAATCCCACATGGCCGACGATTGGTCTCTCGCTACCGAATCGCTCCCGCGCACTGACGGTCGATCCTCGTCCCCTCTCTCCAAACCAGACAGACCTATCCGACCATGACCATCGACACGGTTTTGTCAGCGGCCCGGAGTTTGCGACGAAGGTATGGTCTCCGAGCCGCCTCGGCCAGTGGCTCTCATGTCCGCGCAAGGGTTGGCTCTCAACTCGATTGGATGCGACTGCCGAAGAGTCACAGGATGACGATGTTGATGTCAGAACCCGTGGACTGCTAGTGCACGGTGTGTACGCCGATCTGCTCTGTGAACTGCTCGGAATGGAGGTCGGCGAAGAGCGAGACGAATTCAACCCGCCTTCTGTCGCGCTGTGTGGCATACCAGACGCAGAAATGCGCGCCAGACTGCTCCACTTCGTGGAACAGCGGGCACCTTGGCTGAATCGCGGTGATGCGGTCGCCTCGGTTCGCAGACTCGGCCTCCTCGGAATGAATCGAGCGGAGTTCGAGGAGGCCTCCGGAAAGGATTCAGTACCGAATCTCAGAGGCCGATTCGGCAGGATGCTCGACGCTGAACTGACCCTCGCGAAGGCCGCCGTTCTTGCACTTGAGTGGTCACTTCCCGGTAGCAGCACGGAGCCGGGAGTCCTGCTTGAACTGCCGGAGGAAGGTGCGCTTGAGGGGCTGCGCCTGAGGGGGATTATCGACAGGGTAGAATTGATTCCATTCGATGACGACGACAGCAGTTTTGTCCAAGAGTCAGGCAGCGAAGAGATATGCCCACTCGACCTCGACCTCGGTGAGGATTGGAAGCCACGCCGACTGGTGGTCATCCGTGACCTGAAGTCACTTGAGGGGCCACGCCCGAAGGATGGCGGAATGCGTCACCGCCGAGAGTTGTTGGAAGGAGTCCAACTTGCTCTTTACGCGCGAGCGTGGGAGGTAACCCATCCCGGTGACAGGGTGATTGGAATTGGTATTGCGGAGGTCGGCGAGGAGAGTGCGCTTTACATTGAAGCCGACCCTGACTACGAGTTGCATCTGACATCACTTGGAATCGGCGAGGTAGCCTGCAACAGTAGCAGCATCCACCGCAGACCGGGAGAATCTCATGAGAGCCCGAAGAGTAACACATTCCGCGCTTGGCTACGGCATCGCTTGACTGCTGCGCTGCGGATCAACGAGATGTCATCCAAGGGGAAGGTGATTCCAACGCCGAGCGGAATCGCCTGCACCTACTGCTCCGTGAAGGAGGTCTGTGGCTTGGCGCCCATAGTGGGAGGTGACCGGGAATGGAGTTGAACCGGGGCCAGGTTTTGGGTCTGAACCTCGACATGCACGTCGTCCTCGACGCGGGTGCCGGGACAGGGAAGACCGCCTGCATAATTCAGAGAATTCTCGAACACTACCTCTCCGAAGACCAGCGAGCGACCAGGCTCCTCCCCCCAGGACCGCGCGAAGTTGACCTAGGTGGCGGCTTCCTCCAGACACCTGCGAGTCAGCGTGAGGACCTTCGAGAGTGGCGCGGTCTACTCCCTACCGAGGTGGTTGTGCTGACCTTCACGGTGAAGGCTGCCGAAGAGATGCGTGACCGGCTGCGCAGGGAGATTTCTCGCCTCCGTCCCGGCCCAAGAGGTGTGCGGGACGGTCTCCGCTACGACCCTCGAATTCGAAACGAGGGGTTGGTTGAACAGCTCACGATGTTGCTCGACGAGGCACCGATCGGAACCATCGACTCCTTCCTCCACAGGCTGGTATCCGCCCATCGCAACCTGCTCGCCGACAGGCCGACCCATCAACAGATGTCAGACGCCCAGCGAGCTATTCTGAGAGAGCGCGCATTGAGCGCAGTCTGGCGAATCCAGAACGAAGGACACGCTGGTGACCTCAGAGTGGTGAGCGTTCCGATCAGCAACTTCCTAAGCGCCAGAAATCGCCTTTCTCACCAACTCGGCGGACGGGCACGCGCCCAGAGAGTGGTCTCCAAACTACTCTCAAATTCGCTGTTCGTAGACTCTGTTCGTCGCTCTCTCTGCAATCTGAGTGGCGAAGTCACGGCCGACTCACTGCGCCAATCGTTCATCGCCCATCTTGATGGTGATGAGATTGGCGTCTTCTGCGACCAACTGCACGCCATTTGCTTCGAATGGCTGGATGCGGCTCGGACCTGCGCGGTCGAATTGGACCTCCCCACTGGACTTTCCAGCGAGACGCGGGTAAACTCGCTCGATGTGTTATTGTCGGGAGGCGTGCCCAGTGATGTTTGGGACAGGCTGCTCTGGCTGTTGCATGTCACCCTCGCCATCTGCACCCTCTCAAGTGTCGACTCTCCTCACCCCACCTGCTTCCCACGCGGGCTGTTGCCGAAGAGCGACGGCTGGAATTCGGGGATGAATCCACTTGGTAAAATCAAGGATGTTGACCTCCGTGCCGAAGTAAAGGAGAGAATGGATGCGGCGATGGATGACGGTCGAGCCCTGCTCGGCAGCATCCTCGGAATGCGAATGCGCTCCTGCGCGGTCATCGCTGACCTGCTCGACCCTCGCTGTGAGCCACCCCACTCACCAGACAGCATCAGACCCCACCGGCTCTCCGACCCGTTTCCAGCTTATTCCGAGCCGGTGGGCATGGCACTCAGTCCAGACACCGATGCTCGGATTCTGGGGGACTTGCTGACTATTCAGGCAGCCGCAACCGATGTTCTCACCGAGTTGAAGTTACAGGAGGGATTGCACGACCACGATGATGTTGCTAGACTGGCTGAGGAGTTGCTACTAGCTCGCACCCCCAGCATCTGCCGCCGTTGGTATCCTCCTGAGGTGGTACAGGCACTCGACGGCATAGACGAACAGCATCCGTGGACTGACTCTCACCTCGATTCAGCGATTGCCGTGGTCGAGTCAGCATTCAGAGTCACTGAGGAGGATGGTGTGAAGAGACGAGAGATAGTCGAACCATTCACCGATTGGCCGATGGCGAAGGTCGAGGAGGACCTCAGGCGGCGAATCGAGGTACTGAAGGTCATTCGCCGCCGATTCCGTGCATTCATCATCGATGAGGCACAAGATAACTCAAACCAGCAATGGCGGCTATTGAGCAGGCTTTGGGGAAGCCGAGCGCGTCAAGAGGGTGACCCCGATGTTCCAATCTCACCGTGGCAGCCCACCGTCTGTTGGGTTGGCGACCAGAAGCAGAGCATCTACGGATTCAGGCAGGCACAGGTTTCGGGTATGTCACGCTACACGGTTCATCTCAGGGCGATTAATGAGATGGAATACCAAAACGAGAGCCGTCTGTTGATGGCTCCCGCATTGAGGCGGAGAGATGCTGCCCGCGATCCTCGTCTGGTCGAAGTCACGAGTTTCGTCAGCGGACTCGAATACGTCAACCATCGACCGATTCCAGAGGAGGCGTGGAAGCAGTTTGACAGGGCAGACGACGGCCGGCGACTCGACCATGTCGATGTCGTCAGGAGGGCGGAGGGGCATGTTGACTTGGTCACCAATTACCGAACCTGTGGAGACCTGTTGGAGACCATGAATGAGTGGTGGGTCGATCTTTTCGACTCCCGTCACCACCTCTTCCCGGGTGATTGGTATGCTAGCGCGAAGGGGCTTAGAGCTGACCGCAGCGAGGAGGCAGGTCGTCTGGAATGGCTGCTTCCGATATCGACTGGTGGGGCGAAGGACCCAACTTCCGACCTAACAGTACCACTCGATCCGTTCGAGTTGGGAAGCGCAGCGAAGGCAGTCCACCTCGAGCATGAGATGATTGCAGCCCGCATCAGGGCTCTCCTCGACGGCTCTCCGACCCATGTTCTCGCCGACACACACCAGTCTGAGGATGAGACAGTAGTCGATTTGAGGGAGATTGAGCCATTTGAGGCGGTTGAACCCCGGGATATCATGGTGCTGATGCCCTCGAGGACTCACATGCCGGATTTGATTCGCCGGCTAGATTCGCTCGGCGTCCCCGCCATCGCCGACCGAGATGGCGGGTTGTTGGAACAGCCGATCGTCCAGTCTCTGTTATCATTGGTGAATGCGGTCGCACGGCCCAACGATGTGAGTTGCGCTGCGGCGCTCGCCCGAACTCCGTTGGTCGGCTTCGATGACGCTACCTTGGAGGCCTATCTCGCCGATGAATCAGGCTCGTCAGACCTGATTGCCCGCCTAGCGGGTCACGCTACCTCAGAGGCGCAGCGAGAACTCTTCACCCGATGGCGAACGCTGGCAGACTCCAACCGGCTGATTCGGCTGCTCGACGAGACCCTCGACCACTCCGACCTGCTACTTGCCCACCCAAGTCCAGTCGACAGGCAATATGCAGAGCAATTCCTCGCTTTTGTTCGCCAGCAGACATCTGAAGCCGGAGGCGATGCAGTTCTCCTCTCTGACCGATTGAGGCATTTGAGCAGAGTTTCAGGAAGGTTGCTGGAAGGTGAGGCGATGCCCCCCTCAAACGCGGTTCGGGTGATGACCATTCACGGCTCCAAGGGGTTGCAGTCTAGGGTAGTGGTAGTCACAGGAATGTTTTCGGAGAACCAGAGCAACCTCGGTCAGTCACTAAGAGAGCACACGCTTGTCACCGGTGAGATTCTGAGCGCTCGGATTCATCCATGGAAGAGCAGAGAGGATATCGATTCAGGCAGTTGGCGGCTGGCAAAGGAGGTGCTGACCTCGCAGGTTCAAGCTGAAGCACGCCGGCTACTGTATGTAGCCTGCACGCGGGCGAAGGACCTGCTTATTCTCGCAGGTGCGCCGGAAGGTTCGGCTCTCTCGTCGGAAGGTGACAGTATCGATGTTCGATGGCGGCAGAAGCCGGTGCCTCGATTTGGCTGGATGTGGTTGGAGGCTATGCGTCAGGCGGCACGCAGAGATGGCCTGCTGACGGCACCTTGGTTGCTAGAAGACGATGCAAACCACGCCGTCCCGCTTCCCTTCCGAGTCAAGGGAGAACTCTCACTATCTCCCTCCGAGTTGCTCGATGACGCCTACCTCGCTCCTGGCCGGCTAGCCTCACTGCCCATTCACCACCATCCGAACACCCTTCTCCCAGAACGGCAGATTCGCTCTCCGCTGGTCAATTTCCAGCGGCTGCAGGATAGTGCCAGGTTGGAGGCAACCGGATTTGCTGCTCGGAAGACTCCGCCAAACAGAGTCAGCCGGATGCGCCTCGCACCCCACCTGCTCGACTCAGCATCCGCCTGCATTCGCCGGCACTATCTCTCCCGCTACATCGGCCTCAGTGGAGAGCCAATCTCACTACCGTTGCTAGCGTTGTCTTCGGGAGCGGAGGAAACGAGCGAGGTGGCCTCGGGCCGTCCACCCGCAGCCAACGAACTCGGTTCGCTCTTCCACCGATTGGTCGAACTTGGACTACCCAATCCTGGAGCAGGTGAATCGGGGCCCTCAGCTCCACTTCCAGAGCAGTGGTGCGAGGGGACGAGAAATTTGATGTTGGATACAGGACTGCTCGACCAAGTCTGCAAAGAACTCCTACCTGTTGAAGTCGATGAGAAACTCACCAAGCAGATGCTGACTCGAATGGCAGAACGGCTTCTCGACGGTAGGTTCGGCCGGATGGTTCTGGGCGAGGAGTGCGACGGTCTGACAGTTGAGGGGCTCAGGACAGAATGGCCCTTCCTGATACAGATGGAATCTGAGATAGATGGTGTGGCCGACCAGAGATGGACTCCTCATGGGCCTCACACAATCCAGAACATCGAGAAGGTCATCATTGAATTTGACGGAGTTGCCGATTTGGTCCTCTGTCAGCGAGGTGACGACGGCACCTCGACCATTCGCGCAGTCGACCTGAAGAGCAACGGCT
>Ga0310125_10001307_pt1 | contig 12455 bp, 9 predicted proteins | sample CB11b_Tmax_Bot8__FD_203508 | JGI IMG/M metagenome (GOLD analysis project Ga0310125, IMG submission 203508) | Marine microbial communities from Western Arctic Ocean, Canada - CB11b_Tmax_Bot8 | ecosystem: Environmental > Aquatic > Marine > Oceanic | place: Canada: Western Arctic Ocean | collected... | reverse complement strand
TTCATGCCCTCGGCCGCGGGCGTCAGGACCAGGTCGGCGCCCATGGCACGCAGCAGCGCCCGGCGCTCGAGGCTCATCGACTCCGGCATGGTCAGGAGCAGCTTCAGTGATTTCGCGGCGCACACGAAGGCCAAGGCGATCCCGGTGTTGCCGCTGGTCGGCTCGATGATCTGCGTGTCCGGGCTGATCAGGCCGTCGCGCTCGCCGGCCTCGATCATGGCTCGGCCGATTCGATCTTTCACGCTGGACGCCGGATTGAAAAACTCGCACTTGGCGTAGACGGCCGCGTGTTCCTGCGGAATCACTCGATTCAGTTTGACCAGCGGCGTGTTGCAGGTGGTCTCAAGGATGTTGCCGTACGTGCGTCGGTGCAGCAACGTGAATTGGCTGCTCGTGGCGGTGGTCATGTCGTTCTCCTGAACGGCGTTCGCCGGGTGCGACGGGCAAAGATCAGTGACATCATTAAGTCTAATCCGCACTGCAGCGCGCGGCAAGAGATTAGGCCGACCGGAGTGTTGGATCCGGAGCGACCAACCGCATGCCACTTTAGGCTCATTCCTGCGCTCCAGTACGCCACGACTCCAGTCCTGGCTCCTACAATACCCCAACGATGAATCGCGACCGGCATACGACGGGCCCGCGCCGCGGCGCGGGCCCCGGTCGCCAGCGATCGAGGGTCACCCGCTTGCTGATTGGAATTGCTTTGATCGCCGTCGCGTGGGCGGCACTTGTCTTGGCGCTTCAGCGCAGCGTGCTCTATCCGCGCGGCATGATACGACGGACACCGGGCGCCGTGCCGGCCGTCACCGGCCTTCAGGAATTGTGGTTGGATACGCCCGACGGTCGTGTGGAAGGCTGGCTCCTGCCGGCCGAGCCGAACCGCAAAGATTCGCCGGCAGGCGCAGTGATCTACGCCCACGGCAACGGCGAGGTGATCGACGACTGGCCGCAGCCGCTTGAACTCTACCGGCACATGGGGCTCAGCGTGCTGCTCGTCGAATACCGCGGCTACGGGCGGTCGGCCGGATCGCCTTCGCAGACCGCAATCATTTCGGATTTCGCACGCTGGTACGACCGGCTCGTTGATCGGCCGGAAATCGACGCCGATCGAATCGTGTTCCACGGGCGGTCGCTGGGCGGCGGCGTCATGGGCGTTCTAACCGAATCGCGACCACCCGCGGCCTTGATTCTCGAGTCGGCGTTCACCAGCGTCAGCGCCATAGCGTGGCGCGCCGGTGTGCCACCGTTCCTGGTGCTCGATAAGTTCGACACGCGGCGCGCGGTGGCACGGCTTGATGCCCCGTTGCTGATCCTCCACGGCCGCGACGACCGAATCGTTCCGGTTTCCCATGCCCATCGCCTGAAACAGGCGGCGGAGCATGGCCGCCTTGCCCTGTACGATGCCGGGCACAACGACGGCCTGTTCCAATTTGGCGACTACTGGCGCGAAATCGAAACCTTCCTTCGGGACCACGGGATCATACGGTGACTTTCCCGATGCTCCGGGAGAAGCCCGGTTCGGAGTTGACAGGATTAACAGGATGGATCCGGGAGATCTACAGGATCCGATCGGGTGTGGGGTCAGGGATCAACCGGCGTCGATCTGAAGAACACAATCCAATCATCATGTGGATCATCCGATCTCATCCTGTTGATCCTGTCAAAATCCTACCGTGTTCCCGCCTTGGGCGAAGTCAGTCATTGGGGAGTTGACCGGATTGACACGAGGGACTCGGATTCGCCTGACAGGGCTGACGTGACCAAATCGACTCGGGTGGTGGATGCAGATTGGGTTCCGTCGCTCCCTCTTCGGTCGCGACGGGACTTGCGGCTCCCGTCGCGGGTTGTAGAATCGACCGCCTGAAGTGGTGGGTCAAGAACATTCAACCGTTGTCATAAAGAAGGAAGCGATCCATGAGCGAACGCACAGGTGCAGTCACCTTTAAAGGTAACCCTCTCACTCTGGTCGGCGACGCGGTCTCGTCAGGGCAGTCGGCACCGACATTCACGTTGACTGCCAACGACCTGTCAGACAAGTCGCTCGACGACTATAAGGGCAGGGTCGTGGTCATGGCGACGGTGCCGTCGCTGGACACGCCGGTATGCGACACCGAGATACGCCGCTTCAACGAGGAAGCAGCCGGCTTGGGCGAAGACGTGTCGGTCCTGGCCGTCAGCATGGACCTGCCGTTCGCCCAGAAGCGCTGGTGCGGCGCCGCCGGCGTGGAACGCGTCGAGACGCTTTCCGACTACAAGGACCGCAGCTTCGGCCGCAACTACGGCCTGTTCATCAAGGAACTGGGCCTGCTGGCGCGGGCGGTGATCGTCATCGATAAGCAGGGTCGCATCGCCCATCACGAACTGGTCAAGGAAGTGGCCGAAGAACCGAACTACGACGCGGCGTTGAGCGCGGCCAAGGCAGCCCTCTGATCGGGCACGTGATCGCCGCACACATTGTTCGTCAAACCAGTCTGCGGAGCACGGTCCATTCCCGAAACCGATCGTCACCCCGGGGCGCTGCCGACACCTGTGGTCTCCAACAACGACGATGGCCGGGCCGGAACGGATTTCGGTCTGGTCGCGATCGATGTGGACGGGACGCTGCTGCGAACCGACAAACACTTCACGCGCTGCTGCACCGTCGCCGTGGCGGGCGCTGCTGCGTGCGGCGCCCGCGTGGTGCTGGCCTCGGCCAGGCCGCCGCGCTCGCTGCGTAACTTGTATCGCCACCTCCAACTCGACACGCTGTAGATCAACTACAACGGCGCGCTGATCCACGACGAGGTAAAGCGGCGATACATCTATCACCGCCCGATGGACCCGGACCTGGTCCGCAGGATCGTCAAGGCCGCGCGTCGACTCAAGCCCGATGTCGTCATCAGCATCGAGATTCTCGACAAGTGGTACACCGATCACTTCTCCAACGACCTGGGTGACTTTCCGATTGAGACGTCACGCCGGTTCATGCCCGACTTCGTGGGCCCGCTCGACGCATTCCTGAACGTTCCCGTGACGAAGTTGATGCTGCTGGGTCCCGCGCCGCACCTGGGTGCGGTGCGGACGATGATCCACAAGAGGTTCGCGGGTCGGGTCGCCCTGCCCATCAGTGATGCGCACCTGATTCAAGTCGCCCATCCACAAGTCGACAAAGGCGACGCGCTGCGCCGCGTTGCCGAAATATACGACGTGCCGCAACATCGCGTGATGGCGATCGGAGACGCGCCCAACGACGTCGGCATGCTGAGATGGGCCGGACTCGGCGTCGCCATGGCCAACGGCTGGGAAGAAGCACGCCGCGCCGCGGATGCCGTGGCACCGTCGAACGATGAAGATGGCGTGGCGTATGCGCTTAGTAAATGGGTGCTGCGGGAGAAAATTTAGAGCAGGAAAGCGGAAAATCAGAAAATCATAAAAACGGAAAAGCAGCGGAGCAGGACCATTTCCCCGCGTTTCTTCTTTCCTGCTTTCCTGCTTTTTGTCACACCATCATCACCGCGGGATTCTCCAGCAACCCCTTCACCGTGCCCAGAAACGCCGCGGCGATGGCGCCGTCGATGACGCGGTGATCGGCGCTGAGCGTACAGGTCATCTCGTGTCCGACGATGATCCGGCCGTCGCGCACGACTGGCTTTCCCTTCGCCGCGCCGACGGCCAGAATAGCGGCCTGCGGCGGGTTGATGATCGCTTCGAAATGGTCCACGCCGAACATGCCCAGGTTGGAGACAGTGAACGTACCGCCGGACATCTCATCGGCTTTCAACTCGCCCTGCCGCGCCCGGGCAGCCAGGACCAGTGTCTCTTGATTGATCTGGCGCAGACCCTTCTGCTGTGCGTCGCGGATTACCGGTACGACCAGTCCGCCGCCGCCGCCCTCGGGTGTGGTCGGCAGGGCCACGGCGACACCGACGTGTGCCGAGCCGTAAATCTCGATGCCCGCGTCGGTCCAGGATGCATTGACCACCGGATGGTCCATGAGGGCCAATGCCGCGCCGCGCACAATGAAGTCGTTAACCGACAGCTTGACGCCCTGCGACTCGAGCTGCCCGTTGGTCGTTTCACGTAGACCAAGCAGGGCATCCATGTCGATGCTGACCGTCACCGTGAAGTGGGGAATGCTCGTCTTGGACTCGACCAGGCGCCGGGCGATCGTGCGGCGCATGGATGAGATCGCCACCGTCGCCGTCTGCGGACGCACCGCCGGCGCCGCGATCGGCGTGACAGTTGCCGGCGCCGCCCGCTTCGCCGTGCCCAATACCGCTAGGACATCGCGCTTGACGATGCGTCCATCCGGCCCGCTGCCCGTGATCGTCGCCGGGTCCAGGCCGTTCTCCTCGACAAGCTTGCGGGCCACGGGGCTGATACGCACGCGGCCTGCCGGCGGCGACGCTCGATCGATTCTCGCGGGCACAGTCGGCGGCGGCGACGCCACCGCGGCCGTCGATCGGCTTTGCGGCCCGGGTGCCGGGCCCGCGGCAGCGGCGACGGGCGCGGCGCCGTCACCCGATTCGCCGAGCACCAGGATCCGGCGACCGACCGGCGCGGACTGACTTTCGGCCAGGGTGAGTTCCGTCACGGTCCCGTCGTCATACGATTGCAACTCCATGGTGGCCTTGTCCGTCTCGATGTCAGCCAGCACATCCCCGGAACTGACCTTGTCCCCCACCTTGACGTACCACTTGATGAGCGTGCCCTCCTCCATCGTGTCGGACAGACGCGGCATGGTGATTTCTATGGACATGGGTTATGACTCCGAGCGACTTGGCGGTGATCATTATGAGCAAGGCGGTCTAGTTGCACAAGAAAGCAGGAAAGCAAGAGAGCAGAAAAGCAGAGGAGCCGGACCGGGCAGAGATCAGGAAAGTGGAAGAGCAAGAAAGCAGAAAATCCCAAAGGTGGTCTCCCCCCTTTATTTTCCTGATTTCCTTCTCTCACGCGTGAACGCGAAGCCGTTCACGCGTTGTAAGTCACCTGTCGAACGGCCTCGATGATCTTTCGCGTGTTGGGTAGCGACTCCTGTTCGAGGCCGCGAGCGTAAGGTGCCGGAACGTCGTCGGCATTGACGCGAGCGATCTCATGATCCAGATCATCCATGGCACGTTCATAGACCTGCATCGCGATCTCCGCGGCGACCGACGCGAACGGCCAGCTCTGGTCTACGACAACGCAGGCGCTGGTCTTCCGCACACTGCGCACGATCGCGTCGATATCCAGCGGACGAACGGTTCGCGGGTCGATCACCTCGCAGAAAATATTCTCCTGGGCCAGCTCCACGGCGGCCTCGAGCGCGAAGTGCACGGCTCTGCCCAGAGCCACGATCGTGCAGTCATTGCCCTGCAACCTCGTCTTGGCCTGGCCGAACGGCAGCAGGAATTCCTCGGACGGCACGTGGCTCTTGAATCCCAATAAACGCTCGGATTCGAGGAACAGCACGGGGTCGTCGTCGCGGATCGCAGTCTTGAGCAGGCCTTTGGCGTCTCCGGGCGTCGCCGGGATCGCGACCTTCAAACCCGGGACGCTGGCGAACATCGACTCGACCGACCATGAATGGGTCGAACCGAGCTGGCCGCCGGCGCCGTTGTTGCCGCGAAACACCATGGGCACGCTGAACTGCCCGCCGGACATGTAACGGATCTTCGGCGCGTTGTTGATGACCTGGTCGGCCGCGACCAGGCAGAAGCTCCAGCTCATGAACTCGATGATGGGGCGCAGCCCGAACATCGCGGCGCCGATACCGAGACCCGAAAATCCCGTTTCGCTGATCGGCGCATCGATCACACGCCGCGGCCCAAATTCATCGAGCATGCCCAGGCTGACCTTATAGGCACCGTTGTATTCGGCGACTTCCTCGCCCATGAGGAAGACGCGCTCGTCGCGGCGCATCTCCTCACTCATCGCCTCGCGCAGGGCTTCGCGGTATTGGATGATGCGTTCCTTCATGGTCGGGCGTGCGGCTTCGCCGCAGAGCAGAAAAGTAGAAAATCGGACGCGTGGTCCTGTTCCTCTAATTTTCTGCTTTCTTGCTCTCTTGCTTTCCTGCTTTCCTGCTTTCTGCTATTCATCTGCTTCCTCGCGCGGCTCACGATTCTCATACGGTCCATACCCCTCCGCATAGACATCGGTGTACAACTCTTCCAAAGGCGTGTCCGGCGATGCGACGGCGAATCTGACTGCCTCCAGCGCCGACTGCTTGGCCTGTGCGTTCAAGTCGTCGATCTCCCGCTGCGTGGCGACGTCGCGGTCGATCAGAGCCTCGCATAGCGCTGCGATCGGATCCAATTCCTGCATTTCGACGATCTCTTCGCGATCGCGGTACTTCTGGGGGTCGGACATCGAGTGCCCCTTGTACCGGTAGGTCTTGACGTTCACGAACACCGGCGCGTGGTTCCGACGGATGCCGTCCGCGAGCGGCTTGACGCAATCGTACGTTTCCAGAACATCCATGCCGTTGCATTCGGCGTACTGCATCCCGTATGCGGCCGCCTTCAGCGACAGGTCATCGGACGCGGACGTTCCGCGATCGATGGACGTGCCCATGGAGTAGCGGTTGTTCTCGCACGCCCAGATGATGGGCAGTTGCCAGATCGCCGAGAGATTCATCGATTCGTGCAACGCGCCCTGGTTGAGCGCCCCGTCTCCGAAGACGCAGAGACAGGCGTTGTCCCGCTTCAGATAGCGGATCGCGAACGCGAGGCCCGCGCCGAGCGGACACTGGCCGGCGACAATCGCATGTCCGCCGTACATGTGATGGGGTTTGTCGAACAAGTGCATGGAGCCGCCCTTGCCTCTGGAACAGCCGGTCACCTTCCCAAACATTTCGGCCATGGCGTGTCGCGGGTCCATCCCACGGGCCAGGGCGTGGCCGTGGTCGCGATAACCGGTGATGATCGGATCGTCGCCGCGAAGGGCGCTGACGGTTCCGACCGCGCTGGCTTCCTGGCCCGTGTAAAGGTGACAGAACCCACCGATTCTGCCCTGCTGATAACTCTGGGCACAGCGCTCCTCGAATCTGCGGATGAGCATCATCATGCCCAGCATCTCGATCAGCCGGCGCGGCTCGAGATCGTCCGACGGACGAACCACGGGTTGCTCGCCGGTGGCAGTGGTCATGCGTGCTCCACGAGTTATCCGGGTGTGTGCGGATCGCGGCCGGTTGCTTCGGGTTCGGCCGATACCAGGATCGACCGCGCCCCAGGACGCCGCCAGCCCGTTCAGCTAGCCCGCACTTCTCACTAGTTTCACCGCCCAGCGGGCGGGTTCGTTCGCTGGCTTCGTCCTCCGTCCGATCCGTCCTCGACGTAGTTTTCAGCTACGCCTGCGGAGGATCGCGTGTGCGTTCTTGCCAGCGAACGAACCTGCCGCGCTGGTGTGCGCCCTGTCACCGGCCGAGTATCGCAGGCCCCGCCTCAAGTCACAAGACCGCTGTTCCTAACACGACCTAGCGGCAAAACTCGTGAGAAATGCGGCCCAGGGGCGCATCGACAGACGGGATCGGCAAGTCTAGAGCCCGTAACATAAAGGGATTGTCGGTCCGAGGGCGCGCGAGGACAAGCCTGGCAAGGAGGCCGAAGCAGGCGGCCATCCTATTGGCCTCCGATGCAGGCCGACGCAGCTAGGCGCCGCCGCAGCCGGCCGAAACCAAATGCCATTCTGTTAGGGGCTCTTAAGACCGGACCACCGCGGTCGCAAGCCTCCGCGCCGGGTCGCGAAGCCGAGCCGAGCCTCGGAGCAGATTCGGCCGTCTTGGCCTTTTTTGCCGATCGACATTAAACTGCCGCGGCGTATCGTGAGTGGACCTCTTGCCCCACAACATACGGCAAGAGCCCGATTTGGGGTTACCTGCGTTGAATCACCTGCACTTGGCCACGGCCACGGGCCGTCTGATTGAGTGTGACAAGGTCGGCACTGTCACCGTCGCAGAAGGCGGTCGCGTGTCGGGGCCGGTCGCAGCGAGGGTGTCTGTGTCGCTGTGGGCACACGCCCTGGCCGTCGCGATTGTCGTGCTCTTCGGTGCGGCGCCGCTGCAGGCCCAGGGTCTTGATCTGGCCAACCGGCCCGTATCCGAGATCCGCATCGAGGGCCTCGGTCAGGTCCCTGAACAGTTCGTACGCAACAACATCCGCCTGAAGAAGGGCGATCCATACGACGCCGATGTCGTCGAAGCCGATGTCGTGCGGATCACGCACCTGGGCCGGTTCAGTTCGGTGGTGACCAAAGCCGAGCCGTTGGCCGACGGTTCGATTGCCGTGACCTACGTCGTCGCGGAACAGGCGGTGATTGCCGAAGTGCTCTTTACGGGCAACAAACAGGTTACGGATCAGCAACTGAATAAGAGCGTGCTCATGCGCGCGGGCGACCGGGTGGATCCTTTTCTAATCGATCGTGGAATCCGGAAAATCAAGTCGATCTACGAGAAGAAGGGTTACGACAACACGCTCGTTGACTACGACAGGGAGCGGCTCGACGAAGAAGGAATCCTGCTCTACCAGATCCGCGAGGGGCCCCGACCGCGCATCCGGGTGATCCGATTCGAAGGCCACCACGCCTTCACCGAACAGCAGTTAAAAAGCAAGATCCGCGCCAGAGCGTACGTTCCGATCCTGCGCAAGGGCCAGCTCAGCCGCGAGCAACTGACCCTCGACGCATCCCGGCTGCGCGATTTCTATCGCGAACGCGGCTATCTCGACGCCGAGGCCGACCGGATCATCGACCTTTCGCCGAACGGCAAGGACGCGACCGTCACGTTTCTGGTCAAGGAGGGGCGGCGCTACACCGTCGCGTCGATCGACGTCGACGGCAACCGCATCTTCAACACCCGGCAGATCCTGGCCCGGATGGCGCTGAAGATCGGCGACATCTATTCGAAGGACCTCCGTGACCGAAGCGAGGCCGGCCTGCTCGACATGTACGGCAAGCTTGGCCACCTGGAGACACAGGTCAACATCGATCCTCTCTTCCACGAGCGGGAACCGACGGTGAATGTCAAGGTGACCATCGACGAAGGCATCGCCTATCTGGTCGGCAAGGTCACGGTGCACGGCAACCAGTTGACGAAACAGAAGGTGATCCTGCGCCAAGTTCGCGGCATACACCCGAACCGGCCCTATGACCGTACCGGGAAAACGACCACCGAACAGCGGTTGGCCCCGTCGTCACTGTTTAAAGAGGCTCGGGTCACCGTTCTGGGCGAGAAGGACGACGAGGTCCGAGACGCGCTGATCGAGGTCAAGGAGGCGAGTACGGGCAGCGTCAGCTTCGGTGCCGGCGTCAGTTCCGATGCGGGCGTGGCCGGCGCGATCGACCTCGTGCAGAAGAATTTCGACATCACCGATTTTCCGGAGAGTTTCGGGGAGTTCCTGACGAGTAAGGCATTCCGTGGCGCGGGGCAATTCTTCGCGATCCGACTTCAACCCGGCAACGATCGGAGTCTCTACTCCGTGACGTTCAAGGAGCCGTACATTTTTGACAGCGACTATTTTCTTGACACGAACCTGTTCTTTTTCCAGCGTGATCGCAGAGACTGGAACGAAGAGCGGGTGGGAGGTCGCGTCGGGTTTGGCCAGAGATTCGGAGATATCTATTCCGCGTCGCTCAACGTTCGCGTGGAACGCGTGGAGATTGACAAAATCGATTTGGACGCCCCGATCGACGTGTTTGCGGTTGACGGCAGCAGCCTGCTCACTTCGTTCGGCGCAAACATCTCCCGCAACACGACGAACAACCGGATCTTCCCGACCTCGGGAAGCCGGCTGCGCGCCGGCATTGAACAGATCGGCGCCATGGGGGGCGACTTCGATCTCTTCAAGTCCAGCGCCAGCTTTCGCAAGTTCTGGTCGATTGACGAAGATTTCTTCGGTCGCCATACCGTGGTGTCCCTGCGTGCGGAGGTCGGCTACATCTTTGACGTCGACGAAATCACCGTATTCGCCAACGACGGCCCAGGTGGTACGCCGGGCACGGCCTTCAGGATTTCCGAGTCGCCCGTCTTCGAGCGGTATTACGCGGGTGGCCACCGCAGTTTCAGGGCATTTCAGTTCCGCGGCGTCGGGCCTCGCGGGATCATCGCCGGCGGACCGGGAATCAACGTGGCCAAAGAGGGCGGCGATCCGGTCGGCGGCAACTTCTTGTTCCTGCTCGGGTCCGAGTACAACTTCCCGATTTTCCAGAAGATCGTCCGAGGCGTTCTGTTCATCGATTCCGGTACCGTGCTGGATGAGATCGGCCTGGAAAAATACCGCGTCTCAGTGGGCACCGGCATTCGCATCCAAGTGCCTTTTCTGGGTAGCGCGCCGTTCGCATTTGACCTGGCCTTGCCGATCGTGAAGGAAGAAGGCGACGAGACGCAGGTGTTCAGCTTCGACATTGCGATCCCGTTCTGACGGCTGAATCGGCCCCGTCCGATCGAGAAGCGGTTCACCGGGTCGCGCCTCTTGCCGCAGGCGTAGCGGCGCGTTAGAACATCTCTGCGGACGCCCTACGATTTGGTGGGTAGCAGGCCCTGTCCGACGGATCTGCCCGACGTCGACTTCGATGTACATCGGGACAGCGCCCGCTGGCGGCGTCGGCCTGCATCGCTGATACTCGGCGGTATCACCTGCTTCGGCCCCCTTGCCAGTCCCGACGTCCATCGGGACTTCGCTCGGTCCATGACCAACGGCCGAACCGTCAGACAGAACCTCGGTGTTCAAGCGTGTACGAACCAATCTCCCACGGAGCAAGCCCATGAAATCGACCCGTCTGTTAATCGTGCTGGCCGCGGCAGCCGTACTCTGGTTTGCAGCGTCCGGCAGCAGCCAGTTGTTCCAGGCCAATCCGACCGTCCTCGCGGCGGTCAGCGTCGAAGAGGTGTGGCTCAATATCGATGACCGCGAGGAGATGGTCGCCGAAATGAAGGGCCGCCGCGAAGAAGTGCTTCGCGAACAGGAAAAGCGCGCAAAGGATATCAAGAACTTGGAACAGGACCTTGAATGGTTGCCGGCAGGATCCGACGATCAAAAGAAGAAGCAAGCCGAGGTCGAGGAGGCTGCGTGGAATTATCAGGCGTGGCTCAAGTACCAGGAGAACATGCTACTGCGCGAGGAAAAAAACCGATACGAACTTCTCTACCGAAAGACGCTGGACGCAGTCAGCGAGGTTGCCGAAGCCAATGGCATCGACATCGTTATTTTCAAGGAAAAGGAGCTACCCAGCTTCAAACGGCTGACGAAGGCCGCACAGGTGCTGGCCCTGATTGGCAACCGCAAGGTGCTCTATTGCCGGGACGAACTGGACATAACCGACCTAGTCATCACCCGGATGAACAATCAGAATAAATAGCGGTCGACCGTTCGCAGCGCCGCGTGCATCCTGGTGATTGACTCGCCCGAACAAACCGATTGAATGGTCCGTGATTGCTGATGACACCCTTCGCTGTCTTCACGAGACCACGCTCAATCTGACCAGCTAGGGGGTACCGCCCGCGTGCCGACATACACCACCGACCAGATCCGACACCACGTCGATGGGCAGCTCGAGGGGCCTGGTGACCTGCAAATCAGCGGTGTTGACGAACTGCGCGCCGCCGGGCCGGGGCAGATCACCTTCATTGGTGATACGCGTCACAGCCGGGACTGGCCTTCGTGTGCCGCATCGGCGGCGCTGCTCGGCGCCGGATTGGACGCCGAAGGCGACAATGGTCGAGCGATCATCCGTGTCGACGATGCCGACCTGGCCCTTGCGGTCGTGCTGGATCTATTCGCGCCGTCAGCGGCCCGCGCCGAACCCGGGGTGCATGAATCGGCCGTCGTCGACGCGTCGGCGACACTGGGGCGCTCGGTCAGCATCGGAGCTAACTCCGTCATCGGCCCGAACGTGACCATCGGCGACGGGACCATCATTCATGCGAATGCGACCGCACTGGATGACACTCAGATCGGCGCCGGATGCGTCATCTGGCCCGGCGTGGTCATTCGTGAGCGCTGCAAGATTGGCGACGGTTGCACGCTGCACCCCAACGTCACCATCGGCGCCGACGGCTTCGGCTACCGTAAGTCACCCGACGGCCGAGGGGTGGTCAAGATCCCGCACATTGGAACGGTGATCATCGGGAATCAGGTCGAGATCGGCGCCGGCACGTGCGTTGATCGGGGCAAGTTCTCTGCGACGCGCATCGGCGACGGGACCAAGATCGACAACTTGTGCCAGATCGCCCACAACTGCCGCATTGGCCGCTGTTGTCTCATCGCCGGGTGCTCGGCGCTGGCCGGGACGGTCGTCGTTGGCGACGGCTGCATGCTGGGCGGGCACGTTTCGGTCAAGGACCACGTCTGCATCGGCGCCGGCGCGGCCCTGGCGGCGCGTTCCGACGTAATGGGCGACGTGCCCGAGGGGGCGACCTGGGCCGGAACGCCGGCGCGGGAGGCCACCGTGGCGATCCGGGAGCATCTGGCCATGCGCCGGTTACCGGATCTGCTTAAGGA
>Ga0310125_10001303_pt1 | contig 12463 bp, 11 predicted proteins | sample CB11b_Tmax_Bot8__FD_203508 | JGI IMG/M metagenome (GOLD analysis project Ga0310125, IMG submission 203508) | Marine microbial communities from Western Arctic Ocean, Canada - CB11b_Tmax_Bot8 | ecosystem: Environmental > Aquatic > Marine > Oceanic | place: Canada: Western Arctic Ocean | collected... | reverse complement strand
ATTTGAAACACAATAATTTAAAATAGATTAAACTTTAAACTAAGGGATAAAATTATGATAGATATGAATGAAATGATGAAAAAGGCTCAGGAACTTTCTGAGACTATGAAACAGCAACAGGAGGAACTTGCCAAACAGATTTTTTCTGTTTCTGTTGGTGGCGAGATGGTGAAGATGACTTTCAATGGAAAGCAGGAAGCAATAAGCATTGAAATTGATCCGGAAGTTGTAGATGCAGATGACATTGAGACTCTACAGGATTTAATCCTTTCTGCAGTCAATGAAGGACTCAGACAAAGCCAGCAAAATATGCAGAACTCTCTTGGCCAGCAAATAGGAAAAATGACAGGAGGACTCGATTTATCGAGTATTCTCAATCCAAAATCATAATCAAATATTGTCTGAAAGAAAATTCAAACAGCCTGACTTTTTTCCAGTTTTAAGTAGGTTTGTAATAGCCAAAGATTTGGCTGTCAGTTTTCAGCTGTCAGCTCAGGTTGAAATATAATAGCAAATAAGCTGACTTCTGAAAGATTTTTTGTTAAATCTATATTGTTGAAATCACGGATAAAAAGGGTTGTTATTATTGCTTATAATTTTGTAATTACACTATTTGTTAATTAAAAATGCGAATCTGGCGTCTGATCGAGGACATCCCCCGTACCGGCAGTTTCAATATGGCAGCAGATCAGGTGTTGTTAGAAAATTATTCTCAGGATGCTAATCCAGTATTTAGAATTTATGACTGGGAATGTACTACTCTTTCACTGGGGCGTAATGAAATATTGGACAATCTAATTGATTTGGATGTATGCGGGAGACTTGAAATCCCAATTGTCCGCCGTTCAACGGGCGGAAAAGCTGTTTTACATGGTTTTGACCTGACTTACTCCATTGTTGGCGGAGTCCTGGATCAGCAATTTTCCAGAGGTGTATTAGACAATTACCGCTATCTGGCAAAAGGATTTTATGCCTTTTTTAAAAAGTTGGGACTTAATCCTGTATTGAAAGCCATAGACCGTCAAAAGAAAAAATCTGACTCGCATATTTGCTTTGCAGATACTGCTGTATATGAAATATTGGTTGAAGGTAGAAAAATTATTGGCAATGCACAACGTGTAAGAAATTTACGCAGTTCTCATTCATCTTCATGCAGAGTGTTTCTTCAGCATGGTTCTATTCCTCTCAAAGATTCTATACCCCAGATAATCCAAATATTCCCTCATGCAGCAGAGGATGATCTGCGTAGAGAAATGCACTCACTTGAAACTGCGGGGGTTTATCCAGGACTTACCCAAAAAAAATTAAGACAGATGTTTCTGGACTGCCTGCAGGAAACTTTTCAATTAAAATGGAAACGTCAGTTCTGGAGTGTTGAAGAATTGAAAATGATTTCCGAACGTGAAAATTCTTTTCAAAATCTTAATATTAATATTAATTAGTGTTGTAATTCTAACGGAGTCACTGACAGCTAAATTCAGCAGAAGTCATTATAAATTTGGATTATTGAATTCAATTCAAAGACTGGGAACAATATCAACTGTTATCTGTAACACCATTTTCTTTCATAGTTAAAACTATTTTAATCAAAAGTAAAATCCATGGTGCAGCATGTATTATTAAATCGAACCAATCGATTGGCCTGACAAGGGGTCCCGAAGAAAACATTTTTAATTTTTACCACACGTGGGGTATAGGGAAAAATGGAGCAAGTCCCAAAGTAAGACAAAACAGGATTATCATCGACCATGGAAGTTTCGCCACTAATTCACTTATAGCCTTCAGCATAGGTGTTTTTAGTTACAAAAGATTGATATCAGGCTTAATTTAAGTATATTAAGCATATGGTATGGCAACCTTAAAGGACAGATACATTTTCTTTTTAGAGCCATTTGTACATGAGCAATGCATCCACATAACCAAGTTTTGGATGCAGGAATGCTTTGGTAATTCTTCCGACAGTTTCAAATCCCAATCTGGTCCATAAGCGGATTGCCTGCTCATTACTGACTACTACGAGGTTGAATTGCATTGCTTTGTAGTCCAGCTCTTTGGCTGCTTTTTGTGAGTGTTCACACATCAGTGTCGCCAATCCTTTCCCTCTGGCGTCGGGCGAAACCATATACCCGCAGTTGCAGACATGACTGCCTTGGCCGGGATTATTTGGTTTTAGATAGTAAGTCCCAAAAATGTGCTGCTGTTTAACGCAGACAAAGGTTTTGTGTGGCTGTTCCATCCAAATTTGAAAAGCTTCTTCTTTACTTGTCTCTACGGGATAAGCATAGGTTTCACCTGCAGAAACAATATGCTGAAAAATAATCCAAATCTGTTCAAAGTCCTCTTTTACAGCTTCACGAATTTTCATGAATGTTGTCCGTTTTAACTCAAAAGTGTAAATGCTCGCCAGAGCATCCCTGCAGCCAATAAAATCAGCAGTACACCCATTATTAGGTCTATACGTTTAGCATTGCGCTGCAGCGCTTTTACAATTCCTCCGGAGGAAGCAAGAAATGCAACAAGACAGTACCAGCTTGTATCAACACCCCCCACAGTTGAGACCATTACCAACTGTTCAGTAAAGTCAGCATCAGGCTGTACGAATTGACTGAAAAGTGCCAATAACCAGACTGCAATTTTAGGATTCAGAAAAGCAATCAAAAAACCTTCACTGAAACCACGGTACCCGGTTATTGTTGATTGTTTTAGTTCCCCATTATCCTGTTCGCCACCAATACCGGAAATAATCATTTTGCCGCCAAGCAATATTAAAAATAATGATCCAATTATTTGGGCTATCAGGAAAAAATTAGGAACAGTCTTTAACAGAGCAACCAGGCCAGTTATCGCAACCACGGAATAGAATGTAATACCCAGACCATGACCGACTCCACTCATTAAACCCTGAGTCCTACCTCCAGAGATAGTATTTCGTAAAATTACCGCAAGACTTGGGCCGGGTGACATTGCACCCATGACACAGATTAAAGCTAACTGGCTCCATTGTGTAAAATCCATTTGTTTACTCTATATTTTACCGTACAAATTTGTCATTTAAACATAAAATTCGTAATTACTAGTTAAGTTTTCCGAGTAGCAGACAATTGTCATACAGCAAACTGCTTTTAACTGCAGGCTTAAAATCTGTTCATAACTTAGTCATGTTTTACATCAAATGATGAGGATCTACATCAATCTGAATCAACTCATCACGTCTCGTTGAAGGTGGTGTTTCTAAAACCTGTTTTAACAAACGCAAAATGGGTCGTACATTATCTGCTTTCAGTAAAAGCTGCCAGCGAAAACGGTTGCGCAATTTTTTCATCGGTGCTTCTATCGGTCCAATGACTTGTACTGAATCAATCAGTTTGATCTCACTGGTAAACTGGGCAGTATTTGAATAGTTTTTGTTAGAAGAAAGCTTTTGAATCTTTTCGGCTATTTCCCAAATCAAATTTTCAGCTCGTTTTTCATGAGGACTGCTGCAGACAACCAAAGTCAGTGAATGAAAAGGCGGCATCCGGAGATTCTGACGTCGTTCAAGCTCCATTTCCCGGAATTGCCTGGTATCGTGTTCTTTAGCACAAAGTAAACTATGGTGCCTGGGATTATGAGTTTGAATCAGCACCTTACCTGGTTTATAACCTCGTCCGGCACGTCCAGCTACTTGCGTTAATAGTTGAAATGTCCGTTCACTTGCACGGAAATCCGGAATGTTTAGCGATAAATCAGATAATATTACTCCTACAAGAGTCACTTCCGGGAAGTCATGGCCTTTGGTTACTAATTGTGTTCCAATTACGATATCTACTTCGTGTCTGCGGATACGATCGTGCATTTTAGAAAGAGCATGTTTGCCGTGCAATGTGTCCCGATCCATGCGTAAAATACGAGCCGCAGGAAAAAACATTTTAAGATTTTCTTCAACTTGCTCGGTTCCGGTACCTATTATTATTGGTGCGTGATCACTTCCACATTCAGGGCATCTCTGAACCAGAGGTTTAACAAAGTCACATTGATGACATTGCACCTGATTTGCTACTTGATGGTAAACCAAACTCAGACTGCAGTTGGGGCAAGTGAATGTCGATTCGCATTTTGAACAACGGACTAAAGGCGCAAATCCGCGACGATTCAAAAAAACAATACTTTGCTCCTTCTTCAGTAAACGTAGGCGCAGGGCTTCAACCAACTCGCTGGAAAAGTACGGACTTCCTTTCTGTCCGGGTACCGTTTTCATATCCAATAACCTGACTTCCGGTAAGAGAGCCTGATTAATGCGTGAAGTTAAGCTTAAAAGCTCATATTTACCGTTGCTTACATTGTTTGAAGATTCCAGTGAAGGAGTGGCCGAACCAAGTAAAACTGTTGCACCTGCCTCATATCCGCGAAAAATAGCTACATCTCGTCCGTGATAACGCGGAGTCTCGCCCTGTTTGTAGGAAGGATCATGTTCTTCATCTATCACAATTAGTCCCAGGTTTTTCATTGGAGAAAAGACGGCACTGCGTGCTCCAATTACAATTGATGCAAATCCATGACGTACCCTTGACCACTCATCAAAGCGTTCACCATCATCCATACCACTATGTAAGATTGCTACGTGGTCCCCAAAACGTGAACGGAACCGGTTCACAAGTTGTGGTGTCAGTGATATTTCAGGTACTAGTATCAAGCATGATTTTCCTAATTTATGGGCTTCTCGGACTGCATGAAGATAAACCTCTGTTTTTCCGCTTCCTGTTATTCCTTCCAGTAAATAAGTACGGTAAGTTCCGTTTTGCAGTGAATCTGAAAGCTTTTCAAAAACTGATTTCTGTTCCGGAGTTAACTCCTTAAATGGTTCTATTTTAGGAAGTCCCCCTTCCATAAATCGGCGGTAAACTCTTTTTTCAAAAAATTCAATATGACCTTCTTCTTTTAGTATTTTTAACGCCTGTGATGGAGCATTGACTCGGTTTTGAACGTCGCTCCAACATATTTCTCGATTTTCATTCAATATTTCAAATATTTGCTGTCTTTTTGTTTTACGCCGAGAAACGGAATTTTTCGGATTATCAGGTTTGAGCAGACGTATCCAGCGTTCCATTTTTGGCTTTGTCTTTTGCCCAAGTAACACCTGAGTTGATTGAACATGATCTTTGGAAAGCCAGTTGCGCAGTTGTTGGTGGTCACGTTCATCAGGATTGCACTGAAGCCATTCCTGTTGTGTCCATGTTGATTGGGTATCTATCAGGAACTGGGGTTTTTGGCTCAGAGTGTCCAGGCCGGGAAGTGATGTTGTTTGTGGAGTATAAGTTGTACGTAAACGCAAGGCAAGTCCACCTGGAATTGCAGCATTAAGAGTTTCACCCCATGCGCAAAAATAGTACTCAGAAGTCCATTTTGTGAGTTTCAGTAATTCTTCAGAAAAAAGTGGTTCCTCGTCGACCAGTGTCTCAACATTTTTTAGCCTAGTAATTCCGGAATGTTTTTTAACACGAACGATAACTCCACCCTTTTTCTGTGCTCCAAAAGGCACAAGAACTTGTAATCCTTTTTCCGGAACTAGAGTAAGTTTATCTGGCCAGTGATAATCAAACGATTTTCGAATTGGTAAATTTAGGGCAACTTCAACGATCATGTATTATTTAGGTATTGCCTTTAAGCAAATTAGTGGTATCTCTCCAGTGCTTTCCAACCGATAATTGCCGACACCAACAGGTAAAAACAGGGCCTCTTCACGATTTAATTTAACTGGAGAACCACTTTTAGGTATAATACTGGCCTGTCCGGAGATGGTAATTAGCAAATGGTATTTCCCATCCAGTTGATCCTCCCAAATAGTTCCCGGTTCCAAACAAATTCGATCAGCCGTAAATTGTGGAAAATCAACAAAACGTTCTATCAGCAAACCGGAGGATTTGTGTAAGCATTCAAGTTCAGGAGGTTCATAAACTACCGGGAGCATTTTGTTTAAAGCGTCATCAGTATCCCAATGATTTTGGGTGAGAACTTTTTGAGCGAACATCAGTATTAGACGCTCGTAGTGCGGTGTTTGAAATTCAATGACTTTAATTCCATGTCGAAGAGAATGCATTTGAAACACCGGAAAGCTGATGATGTCACCAACTTTTACCTGACAGTCGCCAACAAAATTTGAAGCTTTCTGTCTTAGTTTAAGTTCCTGTTCATGTAGTTCATTCGGAATATCTTCGGTAGAATCATCAATTTGACGTCGTATTTTTTCATATTCACCAATTGTTTCCCTGAAATTTTTCAGCAGAACTTCTACCCATTTTGATCCATATATTTCCTGATAATCCTTGATTTTCTCCGGATGCAGTCCTGCCTTGATGATTCCTGTTCCTGATGGCCAGGCTGTTTGGTCAATTTCTGTAACCACGTAAACTTCCCATTTCTTTTCATGCATTTCATAATACAAATCTCCAATCACATCCTCAGAAACAGGATTTAGTGTTTTGAGCAAAATCAGCGATTCCGGATGATCGGCAAGCACTTGTTTTTTAAAAATATTCAGTGCATAAGGTAACTCTGTTTTCCCATATTCGTCTGTAACTTTCACCACACCGCGTTTTTCTACTCCTGTGTACCATCCTTCATGTCCCCATGGTTTTTGTATATTGAGGACTTCGAGGCGTAAAGACTGTTCCGGATTGACTATCACGGCATGTCTGTTTTTTGCCACAGATTCGAGTGGAGCATCAGGATTTTGTACGATTATTCCCTTGAGAGTTTCCGGATCGAGCTTGTTTTTCCAGACACTACCTTGCTTTTTAAATGTTGCGTTTTTATTGTTGTGATTCGATTTTTGAAGTTTGATTTCAATCAATTCCTGAAAGGAAACCTGTTCAGAGTTTACTGTCCATGTTTCTAAACGTTTTCGCTCTATTAAAAGTAGGAAAAATTGAACTTCCCGAAGGTCCATTTCAGAAAGTAAGTAATCTGCGATTTTGCCTCCGTCTGGTATTTCAACCTCAGTAAAGTCATGCAAATTGAGGTGTCCAAACCAAATTGATGATCCTGACTCAGACTCAAGCAACTGAGAAATATCTAAACAGGAAAGCAAGTATTTTATAGAAAAATCTCGTGAAGTCATGGATTAAGGATTAAGCAGTTCTGGACAAATTCTGGCATTTTTAAGTGCATCAGCTGTTGCAGGTGAGATAGGACTAAGTAATTGCGTCAGTGTGATTATTTCCTGATCAGGTATGGCATAAGGTGTTACAAACTCAACAGAAAATGCCTTTGATTCAGTTGAACTGTGATTTAGATTATTAGAAAAGGTTTTGACTAAATTTTCAGCAGAAGCAAGATTTGGGTTAAGCAGAGTTATATTGGAGAATCCTTCTTCATTAAAAGCCTTTTGGAAAAGGTCTTGACGATAACCATAATGAGTACAAGCAAGAAAAATCAGCAAAGTATCTATGTATTTTTCAGGAAATTTCTGCATGGCTTTTTGAACCCAGTGCCGGATACGTTCTTCTACAAATGAGCTATCCGGATCATTAGAAATTTGGCTTGCCAAATCCGGACAACCCTGGGAAATGATCCGTATTTCCTGAACACCCTTCTTAAACAGTTCGTTTTGAAAAGTTTCGGTATTAATCGTTGTGGGAGTTCCAAATATGATAGCCGATGATTGAGCATCATTGAGCAGACTTGATAAAAGCATCTTGACACCAATTTGAAGAATCCCTTCAATTTTAACAGTTTTTTCAGAAGGGATATCCAAGTCGTCCAATAGTACAGAAAGCGTTCCACAAGCGACAAAAATGTGATGCGGAGCAAAAATCTTTTCAGTGTTCCGGAGGATTATTTCAAACGTTTTAAGCTGTTCCGCTCTTCCGGACATGGAATTGTATCCACGATTATTTGAAGGAACAGCGTTAATGTAAGTGATTTGTAAATCGTCAGCGGGATAATTCGGATGTTTTGCCCCTGCAGGTTCTGATAATAGTTGGAGAAGCTTGGCACAAACAGACAGACCTCCAAGTCCTGAGTCTGTGATAACAAGTTTCATGAAGATATTTTATTGGCAGGTGATGTTGATCAGAAATAATGCATCTAAACCTTATCCTGAGACTTGGCCAAATTCAAACTAATAGTGTTTACAGTATGAATATTTGAGTAGAATTACTTAGGTCTTACTGAAAAAGTTTTACCTTTGTCATCCCAGACTTGATCCGGGACCCAGAGTCACCGTTCAGCTTGAGTACAAGATCTGAAACATTTATCCTGGATTCCGGGTCTATGTTACGCATCGCCCGGAATGAAAAAGGAGAAGAATCGAAAGAAGCATAACTATTGATCTTGTTAGGCCATCTTTTTTGAAAAGGAACTTAAACAACTGAAGAGCAGAGTGTTTAGTGCTTTTTTCTGGAAATACCCTGCAGTTGTCCCTGTTAATTGACTAATTACTTTTTGACATTATTGAATAATATTATTTTTCAGCAAGTCTTAATTATGCGGGAATTAAAATAACTCGGGAGTCATGTTTTGTCGTAAAGTACTGATATTATTGTATTACGCTTGTAATATCGACCAAAGAATGAGATCTAATAAATACTGCTATATAATCAGATCCCTCACAGGCGTTCTGGCTGACACAATAAATATAGTAACAGTAGAGCAACTAATGGGACAGAATAAAGTTTCAGGTGGGATGTCTGCCCTCCTGTTTTTGAAACAGGATGAGCAGACAATTTTATATACGGGGTTTGTGGTGAATTCTCTGAATTAGACGTCTTTGATACTGAGCTGAATTTTACCTCGTCTGTCGACACCAGTTGCTTTAACGGTGACAATATCACCCTCTTTGCAAACATCTGTAACTTTTTCGACTCTACCTTCTGCTAGATTTGAAATGTGTACAAGACCTTCTGTTCCAGGAAAAACTTCGACAAATGCGCCAAAGTCCATCACCTTCTTGACAGGTCCGGTATAAGTTTCTCCAATCTCAATTGTTCGAGTCAGGTTTTGCACAATTTCCAGAGCATCATCCACCGCTTGATGGTCACGTGACATGATGGAAACAATACCATCATCATCGATGTTAATCTTTACACCGGTTTTCTCAACAATACTCTTAATCATTTTACCGCCAGGTCCAATGACCGTACCGATTTTATCCTGTGCAATTTTATGAGTGATAAAGCGAGGCGCATAAGTAGATAGACCGCTACGGGATTCTTTCAGTGCTTTTGCCATTTCCCCCAAAATGTGCAGTCTACCTTCGCGTGCCTGCATCAGAGCTTGTTCAACTACTTTCTGTCCAAGTCCCTTGATTTTAATATCCATTTGCAGGGCGGTAATTCCGGTTTCTGTACCAATAACTTTAAAATCCATGTCACCCAGATGATCTTCGTCACCAAGAATATCTGAAAGTATAACGTTGTTTTTACCTTCACTGATGAGCCCCATGGCAATCCCAGCGGTTGGTTCCTTGAGAGGAACACCGGCATCCATCATGGCCAGAGAACCAGCACAGACAGTAGCCATTGAAGACGAACCATTTGATTCAAGAATTTCAGAAACAAGACGAATTGTATAAGGAAATTCAGCTTTTGTTGGCATAACCGGAGTTAACCCGCGTTCAGCCAGGGTTCCGTGTCCAATCTCTCTTCGTCCGGGTCCCCGAGGAGGACGTACTTCACCGACACTAAAACTGGGAAAGTTATAGTGCAGCATGAACCTTTTAAAAGAGATACCTTCCAGTGACTCAATCATTTTTTCATCTTCTCTAGCTCCAAGAGTGGTAACAGCAAGAGCCTGTGTTTCACCACGTGTGAACAAGGCTGAACCGTGTGTTCGAGGCAAAACTTTAATTTCGCAGGTGATTGGTCTGATTTCAGTAGGTTTTCGTCCGTCTATCCGGATTTGATCTTTAATCAAACGTGTGCGCATTTCATCTTTTTTGATGTCAGCAAATATTTGACTTAGTTCTTTTGCAGAATCTCCATCAGGTGAATCTCCAAGAATTTCATTTTTTATTTCATCTTTTAATGTGTCCAGACGTTCGTACCGCTCTATTTTATCTTTAATACTTAAAGCTTCATTAAGTCGTTTTGGTGTAATTGCCTCAACTTTTGATTTTAATTCTGAATCTACAACCGGCACATCTACAGTACGTTTTTTCTTGCCAACACTCTTCATCAGCTCTTCCTGCATTTCAATGATTGGCAGGACTGCTTCCTGACCATACCAAAGTGCATCCAGCATAATTTCTTCACTCACACCAACAGCTTCACCCTCCACCATTAAAATTGCATCTTTGGATGCAGCCATAAAGATGTTAAGTTCACTTACTTCAAGTTGTTCCGGACTAGGATTGGTTACAAATTTACCATCAATTCTCCCAACTCTGACACCTCCAAGAGGATTGTGAAAAGGGATATCCGAAATAGCCAACGCCGCAGAAGCGCCGTTCATAGCAGCAACATCAGATGGATGTATCAGGTCGTGACTTAAAACGGTTGCCGCAATCATTGTTTCTGCCAGGTAATTGTCTTCAAATGCTGGACGCAGCGGACGATCTATAATGCGTGAAATCAGAGTTTCGCTATCTGAAAGTCGAGATTCACGTTTTAAGAAACCACCAGGAATCCGTCCGGATGCATATCCTTTTTCAACATAAAAAACTGAAAGTGGGAAAAAATCTGCTCCTGTCCCTGATCCTTTTGCTGCAGTTACAGCTACAAGTACTACTGTGTCACCGTATGTTACTAATACGGATCCGTTGGCCTGTTTGGCCATTCTTCCGGTTTCCAGCTTCATAGTTGCTGGTCCAAATTCTCTTTCTACTATCTTCATTCTACTCCTAATTATCAGCGTTCTACCGGTTCTAACTTAACGGCACTGCCTGTTATTAATGTCTGAATTCCGGTATTCTTTAAATTTCAGCATACAAATTCTTTCTTCTTTCGTGACTTTGGAAAATATAATCTTCCAGTTCTGGTAGTGCTAAAAGCAATACTCATAAATCAATTTTCAAAAATCTGAAAAAAAGAACTGAAAGAAGGAAAGCAAACTTGATGCTACATGATACGGGGGAATTGCAATGGTAGAATTCAGCTTTTGCTAAATTATACCTGGCAGAAGACCAGCCCCCGTGGACAAGTCTTCTGTGAAGTTTTGTAAGAGTCACTTGACTCGAATCTCTAGTTGTTTAGTAATAGCGGTATATCTTTCGCTATTTCTATTCTTAAGATAATTCATGAAATTTCGTCGTTGACCAACTAGTTTTAACAAACCACGTCGTGAACTAAAGTCTTTTGGTTGGCTTCGTAAATGGTCTGTTAATGAATTAATTCTCCCGGAAAGTAATGCTACCTGTACTTCTGTAGATCCGGTATCAGCATTATTTTTTCCGAACTTGTTTACAATTTCGACTTTTTGATCTTTTGTCAGCATATAAGATTATTTTGTTTCTATACAAATACCCTTATTGGATGAAAATAACTTGTCTCATTCTCCCACATAATGTGGCCGATAGCAACTAAATTTTGGCAAGAATCAACAACTTTAGTTTTAACTGAATTTGTCTCTGACTCTATTACACTATTTTCAGTCATTTTCACGACACTTTCAGTCAAGTTTTGTTGCAAAAATTCAACACGACGTCCCTGTTTGATGGAAACAACCGTTTCAGCAGAACCTACGATTGTGTTAAGGTGATCCAGCAACTCTAATGGAGAAATCCACGGCACTTTATTTTCGGTTACTGTTTCTTGTAGTTTTTCTATTGATATAGCGTTTTCACTTTTAAACCACTTTCCACAAGCTAAACGATCCAGAGAAGTTAGATGTGCTCCAACTTCCAGCTTTTGTCCAAGATCATTGGCTAATGCCCGGATGTATGTACCTTTAGAACAGTGTATCCGGATTTGAACGAAGGGCAGATTTACAACTTCTACGTCTAATTCATGGAATATTACCGACTTGGTTTTAGCAGGAACTTTCAATCCTTGTCTTGCAAGTTTATAGGCAGGAATACCATTGATTTTTGACGCAGAAAATGCAGGAATTTGCTGCTTCTGTGGTCCTAGAAATGTGTGAACCGCTTTTGTAACCTGTTCCGGATTTAAATTACCTAAATTATGACGCTCAGTCATCCTACCTTCTGCGTCAAATGTGTCAGTGGATTCACCTAATTTACAAACTGCACGGTAAGTTTTGTCAGCATCATTGAACAAAGGAATCAGGCGCGTTGCCTGTCCCAAAAATACAGGTAAAACTCCTGTTGCCATGGGATCTAAAGTGCCGAGATGCCCGACTTTTTTTTCATTAAACTTCCGTTTAATGAAACGAATGACATCAAAAGAAGTCCATCCCTGAATTTTATTGATGTTGATTATCCGCAAGTAATTCTTTATTTTTATTCGAATATCAAAAAGGATATTAACCGGACTCTATTCATTTTTGTCAAATTCGGATTCTCGCTGCTGTCCAGTATCTTCCGGAAGAA
>Ga0310125_10001299_pt1 | contig 12491 bp, 14 predicted proteins | sample CB11b_Tmax_Bot8__FD_203508 | JGI IMG/M metagenome (GOLD analysis project Ga0310125, IMG submission 203508) | Marine microbial communities from Western Arctic Ocean, Canada - CB11b_Tmax_Bot8 | ecosystem: Environmental > Aquatic > Marine > Oceanic | place: Canada: Western Arctic Ocean | collected... | reverse complement strand
TAACTTTTGCTAACTGTATTCTGTAAGACAGTCGTTCATGTTGTTCTTTCCGTACCGGCGACTGTTGTAGATTTCGACGGCTTTGGCGCCGCCGTGGGAGATGATAGCGCGTTCATCGATTGCGGTCACTTTAGAGCGACCGGCTTTGACGCAGCCGCTATGCCCGAACCCGATCTCGGGATTTTCTGCAACACCAGAATGTTACTCTGCCCTATATCGCCAGCCGGCGTCACCATATGCACGTGCGCCTACGTGACCCGGGGCTTTTGGGCCGCCGGCATTACGCCGGCTACGGAGCGTAACATTGGCCTGGCGACCTGGGTTGCCGGAGAACGGCTTGCCAATACGGGTCTGCATCTAGGGGCGACAGGTACCTACCACGGCACGGTAATCGGCACGGTTGCCCATGGTGCCCACGAAACTATTGGCGCAGTCGCAATTTATACCGCCGTTGGATCCTATTCCCTCGCTGTTTCCATCGGCTCAACAAGGGTTACCGCCAGCAGCGGCACCATGAGTATCGACGGCGCTACAATGACCTTTTCAGGCTCCGGCTCTATTGTGGGTACTACGCCGACCGATTTCAGCAGAGCTCTCGCCGGTACCCGTGAGCCCTGAGCCTCTTGAGCACGATCAGGGGCGCATTTTTTTTGGCGTTCCGGTGAACGCCCTCTCGGCGCCGCGCAATGTCGCAGTATATTTTGACCCCCATGCTGCTGCTTATAGCTACCTGGTTTCCGGTATCTATTTTTCCCAACTGCCCTGATACCCATCCCTCTTTACGAAGCCGGCTCCCGCGGGATATAGAGAAGTTGACGCGGCACTACCAACTCCCGGAGGACGCCATGCTTGGCCTGATGCAGGACCGCCCATTACTGATTGCCTCGCTAATCGAGTTCGCGGCGCAATATCATGGCGATGTGGAAATCGTTTCTCGCAGCGTGGAGGGCCCGATCCATCGATATACCTATAATGACGCCAATCATCGCGCCAAGCAGCTGGCCCAGGCCCTGGGCGGGCTGGGCATCAATCTGGGTGACCGGGTCGCAACCCTGGCCTGGAACGGCTACCGTCATCTGGAATGCTATTACGGGGTTTCGGGCATTGGTGCCGTGCTGCACACCATTAATCCCCGCCTCTTTCCCGAACAGATCGTCTACATCGCCAATCATGCCGAAGCCCGGGTGCTGTTCACCGAATTGACCTTCGTGCCTTTATTGGAAGGGATCGCGGCGCAGTTGAGCAGCCTCGAAGCGATCGTCATCATGACAGGTCGGAAACATATACCCGAAACGACGCTTAAAAACGTGCATTGTTATGAAGATTTGCTCGCAAACCAGGATGGGTCCATGCAATGGCCCAGTTTTGATGAGCGTACCGCGTCCTCGCTCTGCTATACATCCGGCACCACGGGCAACCCCAAGGGCGTGCTCTACTCTCACCGTTCCACGGTTTTGCATTCCATGGCGACATGCAGCAAGGATGTCCTGGGAATGTCATCGCAAGACAGCGTATTACCGGTAGTGCCTATGTTTCACGCCAATTCCTGGGGCATAGCCTATGCCGCGCCCATGTGCGGGGCCAAGCTGGTCTTACCGGGTATGGGTATGGACGGGGCCTCAATCTACGAATTATTGGAGTCGGAAAAGGTCACCATGTCTGCTGGCGTACCCACGGTCTGGCTGATGTTGCTACAATACCTGCAACAGAACAACAAGAAACTGCCCCATATGAACCGCACGGTGATCGGTGGCTCCGCCGCGCCCGCCTCGATGATAGAGACCTTTGAGCAGGACTATGACGTCACGGTCATTCATGCCTGGGGCATGACGGAGATGAGCCCCCTTGGCACCACCGGCGTTTTAAAAGCCAAGATGGCTAGCATGGACTACGGGAAAAAATTGCTGGCCAAAAGTAAGCAAGGCCGCGCCATTTATGGCGTCGATATGAAAATCACCGATGACGAGGGCAACGAATTACCCCGCGACGGCACGGCTTTCGGCCATTTGATGGTGCGGGGACCGTGGATCACCAAGGGCTATTTCAAGGGCGAGGGCGGCACGGTCCTGGACAATAATGACTGGTTCGATACTGGTGACGTGGCGACGCTGGATGAAGACGGTTTCATGCAGATTACCGACCGCTCCAAGGACGTCATTAAGTCTGGTGGAGAATGGATCAGCTCTATCGAGCTGGAAAATATTGCCGTGGGCCACCCGGATGTGGCGGAGGCGGCGGTGATCGGCGTGGAGCACCCGAAATGGGATGAACGGCCGCTGTTAATTATTGTCAGGAATAGCGGCAGCACCGTAGAGGGCGCAGATATTTTAAAATTTATGGAGGGTAAAATTGTTTCCTGGTGGATGCCCGATGACGTCACTTTCGTGGACGAGATCCCCCATACAGCCACCGGTAAGATCCAAAAACTGCAGCTGCGCCAACAATTCGCCGGCTACAAGCTGCCGACGGCCTAATCGTTACCGATCAATTAACCATGGCAGCTATCAGGCCGCGCGCTCCATCTTCCATTTGTGGATGAAGCGTTCGACCACCGGGTTGCCTGTCTCGACGATCTCGCCTGGCGGGCCGGACCAGGCAACCTTGCCGGCATGCAACAGGACGATCTGATCTGCAATTTTGATCGCGGTGTTGATGTCCGAGGTTATTGATAATGCCGTGGCGCCTAATTCGCGCACATTGCGTATAATCAGAGAGGCGATCACGTTCGAGGTGATGGGGTCCAATCCCGCCGTGGGTTCATCAAGTAATATGATCTCAGGTTGGCTGGCGATGGACCGGGCGATACCGACGCGTTTTTGCATGCCACCCGACAACTCGGATGGCAGCAAATCCGCCACCGCCGGGCCCAAACCAACCGAGCCCAGGCATTTCACCGTCATCTCGCGGGCCTGATCGATGGTTATTTCCCTGTGCTGCAACTGGCGAAAGGCGACATTGCGCCAGACAGGCAGGCTATCGAAAAGTGCCGATTGCTGAAATAACATGCCGCAACGGCCCAACAACTGATCCCGGTCCGGACCACGCAGGCCGACCGAGTCCTGGCCATCAATGCGGATGACGCCACTGTCGGGGCGGACCAGTCCCATGATGCATTTCAGGGTCAAGGTCTTGCCGGAACCAGATTCCCCCAATAAAACCAGCGACCCGCTGTCCGTGACTGATAGGCTGACCCCGTCTAGGATCCGCACGCCATCGAAGGATTTGCATAAATCCTCGACGACAATTTTAGCGCTGCCCTGCCTCGTCATCTGGGTTTCCTAGGCGGCCCGAAAATCCGTCGCCGGGCCTGGGGCGCCGTCACAGGCGGCGCGGTCCGTGTCCACCATATGGACAAGATGGGACAACACGGAACGGGCGGCGGCGGAATGTAGGCTTTCGGGTACGTCGCGATACATTTTTTTAACCATGTCCGGAATGCGTCCGATTTCCAGGGACAGGCAAAGGGCGATTTGTTCTTCCCGCTCTTCCCGGTGTTTTACCAATTCGCCCACGAAATGCTTGGTTTTCGCTATTCTGGGGCCATGGGTCGGCCAATAATGCTTGTCCGAGCGCAACAGTAGTTTCCGTAGGCTCTCCATATATCGGTACATATCACCGTCGGGCGGCGAGACGATGGTGGTGGACCAGCCCATGACATGATCGCCGGTAAAAACGGCATTTTCCTGCCGCAAATGAAAGCAGGTATGGTTCGAGGTATGGCCTGGCGTATAAATAGCCTGCAGGGCCCATTTCTTGGTATCCAGGACGTCGCCGTCGTTGGCCAGGGTATCGGGCATATAATCCGTATCCCCGCCTTCCTCCGAGACGCCGTCGGTCTTGCCCTTGTCTTCGCGGCCATAGCCGTGGGGGCCGCAGCCCCAGATATGCGCGCCCGTGGCCGCCTTTAGCGGCGCCGCGCCGGGGGAGTGGTCGCGGTGGGTATGGGTAATAATGATATGGCTGACCGTCTCGCCCTTGACGGCGTTCAAGATGGCTTCGATGTGGGCCGGGTCGTTAGGACCGGGATCGATGACGCCAACTTGGCCATGGCCGATGATGTAGGTGCCGGTGCCATGTAGGGTAAAGGCGGACGGATTGGGTGCGATGACCCGGCGGATTAGCGGCGAGACTTGATCGGCCACACCATATTCGAACTTCACATCTCTTTTGAACGGGATATTGGCCATCCGCGGCACTCCAAGAAAAGGTCTCAGCTCCCGCTGGCGGCGAAGCTGCCGACGGTCTGTACCACGATACGAAATTAGACGCGAAAATCAAAGGTTTCTGGCCTCTAACCGTGGAGAAAGATACGGACACGCCGGCTTGGTAAGGGCCGGATTGCGGGAATTGAGCGGTTTTTGTGCCTAGCTGGGGTCCGGGATCGGTACTTAGGCTCGGCGAAATCTTGCCTATGGTCACGCCATTGGCTATGCAACAGAGTTATGCCAGAGCGCAATGAGACCATCGACCACCCACTCGACCCGGCCGCCCGCCGGGCCGAGTGGTTTCGCTATTACTCCGACAAGCGTATCGGCCAGCAGTGGTTTCAGGTCCATCTGCTGCAAGGTCTGGCGGTGCAGCGTGTCTTGGAAGTGGGGCCAAATCTTGGTCTTGTATCGGCCCTGTTGGCGAATGCGGGCTTTACCGTCACCACCATGGACATGATGCCCAGCCTGGACCCACGCCCGGATATTCCCCACATCCAGGGTGAATTGACCGCGATCGACGGTTTTTGCCTCTCCGGCCACGACGCCATAATTTGTTGTGAGACCCTGGAACACCTGCTCTGGGATCAGGTCCAGCCCGTGCTGGCGAAGTTTCATGCCGCTGCGCCCGACTATTTGATTATTTCGGTTCCCTATATGGGTTTTCAGATCGATTGGCGCCTGTACCTGAACGCGGTCACCGCGCGCAGCAAATTTTCCGTCAAGAAACTGAATTTTCTGCGCAGTTTTAGGCCGGATGTCGATCCCTGGGGGCACAAATGGGAGGCCGGCTACCGTGGCCATTCCCTGGCCGCGTTGGCGGCAAAAATTCAAGCCGCGGGCTGGCAAATTGAACGCCGGGATTTTACCTCGCCCGCCCGTTCGGTTTTCTATTTGCTGCGCCGCGATTAAGCAGATTTTTTCTATCGGCCGCGCCAAAACAGTCGGTGCATTTTATACATTGTCAGAAATATAGTGTGGTATTTTCCCTAAGCTGCGGAAATTATTGGCAGCGAAAGTTGGCACGCTATTTGCCGATTATAATGTAGGTAGTGGCCCTTCGGGCCGAACGACCAAACCTAGAGGATGCCCTCACCCTTTAGGATTGCCGAGACGGCGGTTCTTCGGAACTGTCGTTTTCGGTTCTGCGCGCCACTCCGGCTATTTGCAATATCACCGGCTTTTGCCATTATGGGCGCTGCACTTTAGGGAGTGAGCCATGCGCATTTGTCACTATGATCTGTGGCGGCGGACCGGCGGCGCCTTGTTTGGGCTAGGCTTGTGCGCCTTTGGCATTTTCAGCCTGCTGCAGATGCCCGAGGCGCCTAATGCTGTCCTGGCCGACCGGTCCCTGTGGATGAGCGTCACCATGAACCTGGCCGGCGTCGGTGCCATCCTGACCTCCTGGCTGGCACCGGACCTCTCAGGCAGCTGGTGCCGCTCGCCGCGCTTCCCGCTCAAGAATTGACGCATTTTTCGTTTAGCGGCGTAGCACCAAGGCGGCCTATACGATCCTTCAATTGCGCGTTAGTTAGGAGATCCCGACATGGTGGATATGAAAACCGAGCCAGTAAACCGGCAATATCTATTGGCCAAGCGGCCTGCGGGCGCGCTGCAGGAGAGCGATTTTAGCTGGACCGAGAGCCCGACACCGCAGCCGAGGTTAGGCGAGGCGCTGGTGCGGAGCCTTTATCTTTCCCTGGATCCGGCGAATAGGGGCTGGATCAACGATGTACCCACCTATCGTCCGCCGGTTGGCCTGGGTGAGCCCATGGCGGGCTTTGTCATCGGCCAGGTGGTTGCATCCAATCGCGACGATTTGGCCGTTGGCGACATGGTGGAAGGCGATGGCGGCTGGCAGGATTTCGCCGTCCATGGCCCCGACAGCCGGGTCTATAAGCTGCCTCCCGGGGATGACCTTGTAGCCCGCATGTCGGTCCGTGGCGTCACCGGACTGACCGCCTATTGGGGTTTGCTGGATATCGCCGCACCAAAAGCCGGCGAAACGGTACTGGTCTCGGCCGCCGCCGGCGCGGTGGGTTCCATCGTGGGGCAAATCGCCAAGATCAAGGGCTGTCACGTGGTGGGCATCGCCGGCACGGACGAGAAATGCCAATGGATCGTTGATGAACTGGGCTTTGACAGCGCCATAAATTACAAAAAAGAGAACGTTTTGAAAGCTCTGGGACAGCATTGCCCGCGCGGCATCGACGTCTATTTCGACAATGTGGGCGGCGATATCCTGCAGGCCGCCCTGTTCCGCATGAACCAGGGCGGCCGCATGGTCTGTTGCGGCGTGGTATCGCAATATGACACTGCCACGCCAGCGCCCGGGCCCCACGGCCTGCCCGGACTACTGGTGGTTCGCCGCCTGCGCATGGAAGGTTTTATCGTGATGGATTATGATAACCGCCGGGAACAGGCCGATGCGGAGTTAGCCGGCTGGGTGGCCGACGGTAGCCTGAAATATAAGGTCGACATCATCGATGGCCTGGAACATGCGCCCAAGGCTCTAATCGGGCTGCTCCATGGCGAAAATACCGGCAAACGAATGATCCGGGTCAGTGGGGACGCAAGAGCATGAGCGCGGAAAACAGTAAACGTCTGGCAGAAATGCAGAAACGCATGCTGGACAAAGGCTTCGGCACTATGCTGGGCGCGAAACTGCAGGCGATCGAGGAGGGCTACTGCCGCATGGTGCTGCCCTGGCGCGAAGAGTTGTCCCGGGGTGACGCGTTGATCCACGGTGGCGTCACTGCTGCCCTGATAGACAAGGCCGGCACCACCGCCGCCTGGTCCTACCTGGACATACCCGAGAACGCGCGGGGTTCCACCGTGGCCATGAACGTGAACTTCCTGGAAGGCGCGGTCAGCGACCTGATCGCCGAGGCGCGGACGGTCCGGCGTGGCGGCTCCATCAGCGTAATCGATGTTGATGTCAAGAATATTGATGGGGTCATGGTGGCAAAAGGTATGGTGACTTACAAAATTTCCAAAACAAGAATTAATATGTAAAATTATATTTTTACACAACACATCTAATTTATGACTTTATGTTTTACAAGTAATCTATTGATATAAAGTATTTATATCAAACCAGCTAACGGCGATGACGGATCGGCGTACATCTTCTTCCCCATGCGGCCGGCCAGATAGGCTTCACGCCCGGCAATTACCGCGTGTTTCATAGCCCGCGCCATGCGGATTGGGTCCTTGGCTTCGGCGATAGCGGTGTTCATCAGCACACCAGCGCAGCCTAGTTCCATGGCAATGGCGGCATCCGAGGCGGTGCCGACACCGGCATCGACAATGACCGGCACCTTGGCGTTTTCGATAATGACCCGGATGTTGACCGGGTTCTGCACGCCGAGGCCCGAACCGATCGGCGCCCCCAGCGGCATGATGGCGCAACAGCCGATTTCTTCCAGCACCCTGGCCTGGATCGGATCGTCACTGCAATAGACCATGACCTGGAAACCCTCCTTGATGAGCATTTCTGCGGCGCGCAGGGTTTCTGGCATATTCGGGTACAGTGTCTGCTGATCACCCAGTACTTCCAATTTTACCAGATCCCAGCCACCCGCCTCTCGCGCCAGGCGCAGGGTGCGAACCGCGTCTTCGCTGGTAAAACAGCCCGCCGTATTGGGCAAATAAATGAATTTCTTCGGATCGATATAATCGACAAGCATTTCCTTGTCCGGGTCCGTGACGTTGACCCGACGCACCGCAACGGTGACCATTTCGGCGCCGGCAGCCTCCACCGCGCGGAAATTTTCGTCGTACGATTGGTACTTTCCGGTGCCCACGATCAGGCGTGAATGCATCTTTCGCCCAGCCACTGTCCAACTGTCGTCATCCGAATCGCTATCGGAGTCTCCCTTTGCGTCTCCACCGCCGATAAAATGCACAATTTCTAACCGGTCGCCATCTGCCACCATGGTCTGGTCATAGGCGGAGCGTGGGACTATCTCTAAATTATGCTCCAAGGCGATTTTGCGGGCGTCCAGGCCCAAATCCTGCAACAGCGCCGCGACGCTGAGAGATGAGGAAATTTCGCGGTTTTCACCGTTGATAACAACCCGCATGATCTAGCGTTCCCTGCTGGCAAATACAAAAAATCGGCGTACCGGAATTATGGGGAGAACGGACACAGCTTTCAACCGAGGCCTACGAATTCGCCGTTAGTCGCCCAGCGTCCCTGGCTTCCCTATCCACAGTGATGGCAGTATATAGCTGGTAGTTTCCTTGTCATCGGTGAAAATATATGCTCGCAAACATATTGGTCCTGAACGGACCCAACTTAAATATGTTGGGTACCCGTGAGCCGGTCATTTATGGCCATGAAACCCTGGATGATGTAAATGCCATCATTGAGCACCGGGCCGGCGAGCTTGGGGTTACCACGGATTGCCGGCAAAGCAATAGCGAGGGCGAGTTGGTGACCTGGATCCAGCAAGCCCGCGGCCAGGCCGCGGCCATCATCATCAACGCCGGGGCATACTCGCACACCTCGATCGCGATACCCGATGCCTTGCGGGCAGCGGAGTTACCGGTTTACGAAGTGCATTTGTCAAATATTTACCGGCGAGAAAGCTTCCGGCATCATTCCTATATATCTGGCGTCGCGGTAGCAGTAATTTGCGGCCTGGGCGTGGACGGTTATCTATGCGCGCTGACGGCCGCGGCGAAAGCGGCGGGTTAGAGAGATTTTCGGTCAAATGAAATCACTTTGCCCTTTCAGGTGATTGGTTCAATAACTCTAAAATTAAGAAACTGCGCATATTTGAGTCGAAAATGACCGCGCGCGAGAGAGGCAAGGCGAAATGGCAAAAAACGAGATCGATAAAGAGTTGATCCGTGAACTGGCCGCTCTGATGGACGAGACCGGATTGAGCGAGATCGAGATTGAAAACGATGACGACCGTTTGCGCCTGGTACGCGCGACAGCAGCAGCCGCACCAGCGCCGGCGCTATCGGCGGCGGTAATCTCTGTTGCGGCGCCCACGGCGCCGGCGAGCGAAGCGATAGACGGCGATTTAGCCAATCACCCGGGTGCATTGCTGTCGCCCATCGTGGGCACCGCCTTTCATGCCCCCTCCCCGGATGACGCGCCTTTTGTCAAAGTCGGTGATCAGGTCGATGCCGGGCAAACCCTGTTGGTGATCGAGGCGATGAAAACCTTTAACGAAATCCCCTCCGCGCGCGCTGGCGTGGTGCGGCAGATTCTGTTTGAAAACGCCTCGCCCGTCGAATATGGCGACATCCTGATGATCATCGAATAACCGCCGCCATGTTCGACAAGGTCCTCATTGCCAATCGCGGTGAAATTGCCGTGCGCCTGCACCGGGCCTGCCGGGAAATGGGCATCCGCACGGTCGCGGTCCATTCCACGACCGATAGCGACGCCATGCACGTGCGCCTGGCCGATGAAAGCGTTTGTATTGGTCCACCACCCGCCATCGATAGTTACCTGAATATCCCCGCGATCCTGGCGGCGGCGGAAATCACCGGCAGCGACGGCATCCATCCGGGCTATGGTTTCCTTTCGGAAAACGCCGAATTCGCCCATATTGTGGAAGAACATGGCTATACCTTTATTGGCCCCAGCGAACAGCATATTCGCATCATGGGCGATAAAATTCAGGCTAAACAGACGGTTAAGGATTTGGGCATACCGGTAGTGCCGGGTAGCGTAGGCGCTGTCGCGGATACGGAAGAGGCCAAAGCGCTGGCCGATCAGATGGGTTATCCCGTCCTGATCAAGGCTGCTTCGGGCGGCGGTGGTCGGGGTATGAAACTGGTCCGTCAGGGCAGTGAATTCCATGCCGCGCTGTCCGCCGCGCGCAGGGAAAGCAAGGCCGCCTTCAACGATGATGCGGTCTATCTGGAAAAATACCTTGAACAGCCCCGCCATATCGAGATGCAGGTGATTGGCGACGGCACCGGCACGGTGGTGCATTTAGGCGAGCGGGACTGCTCCATACAACGCAATAATCAAAAAATCCTGGAAGAAACGCCCTCGCCGGCCCTGAACGACGCGGCCCGCAAAAGGATCGGTCAGGTGGTGGTCGAGGCCCTGGCCAGCATCAAGTATACCTCGCTGGGTACCGTGGAATTCCTCTATGAAGATGGCGAATTCTATTTCATCGAAATGAATACCCGCTTGCAGGTTGAACATCCGGTGACCGAGGCGATCACCGGTATAGATCTCGTGCGCGAGCAGATCCGCATCGCCGCCGGCGCGCCGCTGTCCTTTAGACAAGAAGATGTTCGTTTTTCCGGCCATGCTATCGAATGCCGGATCAATGCCGAACATCCCACCACATTTGTCCCCTCGCCAGGCCGGGTGGCAGATTTCCATGCGCCGGGCGGCCTAGGTGTGCGGGTAGACTCGGCACTCTACGCCGGTTATCGCGTTCCGCCAAATTACGATAGCCTGATCGCCAAGCTGGTGGTGCACGGATCAACCCGCAACGACTGCCTGATGCGTCTGGGCAGGGCCCTGGGTGAATTCGTCATCGATGGCATTGACGTCAACATCCCCCTGCATGCGGAATTGATCCAGCAGCAGAACTTTATCGACGGAGATTATCACATACACTGGCTGGAAGAATTTCTCGGCGGAGATTGGCCACGTAAGGATGGAGCATCATGAGTAAGGATTACACGGACGCGACTCTTGACATTGATGACAGCGGCATCGCCCTGTTCACCATGAACCGGCCTGACGTGTTGAACGCCCTGACGGACGGAATGAAAACCGATTTCGTGCGTATGCTGGATACGGTGCAAGGCAACGATGACGTCAAGGCCTTGATCATCGCCGGCAACGGCCGGGCCTTTTGCGCCGGCGGCAACGTTAAGTCCATGGGAAACCCTGAACGGGCGGGGCCGGTAAATGGCCGCAGCCGCCTGCTGAAGATGCACGAATGGCTGGAACGTTTATACAATCTGGATTGCCCGGTGATCGCGGCGGTAGACGGCATAGCCTATGGCGGCGGTTTCGCCCTGGCCTTGCAGGCCGATTTTATTTTGGCCAGCGAACGGGCGAAGTTCTGTTCGGTGTTCGGGCGCATTGGCCTGGTTCCAGATATGGCGGTGCTGTACACCCTGCCCCGTGCAGTGGGCATGCAAAAAGCCAAGGAATTGATGTACACCGCACGTTCCATTACCGCGGCGGAAGCTGACGCCATGGGCCTGTTGTATGCCATTCATGGATCGGAGAATTTGCTGCCCGCCTCCCGGGTCTTGGCGGGGCGTCTGGCCCAGGGTTCGAAAGCCGCCATTGGTATTACTAAACGGATTGCCAACCGTAGTTTTCAATCGGACTATACAACCATGGCGGAGTTGGAGGCAGACGCTCAGTCCATCGTCTTCACCACTGACTTCCACAAAGAGGCGGTGCGCCGGTTCCAGAGCAAGGAAACCCCTTTGTACAACTGGGATGCCATGGGCAAAACAGCTGATTAGTCATTCGGCACAATAGGATAGGGGATGAGAATAACCCCCGATATCCTGCTTAAGGCCTATGCGACTGGGATTTTTCCCATGTCCGATGGACGGGATGAGCCGGAAATATTCTGGGTTGATCCCGAAACACGCGGTATTCTGCCCCTGGACGCCTTTCATTTATCCCGGCGCCTGCGCCGGACAGTGCGCCGCGAAGCCTTCACAATCCGCGTCGACAGTGCCTTCGAACAAGTCATGACGGCCTGTGCCACGCCGGCCTCGGGACGCTGGACGACCTGGATCAATCACGAGATCGAAGAACTATTTGCTGTTCTGCATCATCGAGGATTTGCCCATAGCGTTGAAGCTTGGGTTGGCAACGAGCTGGTCGGCGGACTGTATGGCATTGCCCTGGGCGCGGCATTTTTTGGCGAAAGTATGTTCAGCCTTCGTTCCGATGCCTCCAAAGTGGCCTTGGTGCATTTGGCCGCCCGCTTAACGCTGGGTTCGTTCGTGTTGCTCGATACGCAGTTTATCACCAGTCATCTACGCCAATTCGGCGCCATCGAAATTACCCGGGCCGACTATCACTCGCGTTTGTCGGTGGCATTATCAGGATCGGGAGATTTTAGCCTTTCTGGCAGGCCGTTGTCTTCAGAGGTGGCGCTGCAATCGAGCACCCAGACATCGTAGACAGGGTGTTCCAGGGCCGATAAAGCCGGAGATGAGGCGAACATCCAGCCGGAAAACAGGGTCAAACGCCCAGCCACACCTGGCCGTTTTTCGTCAATTTTCAGGAATACCGCCACCTCGGGCGTTTCTTCCGGCGGGCGCTTG
>Ga0310125_10001298_pt1 | contig 12501 bp, 12 predicted proteins | sample CB11b_Tmax_Bot8__FD_203508 | JGI IMG/M metagenome (GOLD analysis project Ga0310125, IMG submission 203508) | Marine microbial communities from Western Arctic Ocean, Canada - CB11b_Tmax_Bot8 | ecosystem: Environmental > Aquatic > Marine > Oceanic | place: Canada: Western Arctic Ocean | collected... | reverse complement strand
GTCGGCCCTCAGACGATTGAGCAGCGAGGCACCTTCGGGCCTCTTCAGGAACGCCGGGCCGACCGGCAGCTCAGCGGGGTCGTAGGCGTCCATCAGCGGCCCGAAGTAGGGCGAGTGGGGCTCGAAGGTGTTGACGTAGAGGATGAAGGGCCGGTCGACGTTCTCCCTGATGAAGGCCGCGGCCTGGTCTCCCAGGTACGACGCCATCTGAAACTCCTCTGGCAGCTTGCCACGGGCGTCGCCTGAGAAGACCGTAACGCCGGCCACCTCTTTGTCCGGCTTGAAGCCGTTGGCTGCCAGGTGCCGGTGGTAGTCTGTCAGGTGGTCCAGCGCCTGACGGCTGGAGTAGCTCTCGCGATGGGAGTCCTCTGTGCTGACCCAGACGTCGAAACCGTGCTGCGGTAGCACGTCGTTCCCCAGATGCCACTTTCCCATGTAGCCACACAGGTAGTCCGGGGAGACCATCTCGGCGATGGTCTTGACGTCGGCAGGCAGGTGCATCTTGTTTACGATCGGCCCGGCGGAGTGCGGGTACAGCCCCGTCATGATCGAAGCCCTGGCCGGGGTGCAGACCGGCTGGGTGACATAGGCGTGCTTGAACACGAAGCCCTGAGATGCCAGTGTGTTCAGGTTGGGCGTCTGGATCCAGTCGTTGCCGTAGCAGGCCAGCGTGTCGTAGCGCTGCTGGTCGCTCATGATGAACACGAGGTTGGACCTTCTCGTCATGAGACTCACTCTTCTTTAAGCCGACGCCTGCCCCGGCATGTTCGGCCCGGAGGCCGGATTCGTAGCCCGGCAAGGCCGGAGCTTGTCAAGGCCTGTTGAGGGCGCCTCTTTGGGCCACAGTTCGGGCCTTTGGCCCCGGACCCTAGTGAGGGTAGAAGGCGGGCTCGTCGACGTCGGAGAGCTGCACCTTGGAGACGGTCCGGATGTCGCGGGCCACGTCGTCGAGCACATGGCCGATCTGGCCGGCCCGCTCGGGGCCCCACAGCTCGGCCGCCCTGCGCCGCAGGGACGCGACGATCTCCTCCGCCGGCGCCCCCAGCGCGTCCGTGGCTTGCTGTTCGTCCGTCATTTTCTGACTGCCCTCATAGCCTGCCGTACCGGCGGCCCGTCGGTGAGGTTACTGGTGTCGCTTTCCGGCTGTCAAGACCGGCCACGCGTCGCAGACCCAGCGCGCCAGGCTGTATCATGGTGGCGTGACTACCCCGACTTTCATGCACCACCCGCCTGGCGCTGCTCGGCTATGCCCGGCAAGATGATCCTGGTAACCGGCGCTACCGGCTATATCGGGCGGCGCGTCGTCGCGGCCCTGGCCGCCTCTGGCCACCCGGTGCGCGCCCTGGTACACACCCACGCAATGGAGGGAGTCCTCCCCGACGGCGTCGAGACCGTGCAAGGCGACATCCTCGACCCGGAGTCGCTGGCCGTTGCCTGCGGGGGAACCGGCACTGTAATACACCTGGTTGCCGTGGTGCGCGAGAGCGGGCGCAATACGTTCCGGCGGGTGAACTTCGCGGGCACCAGGAACCTGCTGCGGGCGGCGTCGGATGCCGGAGTCGAGCGCTTCGTGTGCGCGAGCACCATCGGAGCGAGCTCCGATCCTGCCGTTCCGTACCTCAACTCGCGCTGGATGGCTGAGCGGGAGACCGCCGATAGCGGCATACCCTACACCATCGTGCGCTTCTCGGTGGGCTTCGGCGAGGGTGACGAGTTCTTCACGGTGCTCGCGGCACAGGCCAAGCTCTTCCCCCTGGTCCCGGTGGCGGGGAAGGGCGCCAACCGTTTCCAGCCCATCGCGGCCGACGATGCCGCCAGATGCCTGGTCGAAGCGCTGCAAAGGGACGACACGATCGGGCGCACCATCGAGGCGGGCGGGCCGTCGCAGTACACCTACGACGAGCTGATGGACCTGGTCGCCGAAACGCTGGGCGTCCGGATCGCCAAGGTGCACATGCCGTTGTGGCTTATGCGACCGGCCGCCGCGGTGATCCAGGCACTGGCCCCCAGGCCGCCGGTAACTACGGAGCAACTCAAGATGATCGCGTTGGACAACGTCACGGAGCTGAGCTCCGTCGAGGAGAGCTTCGGCTTCACACCCCGTCCGCTGTCCGGCAATCTGGACTACCTGCGAGAAATCGGCCTGCGCGACGCCCTGCGGATCAACCTCGGGTTCATGCCGGCCCATCTCCGGGACCACTAGCGATGGCCCAATGCGTCCCGTGTGACCGATGAATGAAACCACAGGCGCCGGGGTTTCCGAGACCGCGACGTCGTCCGGCTACGATTACGACGAGGCACTGGGGCGCGCGTCCAGCCTGGTCGACTTCGAGCGCTCCACCCGCACGCCGGGCCACTCCGAGTTCCACCTCCAACGCATGGGCCTCCTCATGCGGCGTCTGGGCGACCCGCACATCGGTGTCCCGACAGTCCACATAGCCGGCACCAACGGAAAGGGCAGCACCGCCGCGCTGGTCGCCTCGGTGCTGACGGCGGCCGGGCACACTACCGGCCTGTACACGTCGCCGAGCCTGCACAACCCGACAGAGCGGATTCGCGTCGGGCTGACGCCGGTGTCGCGGGAGACCTTCGCGGCACTGGTCTCCGACGCCTGGTCCGCGGTCGAGTGGGTCGGCGACAGCGGCGGCTACGGAGGCGTCTCCTACTTCGAGTTGCTGACCGCGATAGCCTTCCTACACTTCAAGCACATCGGCGCCGCGTTCCAGGTCATCGAGGTCGGCCTCGGCGGCCGTCTCGACGCCACCAACGTCGTAGAGCCCGCGGTCTGCGCCATCACCTCGATCAGCCTAGACCACACCCGCACGCTGGGTGACACCCTCACCCGGATCGCGGGCGAGAAGGCCGGCATAATCAAGGCCGGAGTCCCGGTCGTCGTCGCGCCTCAGACGGAAGAGAGCATGGCCATGCTCATCGCAGTTGCGCGAGATAAAGACGCGCCACTCACTCGTGTAGACCGCTCCATGTCTTGGCGGCAAGTGGCGGCTGGCCCCGAGAGTCAGTCATTCGAGCTGAAGGGGACCCGTGGGAGCTACCGTCTGTCGATGCCCTTGATCGGCGACCACCAGCTCGAGAACGCCGCGACCGCCGTCGCCGCCGTTGAGACGCTGGTAGGCCAGGGGTACGACATTCCCGACGCCGCCATTGCAGACGGCTTCGAACGGGTCGCGTGGCCTGGCAGACTCCAGGCGCTTTCCTGCGATGGTAAACTTGTCGTGGTGGATGGGGCCCATAATCCCGACGCCATGAAGCGGATCGTCGAAGCGCTTCAGACCCTGTTCACCCCGGACCGCGTCATCCTGGTTTTCGGCGCGCTCGCCAGCCACAGCGTGGCTGGCATGGCGTCCGAGGTCGCGGCCCTGTCACCGCAGGTCATAGCGGTGCTGTCCCGGGACCCGCGGGCTCTACCCAGCGCCGTGGTCGCGGGAATCTGCCGCCAGGGCGGCCTGACGGTCGTCTCGGAATCCGACGACGTGGGGCAGGCGACGCGACGGGCCGTGGAGATAGCACGGGACGGCGACATGGTGCTGGCCACGGGCTCGCTGTCTGTCGTCGCCGAGGTAATGGAAGAGATAACCGGGGTGGTCCCTGAGCTTTACCCGGACATCAGCAGGCCGGCGAGCAAGACAGACTGAGGTAGCAATGGGTGATTCGAGAAGGAGGGTCGTGGTCACCGGGATGGGCGCGATGACGCCCCTTGGCCTCACGCCCGACGACTTCTGGCAGGCGCTGGTACGCGGTGAGTCGGGAATCGGCCCCATCACTCTGTGCGACGCGTCTACATATCCGTCGCGCATCGCCGGCGAGGTCACCGGCTTCGATCCTGACCAGTTCATGGATCCCAGGGAGGCCCGCCGCATGGCGCGGTTCTCCCAGCTTGCCGTGGCCGCGGCGGCCAACGCCATCGAGGACGCCGGCCTCGACCTGTCCCAGACGGACCGGGACCGCATCGGCGTGGTCATGGGCAACGGCGTCGGCGGCTTCCCTACCACCGAGGAGAACGCCAGAAAACTGGTCGACCGCGGCGGTATGAAGATGAGCCCGTTCTTCATACCCATGATCCTGCCCAACATGGCCGCCGCCAGCGTGAGCCGTCTGTTTGGAATCAAGGGCTACACCTCCACGATCATCACGGCATGCGCCGCCGGGACCCAGGGCATCGGGGAGGGTATGGAGGTCATACGTCGAGGCGCCGCCGACGTGGTGCTGGCGGGAGGCTGCGAGGCGGGGATCTGCGAGCTGGGCCTGGGAGGCTTCAACATCATCAAGGCGCTCAGCAGGCAGAACGACGTGCCCGAGAAGGCCAGCCGGCCATTCGACGCCAAACGCGACGGCTTCGTGCCCGCCGAGGGGTCAGGCTTGCTGGTGCTGGAGAGCCTCGAGCACGCAACCGACCGCGGTGCCAACATACTCGCTGAAGTCGTCGGTCAGGGCGTCTCGTCGGACGCCTTCCACGCGGTCCAGCCGGACGAGGACGGCAGCGGAGCAGCCAGGGCGATACGCTGGGCCCTGGAAGACGCCCGCCTGGGACCCAAGGATATCGACTACATCAACGCCCACGGCACCTCGACGCCCAAGAACGACGCCGCGGAGACCATGGCGATCAAGACCACGTTAGGCCGGCGGGCCTACGAGGTGCCGATCAGTTCCACCAAGTCGATGATCGGCCACGCGCTGGGAGGCGCGGGTGCAATCGAGGCCGTCGCTGCCATCAAGACCATCACCGAGGGCCAGATTCACCCCACCGTCAACTACGAGTTCCCTGACCCCGAGTGTGACCTAGACTACGTGCCCAACGAGTCCCGCAAGCAGCGCGTCGACACGGTGCTGTCCAACAGCTTTGGGTTCGGCGGCCAGAACGCCTGCCTCGTCTTCAGACGTTTCGAGGAGTAGCCGCGATCACTCGGTGCTGCGTTGTGGGCTCCTCCAGCAACCGAGGTTGCCAAAGACAAGTTGCGGTTCTATAATGGCGCCAGAATAGGACCTGGTGAGCTAGAGTGGCTGTCAGCCTGTCGATCAAGAACGTCCCCGACGACATGGTAGTGCGCCTCCGAGATCGGGCCAAGCGCAACCACAGGTCTATGCAGGGAGAGCTGATCACTATCCTGGAGGAGGCTGTCGGTCCCCAGCTGACCTTGCGAGAGGTAAGCGACCGAGTCAAGGCTCTAGGTTTGAAGACGGAAGGCGACTCGGTCCAGATGATCCGCGAGGATCGAGATTCCCGTTAGACGTGACTCACGCTGGCTTGTCATCTGTCGCAAGGCCGGAGGGTTGGCCTCTGGTTACGTTCGACCGTCGCTTGCGGGTTGCGGCGGACGGGTTGGGTATATTCAGTGCCGACGCATAGGCCAATCGACTCACGCAACGCGCCGGAGGTGTACCGATGGTGATGGGCAAAGCGGCCGTATTCGTCGAGCCGTACCACTTCGAAATGGTCGAGCTGCCGCCGGTACCCGTCGAGACGGGCGGTATCCGCGTGAAGATCAGCTTCGGCGGTATCTGCGGCTCCGACCTCCACTTCTGGCGCGGCGAGCTCAAGCCCATCGCCGGCGGCAAGCCCGGCCCCATGATCCTGGGCCACGAGATGGCCGGCGTCGTCGACACGTTGGGGCCCGGCATCTCGACGGACTCCATTGGCAGGCCGCTGAAGGAAGGCGATCGGGTCGTGTTCGCCTACTTCTTCCCGTGCCGGCGCTGCTACAACTGCCTGCGGGGCGAGCTCAACCACTGCCCCGACCGGTTCCGGTTCCGCGCGTCCATCGAGGAGTTCCCCTACTGCAACGGCGGCTTCTCGGAGTACTACTACCTGTTCCCCGGCCACTTCGTCTTCAAGGTGCCCGACGAACTGCCTGACGAGGCGGTCACCGCAGTGAACTGCGCGGTGTCCCAGGTGATCTACGGGCTCCAGCAGGCGGGTCTACGCATGGGCGACAGCGTCGTCGTGCAGGGCGCCGGCGGGCTCGGCATCAATGCCACGGCCGCGGCCAAGGAGATGGGCGCCGGACGCGTCATCGCCATCGACGGCGTACCGAACAGGCTGGACATGGCACGGCAGTGCGGCGCCGACGAGACCGTTGACATCACCGAGTACACGACACCAGAATCTCGCGTCGAGCGCGTCAAGGAACTGACTGAAGGACGCGGCGCCGACGTGGTGGTCGAGGTCGTCGGCTACCCCCAGGTGGTGCCCGAGGGCCTCGCGATGCTGCGAAGGGGAGGCACCTTCGTCGAAATCGGCAACATCTGGCCCGACAGCAACGTCACCCTGGACATGTCGAAGATCCTCTGGGGCGTCACTCGGATCATCCCGGTCACGCACTACGACCCGTACATCCTGCCGGTCGCGCTGGACTTCCTCGTCCGCACCAAGGACAAGTACCCGCTGACCAGCGTGATGTCCCACAGCTTCCCGCTGGAGAAGATCGGAGAGGCCTTCGAGCAGGCCGAGTGGCTCGGCAAGGGCGAAGACGTCGCCATCACCAGGGCCTTCGTAACGCCGTAAACCGGCGGCAGCCCAACGACGAATAGCTGGTTTCGACCTCGGTGACGGCAAGCGGATCCTCAGTGTCTGCCGTGGCGGGCCAGCGCAGGGTTATCTCGTCATCCACGTGAATAGCGGTCACCGGGCCCATCACTTTCTACGGGATTACTGCCATCCAAACCATTACCCGGCTCAGGCGTCGGCTGCCGGCCTGCTACTCGGGGATGTGGTACTGGTTCCAGAAGTTAGCGTTGATGGCGGGCCTGCCGCGAAACCGCTCTATCCTTCCGGTCACGCACACCTCCTTGCTCATGAACCAGTCGGCGATGTTGATGCTCCTGTCGACAACGTCCGGCCAGTCGCCTACCCGAGTGTAGAGGCTCTGGAAGTAGACGACCAGCTCCTGGTCGGGATCGGGTGGGCCGAAATCGATGAATACTTTCTTGCTCTCATCCGCGTGCCGGACCGCGGTGACGGTCCCGCACACCGTGCGCACCTTGCCGATGTTGATCATCGCCAGCGACGTCTTGATCGCGGTCTTGGCCGCTTCCTCGGCGTCAGCGGTCTCCGATGAGCTCGGACCCGCTGACGCGGGTCGGCGCGACGCCGGGGGCGGCCGCACAGGCTGGGACGGCTCGTCCTGGATACGCACGATCAGCTCTTCTATCAGCCGCAGGTCTGACTCCAGCCCTGCTACCCTCTTCAGGTCGCTCTCGGCCTCGACCTCGCGGCCCAGGTCAGCTAGGACCGAGGCGCGACTCCGATACCCGAGGACCAGCACCGGTCCCAGCTCCAGGGCAGCCTCCAGGTCCGGCAGCGCCCGTATGTGGTTTCCCCGCTCGTAGGTGCTCAGGGCACCGCGGAACAGGAACCGGAACCTGGTGTCGCGCACGAGGGCGCTGTCGAAGCCCTCCAGAGCGCGCTCAGGGTCATCGAACTTCGAATAGGCGATGCCCTTGTTGATGTAGTACCTCGCGTTGTTGGTCGGCTCGAGAGCGATGGCGGACTCGAAGTCTTTGACCGCCTTCTCCGGCTCGCCCAGCTCGACGTAGGCCAGGCCGCGCACGTTGTGGCTACTCGCGTCGTTCCGATCCATCCCGATTGCGCTGTCCAGGTCCCCCACGGCGTCGCGGAGCCGGCCTAGCTCGATGTAGACCGCGGCTCGAAGCCTGAGCGACTCGGGGTCCCTGGGCGCCAGATCGACGGCCGATCCAAAGTCGGCGATCGCGCGCTCGAACTCACCGAGCGCGACGTAGGCCCTGCCACGGCCCTTGTATGCTTCCGCGTCCTTCGCAAAGAGACGGATTGCCTCGTCGAAGTCGGGGACCGCTTCGGCGGTCTGACCGAGGGCGGCGCGAGTCAGAGCACGCCCGTAGTACGCTGCCGGGTCCCGCGGGTCCAGCCGGACCGCGTCGTCGAAGCTGGGGATGGCAAGCTCAGGCTGTCCCAATTCCAGGTAGGCCGTGCCCCTCGCACGGTAGGCTGTGCCCCTGCCAGGATCGAGCCGTATGGCGTGTTCGAAGTCGGCGATGGCCTCGCTCTTGCGGCCAAGGCCGACGTACGCCGTACCGCGCCGCTGATAGTAATCGGGATTGCCGGGGTCTCGCCAGATCGCCTCATCGTAGTCGCGAATCGCCGGAGACAGGACGCCTCTGAGCAGACGCAGGTCCGCCCGGGCCACATATGCCTGGATAAAATTCGGGCTGATGCGGACGGCGTTGCCGAAGTCGCTGTCGGCCCGCTGGCACGCCGGTCCGGGCCGGCACTCCTGGGCCCCCCTCAGTCCACTGGGTACCAGTCCGATCTGGAGGTAGGCCTTGCCGCGCAGGTAAAGGGCATCGGCGTTGTCGGAGTCGATATCGATGGACTCGGTCAGCGCGTCGATGGCCGCCTCACTATCCCCAAGGGCGGACTGGGCGCGCCCGAGGTGGAAGTAGGTTGAGGCGACCTCGGCTTCGGTGAGTTTCAGCGCGAAGGCCCGTTCAAGGTCCTTGACCGCCTCCTCCGTTTGCCCCAGGTCCAGGCGGGCCGAGGCGATGTTGATGTGGGCAGCGGCCAGGCCCGGCTTCAGCCGGACCGCCTCGACAAAGTCCCCGAGAGCGCTCTCGACGTTGCCCATTGCGCGATAGGCAGCGCCACGGTTGTTGTAGGCCTCGGCGAAATCGCTCTTGAGCCGGATGGCCTCGCCGTACTCGGCCACCGCCTGCTCCCACAGCCCCTGGGCCGCCAGCGCCGCCCCGGCGTCGTTGCGATCACCAGCCCCGCCCAGGCCTGAGCAGGCGGCCGCGGCCAGCAGGGCCAGCACCAACAGGGACGCCAGAGACATCCCGCTTCCCACCTGCCTGCCTCGTTTATGAAGGAACACTGCGCATGCGCACCGCGAGATAGAGCGAAGGGGCATCAGCGACCGCCACAAAGGCTCATTCCCACACCGCCAGCAGGACCCCGATGATCGCGAAGCCGACGACCGAGTATCCGAGATTGATCAGGTACAGTGTGAGCGGCCTGCCCTCGAAGGAGTAGTTGACCGCCTGTGTCGCTGCCACCAGGCCAACGCCCGTCATGAGGCCCAGCATTAGCCCGTCCAACGCCTCGTCGATGCCGATGTTCTGAATCAAGAGAGCGAGCATAAATACGAGCACGATCGAGACCGCCAGGCTGATGGCGCAGCCTCGGTACGCCTGGCTCTTGTGCTCGTCGATGTACTCCTTGGTGATGCCGGTGGCCGCCATCCACGACTTGCCGAGCAGGAAAGGCGATCACCAGAGCGCGCCCAGCGCCATGTTGATTATTATGCCCGCCAGAACCGCCAGATAGTTCAGGTCGCCTAAGTCGAACTCCATCGCGCCCTCCTGCTGGTCAAACGGCCTGTGTGCTCGACAGGGCCTGCGCGACCATTGTAAGCGATTTGTCGAGCCGCTCCGGTCCGAGCTGTACGAGTCGGACCTGGTGATGTACGACCACCAAACAGGCTCCTACTGGTTCCAGATGCTGGGCGAGGCGATCATCGGGCCGCTCACCGGGCGTCGTCTCGCCATGATCCCGTCGATGACCATAACCTGGGGCGACTGGAAGCGGCTTCATCCCGACACGCTGATCCTGCGCCGTGGCCAGGGCATCTTCAGCCCGTCCCTGGTGAGCGCCTACGACCGAGACTCATTCGCCGGCCTTGGCGACCGGCTAGACCGGGGAGGGTTCGCATGGCCCGTCAGCCGCGAGAGGCTGGACGACCGGCTGAAGCACGGCGTCATGGTCCTGGCAGTGGAGGTCAACGGCGTCCACAAGGCCTACGACCTGTCGGGCGGCTCGGGCTGGGTCGCCAACGACGTGGTCGGGGGCGAGAGAGTCGTGGTGGTGGGCCGGCGCTACGGAGACGTGGCCGGGCCGTTTCCTGGCATCGCGCTTTACAGGCCGCAGTAGGACCGACGGCCTCACCCGCAGCCCCGGCGCCGCGCGGGTTTCAGGACAGGTTCTCGGCTGGTCCTGGACCGCAGATACGCCCCTCGATCCCGGCCTTCACTGTGCCCTGTAGCCCCGGGGTGGAAATTTCCAAGCCCTCGAAGCTTCCGATGTAGAGTGTGCAGTCGGCGATGGCTATAATTGGCCTCTGCGCTAGTGATCCAGACCCGGACGGAGGCGGTCGTGGCCGAGCTACACTCGAAGGTCCTGGACTATGCCGAGGAACTGACGGCGGTGCCGAGGGCGCACCTGCCGCTGGAGCTCAGGCAGGACGACGACGGCCTGAAGCTGCTGCACCAGGGGCGGCCGCTGGTGGAGTGCTACCTGACGCGTGAGGGCATGGCGGCCGGCGGCTACATGGCCAAGGCGCTGGGCGCCCGGGTGCCTCCCGTCGGCGAGTCCGTCGCGGTGAGGGTCTCGACCGGGGTGCTGTTCCGAGCCGTCTCCATCGCGTCTCTTGACTTCGGCGTCGAGGAGTCGTACGTGCTGCTGGACCGCCTTCTGGAGGAGGCGGAGATGCAACGAGGCGGCTCCAGCGATGCGTGAGGGGAAGGGGTATGGGGTACAGGGTTAGGGCCTAGGGACTGGGGCGAGGGCTGTGGATCACGGGTTAATAGACCGTTGGGGTGGGTTGCCGATATAATCAATCGGGCTAGTTAAGCGCCCGGTCAACTCCTATGGCTGTAGACTACGCCTCCCTCGAGCCCGGCCAGACCATCTCCGACCGCTCCTACACGCTGGACGATGCGGCCGTGGCGCTGTACGTCGAGGCGGTGGGAGACGAGTCGGGGTTGTACGACGCCGGTGTCGGCCTGACCCCGCCGATGGCGGTGGCGGCGCTGGTGCTCAGAGGGATCGTCGAGGACCTTCAAATACCCGGCGGCACGCTGCACACCAGCCAAGAGCTGGAATTCCTGGCCGCCGTCGAGGTGGGAGCGAAGCTGCGATGCGAGGCGGGCGTGCTGCAGAACTCGGTGCGCGGCGACCGTCGGTTCCTGGTGATCGGCCTGACGATCAACGACGGCGAGGGCAGGCAGGTCCTGGCGGGCAAGAGCACGCTGGTGCTGTCGACGTGAGCCGGCGCGCATCGTTTCAGGAGGGTGACCTGCTGCCCACGGTCGAGCGGCTGGTGGACCAGCCGCGGATCGAGCTGTACGCGGAGGCGTCCGGCGACTTCAACCCGATACACGTCGACCGGGAGTACGCGGCCGGGACCCGGTTCGGGAGCACCATCGCCCACGGGATGATGGTGGCCGCCACGGTGTCCGAGACTATGGCGCTGGCCTTCGATCGGCGCTGGGCGGACGGAGGGCGACTGAAACTGAGGTTCAAGGCGCCGGTGTATCCAGGCGACACGGTGACGGCCTTTGGCCAGGTCAAGCGGGTCACCGACGTGGACGGAGTGCGCGAGGTCGTCTGCTCGGTGGGCGTCCGCAGGCAGACCGGCGAGTTGGCTATCGTCGGCGAGGCGACTGTGAGGCTGGCGCAGTGAAGACGGCGTAGGCCGGTAACCGATTGAGGGGTGAGTGGAACGTTGATTGAATCAAACAAGGTCAGGACCGCGCTGGTGACCGGCGCGTCCAAGGGGATCGGCCGCGGCATCGCGCTGCGGCTGGCCGAGATGGGCATAAACGTGGCCATCAACTACAACAGCTCCGCCGGGGCCGCGTCGGAGGTCGAGAGCGTGGTGAAGAACGCCGGCGTCGAGGCGCTCACCGTGCAAGCCGACGTCTCGGACCTCGGCCAGGTCAAGGCGATGGTCGATCGCGTCCAGAAAGAGTGGGGCCACATCGACATCCTGGTCAACAACGCCGGTATCATCGATGATGGGCTGCTGGTGCGTATGTCCGACGAGGTCTGGGAGCGGGTGATCGCCACCAATCTGAACGGCACCTTCTACTGCACGCGGGCGGCGCTCAGGGCCATGCTGCGGCGGCGATGGGGCAGGATCATCAACATCGGCTCGGTGGTGGGCCTGCGAGGCAACCCCGGTCAGACCAACTACACCGCGTCAAAGGCAGGCATCATCGGCTTCGCCAAGGCGCTGGCCAAAGAGGTGGCGACGCGCAACATCACGGTCAACACCGTCGCGCCCGGCTACCTGGAGACCGAGACGACCTCGGTACTGACCGACGACCAAAAGGCCTACTGGCTGAGCGTGATCCCCCAGGGCCACTTCGGCGAGGTGGACGACATCGCTCACCTGGTGGCGTTCCTGGCCAGCGACAAGGCCAAGTACATCACCGGTCAGGTGATCAGCGTCGACGGCGGCATGGCCGTGTAGGCCCTAGGCATCGACCGGGCCAGGTTATCGAAAAGACACCACCGGAGATTTGGCTGTCACCCTGAGCTATGCGAAGGGTCTGGGGAGGTTCGGGTTCCTCACGACCCGGTCGGCTGGAGTCATCGCGATGTGGGACAAGACCCCACCCCAGATTCTTCGCTGCGCTCAGAATGACACGCAATGTTGGGGGCGTTCCTGGTGACCTACACGACTCCCGAGTGGGACTCTCGATATCCCGATCGCGACCGGCTGCGCCCGG
>Ga0310125_10001297_pt1 | contig 12508 bp, 11 predicted proteins | sample CB11b_Tmax_Bot8__FD_203508 | JGI IMG/M metagenome (GOLD analysis project Ga0310125, IMG submission 203508) | Marine microbial communities from Western Arctic Ocean, Canada - CB11b_Tmax_Bot8 | ecosystem: Environmental > Aquatic > Marine > Oceanic | place: Canada: Western Arctic Ocean | collected... | reverse complement strand
CACATTTCTATTTTTTCAATTTCTTTTTTTTCAATAGGTTTATTATGACTAAAATCAAATCTAAGTTTTTCAGGACTGACTAAAGAACCTTTTTGAGTAACATGCTTACCAAGTGTTCTTCTTAAAGCCTCATGAAGTAAATGAGTTGCTGAGTGATAAGCCCTAGCATTATTTCTTCTACTAACATTAATTTCCAGATTTACACTTTGATTAACTTTTAAGGAACCTTTGTCAACTTTTCCAAAATGAACATGAAGGTCACCCATTTTTTTTTGAGTATCTTCAATAACGACTTTACAATCATTAGAATAAATTATTCCTTGATCACCTACTTGACCTCCTGATTCAGCGTAAAAAGGCGTTTGGTTTGTTACTATCTCCACTTCATCACCAGTTTTTGCCTCGTTCACAAAGTCTTTACCTTTTGATATTTTAAGAATAATTCCTTCTAGTTTATCAAATTCGTAACCCAAAAATTCTGTGGGGTTAAGTTGTTCTCTAACTTTAAACCATTTCTCTTCTAACGATTTATCACCAGATCCTTTCCAATTGGCACGAGCTATTTTTTTACTTTTTTCCATTTCTCTGTCAAAACCAGCTTTGTCAACTTTTATATTTTTATTTTTTAAAATATCTGCAGTAAGATCTAATGGAAAACCATAAGTATCATATAATTTAAAAGCAACTTCGCCAGGAAAGAAATTATTTTTTACTTTATTTAAATTCTTATTTAAAATTTCTATTCCTCTATTAAGCAATGAAGAAAATTTTTCCTCTTCTGTCTTTAATGTTTCTGCAATTAAAGGTTCTGCTCTCTTTAATTCTGGATAAGAATCTGACATTTCTTTAATTAATGTTGGTACCATTTTATAAAAAATCGGCTCCTTGCTTCCTAGTGTATGTGAATGTCTCATCCCTCTTCTCATTATTCTTCTTAAAACATAACCTCTGCCTTCATTTGAAGGTAAAACTCCTTCCGCAATCAAAAATGAACTAGCTCTAAGATGATCTACTATAACTCTATGACTTGCTATATTTTCCTTTGTTGCTTTAGTTTTAGTCAAATTTGAAGAAGCTTCGATTAAAGTTTTAAAGTGATCTATCTCATAATTATCATGAGTGCCCTGAAGCAAAGCGGAAATTCTCTCCAAACCCATCCCTGTATCAACTGATGGTTTTGGTAAATTAATTCTCTTATCCTTTGATACTTGTTCAAATTGCATAAACACCAAATTCCATATTTCAATAAAACGATCGCCATCTTGATCTTTACTTCCTGGAGGACCACCTTTTAAATGATCCCCGTGGTCATAAAATATTTCTGAACATGGTCCACAAGGTCCAAGATCTCCCATTGACCAAAAATTGTCATTGGTAGCTATTTTATAAATTCTATTTTCTGGAAGTCCTGCAACTTTTTTCCATAAATCAAAAGATTCTTTATCTTCTGCATAGACACTCACGCTAAGTTTATCTTTTGATATTTGAAATTCTTTAGTTATTAAATCCCAAGCAAAGTCTATTGCAACATCTTTAAAGTAATCCCCGAAAGAAAAGTTTCCCAACATTTCAAAAAATGTATGGTGCCTGGGTGTATAACCCACATTTTCCAAATCGTTATGTTTTCCCCCAGCTCGAACACATTTTTGAGAGGTAACTGCTCTTTTGTAATTACGCTTTTCAAGACCAGTAAAAACGCTTTTAAATTGAACCATACCCGAGTTTGTAAACATTAGTGTTGGATCATTATTTGGTACCAAATTACTAGAATCAACAATTTGATGATCCTTTTGCGAAAAATAGTTCAAAAACGATTTTCTTACATTTTTTAATGTTTTTTCAGCCATCTATCTAATAAATACAGTTTTTTAGAATGATGTCTAGACGAGAAGAAAGGTGCTTTTATAAGCACCTTTCTATTTAGAGAGTTAACTGTGAATTATTTTAATCTTTTTTATCAATGTCTGATTTTTCAACCACTGGATTCCCCTCGATTTTCTTAGAAATTAAGCCAGCTTTTGTCCTAATGGCCATCTCGATTTCTGCGGCAATTTTAGGATTTTGTTCAAGAAAAATCTTAGCATTTTCCCGACCTTGACCAATTTTTTCTCCCTTATATGCATACCATGCACCTGATTTTTCAACTATATCAGCTTTTGAGCCTAAATCGATTAATTCACCAGATTTGCTAATACCTTTACCGTACATCAAATCAAATTCCACAACCTTGAACGGAGGTGAAACTTTATTTTTGACTACTTTAACTCTTGTAGCGTTACCAATAATTTGTTCTTTCTCCTTAATAGCTCCTATTCTTCTGATATCCATTCTAACTGAAGAATAAAACTTCAGAGCATTACCTCCTGATGTTGTTTCAGGATTACCAAACATAATTCCAATTTTCATTCTTATTTGGTTAATAAAAATTACCATAGTATTAGTTTTTGCTATCGAGCTTGTTAATTTTCTAAGAGCTTGACTCATCAATCTTGATTGTAAACCCACATGATGGTCTCCCATCTCTCCTTCCAGCTCTGCTCTTGGTGTTAATGCTGCCACAGAATCAATTACTAAAACTGAAACTGACCCAGACTTAATTAGTGTATCTGATATTTCTAAAGCTTGTTCACCAGTATCTGGTTGAGATATTAAAAGTTCTTCAGTTTTAACACCTAATTTTTTAGCATAAACTGGATCTAAAGCATGTTCGGCATCAATAAAACCACAAATACCACCAGTTTTTTGAGATTCAGCCACTACCTGTAATGCCAAAGTTGTTTTTCCAGATGCCTCTGGACCATAAATTTCTACTACTCTTCCTTTGGGAAGTCCTCCAATTCCAAGTGCTAGATCTAAACTCAAAGAACCTGTTGATATAGCCTCAATATTTAAAGCTGCTTTTTGCCCAAGCTTCATTACTGAGCCTTTTCCAAAATTTTCATCTATTTGACTAATTGCCGCTTCTAAAGCTTTGTTTTTCTCTTTGTTTTCTACTTCTTGATTTTTGTTATATTTCACTATTTTTAAGTTATTTTTAGTCATAATTTACCTTTTTCTTTTTAAAGTTTGATCAACGAATCGTTGGTATAAATGTACACATTTTGTTCTTTTTATCAACAGCTAATAAAAAAAAATTAAATCATTGTTTTTTCAGCAATTGATAAAAATTTACTGCTTTAAATTTAATTGCTTAGCAGTGAGTCTTCCTACTGCTGACAGAAGGTTAAATTGAGATATTAGAAGATTTCTTTCAGAGCTTGCTAAATTTATCCTAGAATTTAGTAAAATTGTTCTTGATTGAATAACTTCCAAAGTTGTTCTATTGCTTCCAGATTCGTATTCCAAAGTTATACCTTCGTTTGCAATTTCAGCAGCTTTTACCTGTAATTTTATTGAGTCTAGTACACTTTTAGAAGATTGATAATTAGACCATGCATTGATCACATCTATTTCATTTTTCTTTTTACTGTCTTGTAACAAAAGTTCTTTTTGATTTCTAAGTTCTTGTACTTTTCTTAAATTAAATAAATTACTACCTCCCGCAAATAAAGGCCACGTTGCAGTAGCAGTAACTGTTTGTTGAGTTCTTTCCTGTACGGTTGAACTAAAATCATCTTGTTCTGCAATCTTATATGATAACGTAGCAGAAGGCGAAAGGTCAGACCCAGCAATTACTACATCCAATTTAGATTGTTTATACTCTAAAAAAGCTATCTGCAAATCAGGGCTCTCAGAATTAGATATACGATAAGCTGCAGTCAGACTTTCGGGCAAATTTAAATTAGTTTCTTTTATTTCTTGAATATCTTCTGTTGGTTTTTTTCCAATTATTTTTTCAAAATTTGCTTTACTAATTACTAAGTCATTTTGCACGGCTATTAACTCTGCTCTAGCACCTGCCAAAGATGACTCGGACTGCGCCAGATCTGTTAAATTAATTTCTCCTTTTTCTAATCTATTTTGATCAGTTTCGACTTGTCTTTCAAGCAAATCAATATTCATTAAATTTATATTTACCTTTTTTCTATTTAATAATAATTCTGTATGAACTTTTGCAGCCTCTAATAAAATTTCTTGTTCAACTTGTTTAAGCTTAAATTCTCCTATGCTTTGCCCGTGTTTTTTTTTTAAAAAACTTGCAACACCGCTACCTCCCTGAAAAATTTTTTGCTCTACTATCATTGCTTGCTCGGACGGTTTAAAATTTGAATCACTTCCACCCGTTTTTGTATTTTCTTGGTCACTTATATAGCCAGATATTGTAACGCTGGGTAGAAATTCGCTAACAGACTCTCGCTTTTCTTCTCTTGAAGCCCGCATATTTGCTCTTTCAGCGTTTAATTTTAGATTATTTAAATAAGCTGAATTTAAGGAATCAAACAAAGTATTTGCTCTTGATTCATTAATGCTCGAAATAAATATAAAAATTAAAACAATTTTAAATAAAAAATTCATTCTGTTAAGGTCTAAATAATACTTTTCTAATTTCATGATTTTTCTTTAATAATAAAATCACTGACGCAGATTTACTTAAATCTTTCAACATTTGCAAAGTAATTCTTTCATAGAACATAATAAAACGTTTTATTTCATTGTAGGACATTATTTTTTTATTTAAATGCGACTTTTTTCTTAACTTGTTTTCTTGAAGAAGTCTCCATTTAAAAACCATATTGAAATTTGGAATTTTTATAAAAATGAAATGGTCAATCATAGCAAAAAGTTTTTTATATTCTTTTTTAAGTTTTTCGTTTACATATTTTCTCCATTTCAAACTTTTATCCTCATATTTTTCAAGAATATTTATTGGTCTTTTTATTAAAAAATTTGATTGAGATGTTGCTCCAACACACCAACCTTCTAATATTACTATTTCGGGTTTCTGTTTTATATTAAACCAATATTTTTTTTTTAAACGATTATCTTCTGCTTTTTCAAATTTTGGTAATTTAATTTCCTTAAATTTTTTTTTTTTAATAATATTAAAAAAACTTTTAAGCAAATTTATATCGTGCGTACCAGGTACACCTCTTGTTTTAAACAACGGATGTATTTTATGGGACATCTTGTTACGATCTTTCAATGTCTTATAAAAATCATCGATAGAACTAATATGAATTTTTCTTTTAAAAAATTTTTTTAGAATAATTTTTAAAATTTTCGCAACCGTTGTTTTTCCAGAACCCTGCCCTCCTGAAAAACCTAAAAATAAAGTTTTTTCCTTTTTTTTATATTTGTTATTTATCCAAAATGACATGGGTATATAAATTTTCTTTAAACTTTTTATTTTAGTTGATTTAGATTGATTAAAAATTTTTTCTTTACTTAAAAACCTTAAATAATCATTTTTTACTTTTAAAAAACAATCTTCCGTTTTTTTCATTTTTCCTTATCAAGGGGATGGTTGACACCATCATTAACTGCTACATTTTTTAATTCAAACTGATTTATACCTTCAACACAGGCTACATTTATTCCATATATTTTTGGATTGCTTCTTGGATTATTGTGTGTGTGGATACCACAATTTGAGCAAAAATAATGTTTTGCGGTTTTTGTATGATACTGATAAAGTTTTAAAAGGTTTTCTCCTTTAACAACCTTTAGATCGTCTGAACCAATCACTCCTATAATGTATCCCTTCCTTTTGCATAAGGAGCAATTACATCGCATAAGTTTTTTAAATCCTTCTTCTGGTATCTTGACTTGAATTTCCACTCCACCACAGTGACAAGTTAGTTTTTTCATTTTTTTCAATTTAAATTCTTTAGCACGATTTTCATATTGTAGTAATAGTTATCCACATCATTGCTAAATCTAGTTTCTATGTTCATGCTTTGATTCAGTTTAGATTCTTTTTTGGACTCAAAATACAACTTATTAGACACATTTCCACATATTGCTATATCTCCCTTGTTGTTATAGATTAGAACAAAAGTAGAACATTATGAAATTATTATTGCCATTTCATCTTAGCAAGGTTGGAGCCGGCTTCCCTTCTCCGGCAACAGATTACGTGAAAGATGACATCGATCTCAATGCCTGTTTGATAAAAAATGCTCCATCCACATTTCTTATTAGAGTTCAGGGAAAATCTATGAACAGTATTGGAATTCATGAAGGTGACCTTTTGGTAGTAGATAGAAGTTTAAATCCAAAAAATTTTTCCACTGTAATTGCTAATGTTAATGAAGAATTAGTTGTAAAAACTTTTATAAAAGAAAAAGACCAACCTTTTCTAACTTCTGGATCAAATAAAACTAAAGATAAAATTAATTTAACAGAAAGCTCTGAAATTTTTGTTTGGGGTGTAGTTACTTACACAATACATGCATTACAGTAAAAATAAAATAGCTTTGGTTGATTGTAACTCATTCTATGTTTCTTGTGAAAGATTATTTGATCCATCTATAATTAAAAAACCTGTTATTGTGTTATCAAGTAATGATGGATGTGTAATCTCTCGATCTACAGAAGCTAAAGCTTTAGATATAAAAATGGGAGAACCATATTTTAAAGTAGAAAAAATAGTAAAAAAAAATAATGTAAAAGTTTTTTCATCAAATTATTCGCTATATGGAGATATATCAAGAAGAGTTATGAAAACTTTAAAACAATTTTCACCACAAATAGAAATTTATTCAATTGATGAAGCTTTTTTAGATTTGTCTTCAATTAAAAATGAAGATTTGTTTGATTATAGTAATAAAATAAGAAAAACTGTTTTGAAATGGACAGGAATACCGACAAGTATTGGAATTGCAGCAACAAAAACTTTAAGCAAAGCTGCAAATCATGTTGCAAAAAAAGAAAAGTCAGGAATTGTTAATTTAATAAATTCAAAACAAATCGACGAAATTCTTTCAAAAATTAATATAAATGACGTTTGGGGTGTAGGACGTCAACTAACCAAATTCTATATTAAAAATGGCATAAATACAGCGTATCAACTTAAAAATACGCACAATGGTTGGATCAAAAAAAATACAAATGTTTTTGGATCACGTACTGCAATGGAATTGAAAGGGATCTCATGCACCTCTTTAGAAATATATCAGGAAAAAAGAAAAAATTGTTGCATATCAAGATCATTTGGAAGAAAAGTTACAAAACTAGAAGAACTTAGTGCATCTATAACAACACATTGTCTTAATGCGGCAGAAAAAATCAGATCAGATAATCAAACAACAAAACGCATGACTGTTTTTATAAGAACGAGTCCTTTTCAAAAGAATAAAAATTTTTATGCAAATTCAAAAGATGTTGATTTACCAATCGGAACAAATGATAGTATTGAATTGGTTAAACAAGCTCTGGTTGCATTAAGATATATATATAGAAAAGGACACAAATATCAAAAAGCCGGAATAATTCTTTCAAAACTAAATGATATTAATATTTATAAAAAAAATCTATTTTCATCAATAAACAGTGAGGAAAAGAGAAAAAAATTAATGAAAGCAATTGACTGCACAAATATTAAATATGGTCGTCACGCTTTAAGCATTGCTCAGGCGGGATTAAGAAAAAAATGGAATATCAAAAAGCAGTATTCTTCTAAAATTGATACCGCATGTTTTGATTTACTGCCCACCATCAAAGTAGCTTAAAAAAATTGTCGAAATCTCTATTTTTTTCCAAACATACAAATGTCATTAAAAGGCTCTATTTGATATAAAACACCATTACAGTCATTTATTTCATTATATCCTGTAATCAAAATTGTCCCTATATTTGGATCATTTTTCAGTTTTGTTTCTCGTTTTGGTCTCGTTTCAAGATGATAAGATAAGTTGCCTGCATACCATCCTCCATTTATCCAACCGTCACCGGTTACTATTTCGATTTTATTTAAAAAATTATTATTCCACTGAGTTTGAACAATTTGCGAAATCTTTTTACCAGGATAGTCTGTCCTTTTATCATTTTGTGTATACGAAACATAATAATAAAGTGATGGAGAAAAAATAAAAAAAAATAAAAATATTGCAAAAAAATTATTAAACTTTTCTAAATTGATTTTGGCCTTAAATAAATAAATGAAAAATACTCCAGCAAATAAATAGAAGGAAGTCATCCACATCGTTCTAATTCTTGTTCCGCCAATTAAGGAAGTGAGAAACATCAAAATTATAGGGACAATAGCTACGGCAAATAAAAAAATTAACTTTTTGTCATTATAGTTTATTTTTATTTTAAATTTTTTAACAATAAAAAATAACATAATAAAAACAGGAATAAGCAATCCAATTTGTTTTGACAAAAATATTAGTGGGTACAATACATGATCCAAAAGTTTAAAGTTGCTTAATCCAGATAAGGGATCATCAAATGATCTAAAAAAAGCATAGCGTATAGAAATATAATCATTGTCAACGATCCAAATTAAATGGGGTAAAAGTACAATAATAAAGCTGGATAAGGATATTAAATATTTATAATTAAATTTTTTTTCCTTGAAAATAATATAAATAAAAAATAAACCTAACGCTAAAAACAAATAAAAAGATAAGTAATAAGTTAACGCCGCAAAACCAGCAAAAATTCCTAATAAAAACCAACTAATATTATTGTTCAGTTTTATACTTTTCCAAGAATACAAAACTGTTGCAGCCAAAAAAGGAAATTGACAGAGAAATGCATTTAATTCTGGCGTGGTAAAATTATAAAAATAAATACCCTCTAATAATAATACTGACAACAGACAATGAAATCGATTCTGAAAAAAATCTTCTGAAAATTTAAAAATAATATAGAAGCTTGATACAACAAATAATTGACTTAGAAAATAATATGCCCAATCTTGATTTCCAAATATTAGATAGAAGAGTTCAATAAATAGAGGAAAGAGAGGTGGATATTTGTCATAACCTAATTGTAACTTATCACTCCACCCTAAAGCCTCAATAGTATCTAGAGGAAGATTAATATTCGAAATACTTGGAACTAAAGTCCAGAAAACAAGATGTGCAAACAAAAAAAGTGCTAAAAATTTATTTATATCTTTTTCTTTTATGGTCATTTAAGTAGGCTATCTTAAAACATCAATACTACTAATATTATCTAAAGATTTATTTAGCTCCTTCATATTTTCTCTGGAAGAAACCTTTAAAATAAAGAATAAAAAAACTAAGGTAACTAAAATTGGAATCGATGTTACGATAGATAAATTATTAAAAACAAAAAATAAATAAAAAATTGAAAATAAAAAAGCACGAATTATTACTGAACGTTTAAAAACTGCAATAATAGAAAAAGAATGTATTAAAAGATTAAATAAATTCATTTGGGATGGACCAAAATACCTTTGCCCTCTAATTGACGGTACTGATACTCGATCAGAAATAACCTTAGCTACAGATCCAGAAAAACTGCTCCATATACAAGCTTCTTTTAGTAATTTAGCTGCGTGTTCTTTTGGTAAGCAGCTATAATTACCAAATTTTATAAGTTTGCCCGTAAAAATATATGTTAAAATTTTATGACATTCGTAGAGTAATTTAAAAAAAATACCTTCGGAGCGTTTTATTCGATTTAATGTCACTGTCTTTGTTGGGTTTTCCTTAGATTTGTTAAATAATACGGTCAGCTCTTCCGGTCGATCTTCTCCATCTCCGTCCATTAGAATGACATAATCAAAGTTTTCCTTTTCTATTAAATATTTTAATCCGGCAGCATTGCACCTGGCATGACCTCGATTTTGTTTCATATTTATAACCCCGAATGATTTTATTTTTTTAAAACTTAATTCGGTTTTTGTTTGGTTTTCTGTAGAAGCATCATTAATAATTAAAATCGATACCTCAGCATCCCATTCAGCAACTTGTAAATCAATATTTTCTAAAAGTTTAAAAACAGATTTCCAATCATTATAAACAGGAATTAAAATTTTAATTTTTTTCATTTTTTCCTTCCAATCATACAGATTCCTTGACCTTCAATTTTGAAAAAGACTCCATTGCAAATTTTTGACAAAATATCCTCCTCACCAATTAAAACAAATCCACCTTGATTATTTTTTGGTAAAGTAATTTCCTCAGTTTCGAAAATATTATCCCATAGAGGTCTAGACTTAAGATTATAAGATAAATTCCCCGCATGCCACTCATCACCACCTACTATACCTATTTTATTTGAAAAATTGTTTTCCCATTTTTTCTGGACCACCTGTGAAATTTGTTTTCCAGGATAATCTGTCCTTTTGTCATTCTGAGTTATTGAAATATAAAAATATGCCGCTGGAGAAAAAATAAATAATATTAGAAATATTGAAAAAAAATATTTTAATCTATGTAAAACAAATGATTTCTGAAATACATATACAAAAAAGACTCCCATGAATAAATAAAATGGCGTCATCCACATTGTTCTAAGTTTTGCACCTGTTAATAGTGAGGTTAGAAACATTAAAAGTATCGGTACAACATTTATCATAAGTAAAAATAAAAATTTCTTATCTTTGAAGTTAAATTTTGTTTTAAACTTAGATAATGCAAACAAAAACATAAGAAAAAAAGGAATTAATATTCCAAATTGCTTTCCCGCAAAAATAACTGGATTATAAATATGATCTAAAAATTGAGTTTCTTCTAATCCCGTTCTTTCAAAAGCATAATTAAAAGTTGCATAATTATTATCAAATAACCAAATAAGATGTGGGGAAAGAATCACAAAAAAACTAATTAGAGAAACCAAACACTTAGAATTAAACTTTTTTTTATTTATCAAATAAATAAAAAATATGTCTATAGCAACTAACAAGTAAACAAATAAATATTTTGATAAAACTCCACATGCAGCAAATAATCCAAATAATAACCAGTTCGTAATATCATTTTGGTTTATTCCTTTCCAACAATAATAGACTGTTAATGACCAAAAAGGTAATTGACATACATTTACGTTAAATTCTGGCGTGGTAAAATTATAAAAATAAATACCCTCTAATAATAATACTGAAATTAGACTAAAAATTTTATTTTTAAAAAAATCTTCAGAAAATTTAAAAATAACAAAAAAGGCTGTAACCACGAATAATTGACTAAGAAAATAATAAGTCCAATCCTGATTTCCAAATATTTGGTAAAATACTTCGACCACCCATGCGCTAAATGGTGGATGTTTATTATACCCCCAATCTAAGTTTGATCCCCAAGCTAAAGCTTCGATAGTATCTAGTGGTAGATTGATATTAGAAATGCTTGGAACTAAAGTCCAAATAAATAAATGGGCAAATAAAAAAAAAATTAAAGTTTTATTTATGTTATTTTTACTAACTATCATAACTTAAATTTATACAAATTTATCTCTCTTGACACCTACAAAAACACAAATATACTCACCGACCTTAAACAATTATACAATTACGCATCATGAGAAAAATATATATTCCTAACGGAAAAGAAAAATACATGTGTGAAAGGCAAAAAACATATTTTAAAAAAAGATTGCTTGAATGGAAAAATGAAATAATTGAATTAAATAGTAAAGGTTTATATTTAAAGGACGTTAATCATGAAATCTCTTCACCTGATGTTCTTGATCAAGCATCTTCACAAGCTGATAAAAATGTTGAAATGAGAACATTAAATAGACAAATAAAACTATTATCAAAAATAGAAAAAGCTATTAAAAAAATTAAAGATAATACCTATGGTTACTGTGAAGAGACGGGTGAACCAATAGGATTAAAAAGATTGATTGCAAGACCTATTGCCACATTATCAATCGAAGCACAAGAAAAGCACGAAAAGAACGAAAAAATATTCGCTAATTAATAAATTAAATTTTTGGTATTTTTTCTCCGGTATTTAAACAATCATATCCTTTTATTACAGCTTCTCTTTCAGAAATATCTTTATACCACCGACTCAAATGGCTGAAATTTTTAAGTCCGATATCATGTATTGGATGTCTTGCTATCCAGGGAAAAGTTGCGATATCTGCAATTGTATATTCATTTCCTGCTAAAAATTTTGATTTTTCTAAACGTTCATCTAAATCTTTGTATATAGTTTTAGCAATTTTAAAATAACGATCTTCTCCCCATTTACTTTTGCCAGGGGTGTAGTGATGAAACTGGTGATGTTGGCCTAACAATGGACCAACATAAGCTACTTGAGCCATAAGCCATTGATTTATTAAAATTCGATTACTCTTGTCATAAAACTTTCCGCTTTTTTCAGCTAAATAAATTAGAATTGCTCCAGACTCAAAAATACTGATATTATTTTCATGATCAGTTATCACTGGTATTTTACTAAATGGGCTAATTGATCTAAATTTGGGATCAAATTGATCACCTTCCTTAAGTGCAACTAAAGTAATTTTATAGGGATGCTTAATTTCTTCCAACATGATAGATATTTTTTTACCGTTAGGAGTGTTCGCATAAAATAATTCAATCACCTTTTTTAACTCCTAATTTTTCCTGAATACTTTTTGATGTAGTGGTGAATTCAAATCTATATTTTTCATTAGGCCTGGCCAATTTGAAACAAGCTCTGGC
>Ga0310125_10001295_pt1 | contig 12509 bp, 8 predicted proteins | sample CB11b_Tmax_Bot8__FD_203508 | JGI IMG/M metagenome (GOLD analysis project Ga0310125, IMG submission 203508) | Marine microbial communities from Western Arctic Ocean, Canada - CB11b_Tmax_Bot8 | ecosystem: Environmental > Aquatic > Marine > Oceanic | place: Canada: Western Arctic Ocean | collected... | reverse complement strand
AATGCGGTCAGGGTTTTTCCGCTGCCGGTGGGCGCGGCGATCAGCGTGTGCTCGCCCGCGGCGATCGGCGGCCAGCCGCGGGATTGCGGTTCGGTGGGCGCATCGAATCGCGACGCGAACCACTGCTGGATCAGGGGGTGAAAGCGGGAGAGGGGCATGGATGGGGGGCATCGTAGCGTAGTTGGGTCAACGACGAGCGAAGATGTCGCGCGAGTCAAAAAAACTTCAGATTCCGACGAACACTCGTCTCCGAAACGAGGTTATCGGGTAGTCCGAAAGGACGAATTCCGCGTCCTGCGGTGCCAACGGAATGCTTCCCGCCCTTTTTCGTTGTGCACCGTCAGGACTGCGGACTCTTACTCTCGCAGTCACTTCACAGCACACAACTCAACTCCCCCGCGGCGGGCTCCGCGGATCATCCACTGCGGGCCGCAGATGGAGCCTCACCGATGACCCAGGCTGTTTGCACCCCCACTGATGACCTGTTGGAGAGTGACGGTTCGAAACCTGTAGCTAAGACGGGTGCCGATTCGAGCCGTGCGAGCATCCAGTCTCGCTGGCAGCATTCGCCGCGGATCGACGTCCATTACGACCGCGGCTTCCCGGTGCTGGACTTGGGAACCAAGGAGATCTGGGACGGTTCGGACTTGTGCCTGCTCCGTGACACCCTGGTCGACCTGTGCCAGTCGGACGGGTCCGATCGACGCCAGGCGGTTTGCCCGGCTGTGGGGATCGAGATGAGTTCGGTCAAGGGGATCCCGACGGGTTTCTTCGGGATGCTGCACGACCTGCACGTCGACGAGCAGATCGCCGTGCATCTCTTTTCGCCTCAACCCAACGTCTGCGCGATGCTGTGGTTTCGCACGTTCTGCGAGTCGGAGGGTGCTGGTGGTTTCGTGATGTTGCGAGACCCGAAGCCGAACGTGGTGCCCGGCGCCTACCATTTCTGGGCGAGCTTGCGGGGCGACGATTTCGTCGAGACGTCCTCGACCGAGTTCTCGTCCTGGTCCTGAACCCTCTCGACACGCGCAGTTGACAGCCCGTGCCGTGGGATGACAATGAGTGCTGTGTCATCCCGCCTCATCACCCGTCGTCGGGCTCTTCAGGTTGGAAGCCTGGCCGGATTCGGGCTGAGTCTTCCCGACCTCCTGCGTTGGGAAGCTCGAGCCGACCGGAAGGACTTTGCGAGCCGTCCGGGTCCGGCTCACAGCGTGATCAGTATCTTCCTACCCGGCGGGATCGCTCACCAGGACACGTTCGATCCCAAGCCCCAGTCACCGACCCAGTATCGTGGCACGCTGGAGGTGATCGACACTCGGCTGCCGGGCATTCAGTTCAGTAGCCTGCTACCTAAGACCGCCACGATTTTGGATCGCGTGACGCTGTGCCGGGGCGTCAGTCACGTGCTGGCCGATCACGACGCGGGCGTGCACCAGATGTACACCGGCTACGGTCCGAGCCCGGCGATCCGGTTCCCGAGCCTGGGCAGCGTGGTGTCTCACGAGTTCGGCCCCCGCAACGACCTGCCCGCCTACATCTGCGTCCCGAACAAGCATCACCGGTTCGCCGGCAACGGGTACCTGAGCACCGCTCATGGTCCCTTCGGCCTGGGCAGTGACCCGGCCGTCTCTGGTTTCGCCGTCAAGGACCTGAGACCCCCGCCGCGGCTGAGCCCTTCTCGTCAGGTGCGTGCCCGGGGTCTGCTGTCGCTGGTCAACGAGCGAGTGGATCGCGAGTCGAGAGTGTCGCGGCTCGAGGCGGTTGATTCCTTCTACGAGCAGGCGTACCGGATGATCGATTCGCCGCAGGCCCGGACCGCCTTTGACCTCTCGAAAGAAAAACCCGCCACCCGCGAAGCCTACGGCAGCGGTGCGGCGGGGATGCGGATGCTGCTGGCTCGTCGGCTGGTCGAGGCCGGTGTGAGGTTTGTTTCACTCGAATACGGTACCTGGGACAATCACTTCAACATTGCCCCTTCGCTGCAGGGACAGGTCCCCAGTTTCGACCAGGCCCTGGCAGCCCTGGTCACCGATCTCGACGACCGTGGCCTCTTGAAGACCACCCTGGTGACGGTCACCACCGAGTTCGGTCGGACGCCCCGGATCAACAGCGCCGCCGGCCGAGACCACTGGTCACGAGTCTTCAGCGTGTTGCTGGCCGGTGCCGGCATCCGCCGCGGCCACGTGCACGGGTCCAGCGACCTGACCGCCTCGTCGCCGGACACCGGAGCCCTGGCTCCCCGCGACCTGCTGACGACGGTCTACCACCAGATCGGCATCGTTGCCGAGAAGGAGCTGATGGCTCCGGGGGACCGGCCGATCGAGATCGTCAAGGGGGGCAGGGTGGTCCAAGAGCTGCTGGAGGCATCATGAGACGTCGAGGGTGGGCCGCGACGGTTGTCTCGACGCGTCAGACGCTGGTCGCGATCGGCCTGCTGCTGGTCGTCTCGGCGCCGGTCCTGGCTCAGTCAGAGGCCCGTGCGGTTGTTTCGGCAGCACCCCGCTACCTGCAGCGAGGCACCGTGACCTCGGTCCGCCTCAACTGTGCCTGGTTGCCCTCGGCCGAAGACATCCTGTTCTATTCACCGGGCCTGGCCTGCCGCAGCCTGACGCTGCTGGAAGACACCGACACGCTGCCGCCGGATGGTCGTGAGTACCTGGTGAGTATCGAGGTGGCCTCGGACTGCCGGATTGGCCAGCACAGATTCCGAGTCCGCGACCGCGCCGGCCTCTCGACTCTGCACACGCTTTACGTCGGCCCGCTGCCCCGGCTGGCCGAGCAGGCTCAGCCGACGACGTTCGAGGATCCGCAGCGCGTGTCACTCGATTCGACCGTCGCCGGCTACATCGGCGAGGTGGGCCAGATCGACTGGTACCGGGTCGAAGCCAGGAAGGGCCAACGGCTCAACGTCGATGTCCAGGCGGTGCGGATGGCCCAGAGACTCTTCGATGCCCATGTCACCATTCTCGATGCCAAGGCACGCGTGCTGGCCGAGTCGGACGACACGGGGTTGGGGTTGCACGACCCGATCACAGGCCTGGTCGTTCCGGCTGACGGTTCGTACATGATCGCGATCCGCGAGAGTGGTTTTGGGAACGAGGGTTCGTACAAGGGGCCTCGCGGCCGCTACCTGCTGCACGTGGGCACCTTTCCGCGACCCCTGGCCGCGATTGCCGAGGGGGGCCTCTCGGGCAAGCCGGTGCGGCTGACCTTCCTGGGCGATCCTCTCGGCACGTTCACCCAACTGATGCCAATGCCCCCAGGCCCCGATGCTTCGGTCTTCGGCACCTCCACGGTCACGCCGATGGTCGCCGGGCAATGGGCTCCGACACCGCATCCGATCCGGATCAACAGCCTGCAGACGGTTGTCGAGACCGAGCCCAATGACAACTGGCGAACGTCGCCGGCTTCGAAGCAGGCCGCACCGGCCGCGTTTGCCGGGGTGATTTCCCGGCGAGGCGACATCGACACGTTTCGATTCCGGGCCACGAAGGGGCAGCGGCTGGTGATCCAGGTCTACGCCCGCCGGCTCTATTCACGACTCGACTCGGTCGTCGAGGTCCGTCGAGTTCGGGACGGTACGTCGGTGGCCGGAGGCGACGATCCGCCTCGCCGCCATCGCACATCGCTGTTCGCCTACAACAGCCATCATGCCGGATGGTTCGCCCAGGACGCCTACACCGAGATGACGGCCAACGAGGCAGGTGATTACGTGGTCCTGGTCTCCGATCACCTCAAGAAGGGGGGCGTCGATTATCACTACCGGGTCGAGGTGACTCGGGTCGAGCCGAAACTGACCCTGTTCGTCCGCCGCGATCCGCCCTACTGGAGAGGGACACCCGGCCAGAGCGTGTCGGTGCCGCGAGGCAACCGGTACGCGGTGATTGTCGAGAACCAGAGGCTGAACTGTCCGGCGGGACCGCTGGAAGTCTCTGCACGCGGATTGCCCCCTGGCGTGACGCTCGAGGCACCCCGCATATCCTCCGCCAAGGTCCCGATGCTGTTCACCGCCACCGATGACGCGGTCCGAGCGGCCAGCCTGGTTCGCTTCGTATCGAGTGATCCGAAGGGGCGACCCCTGGTGACCCAGTTCGAACAGACCGTTTTCTATGGACTCAACCCGCCCAGCTATGCCTTCTTCGGAGTCGACTCGGAACGGCTGGCCGTGGCGGTCGCCGAGGACTATCCGGTGAGCCTCGAGCTGGAACCGATCGCTGCTCCACTGGTGCAGGAGGGTGAGACGGTACTGAGGATCCGCACCCGGGTCGGTCCGAACCAGAGACGGCCAGTGCGGCTGTCGATGCTCTACAAGCCGACGGGGATCAGCGCCGAGTTGTCCGAGAAGGTGGCCGAGGGCGAGCATGTGGTCGAGATGCGATTGGAGGCGAACCGGGAGACGAGTCCGGGCCGCTGGCCGATCGCAGTGGTGTCACGCGAAGCCACCCAGTTGCGAGGCGGTGGAGTGTCGACCCAATTGAGAACACTCGAGGTGCTCCCCGCGTTTCTCGACCTCGTACTCACCCGTGCCATTCTCGCTCGAGGCAAGACGGTTCCACTGAAGGCTCAGCTCGAGCAAAAGGTCGAATTCCGCGGCAAGGCGATCGCTCGCCTCGAGGGTCTTCCCAAGGGGGTGACGGCAAAGCCCGTCGCGATCGACGCCTCGGATGAATCGGTCACGTTCCAGGTCACCGCGACCGGGGCTGCACCCGTCGGGCTGCACAAGACACTCTCTTGCCGTGTCTCAATTCCCTGGCAGCGACCCGATGGGCAACTCGCGGCAGTGGTGCATCGGCTGGGACAGGGGGGGCAGTTGAGAATCCTGGAGGCGGCCGATGTCCCCGGGCAGCAGGAGCAGCCGCAGCCATGAGTCCTGGATCGATCACCCGACCCACTGCAGATCTTCGTGGCGTGCTGTGCGTCGCGTTGCTGCTGGCCTGTGCAGGGGGCGTGGTGGCCGGGGAGCCGGTGATCCGGGTTTACCCGAGTCGCGTGGTGCTTGAAGGGGCCGCCGATCGTCAGCGTGTGATCGTGCAGGCCGTCGATCCCGATGGTCGCACACTCGACCTGACCTCCCGGGCTCGCCTGGTGCCGTCGCTGCCGGGCAGGGTCCGGATTGTCGACGGGATGCTCGAACCGCTGGTCGACGGGACGCTGGAGTTGGAGGTGAGTGTCGATGGGCGACGAGTGCAGGTGCCGGTGACGGTCCGCGACGCTGCCGCGAAGGCTCCGGTGCGGTTCGGACTCGACGTGATGCCGGTGCTGACCAAGGGAGGCTGCAACAGCGGCAGCTGCCACGGTGCCTCGCGAGGCCAACGAGGATTCCGGCTGTCGGTGTTCGGGTTTGATCCGGCTGGAGACTACTTCCGCATCACGCGGGAGTTTGTCGGTCGGAGGATCGACCTGGCACGTCCGGCCTCGAGCCTGTTGCTGACGAAGCCGTTGGAGCAGGTGGTACACGGAGGCGGCCAGAGATTCGACAGCGACAGCGAGATGTACACCGTGCTGCTGAAGTGGCTCGAGCAGGGAGCACCCGTTGATGGGAAGGACGTGCCGCGGGTGACTCGTCTGGAGGTGTTTCCCTCGGAGGTGGTCTTGTCGGGGGCAGGGGCAGGGGGTCAACCGGCGGCGGGTGATTCGCACCGGCTGGTGGTCCGGGCTCATTACGACGACGGCACCGATCGCGATGTCACTGGTCTGAGTGTCTTCACCAGTACCAACACGGCCGCCGCGTTGGTTTCGTTCGCAGGTGTGGTGAGTGGTCAGCGGCGGGGCGAGTCGTTCGTGATGGTGATGTACGGCGAGCACAACGTCGGCCTGCCGGTGATCGTGGTTCCGTCGGGGCCCGCGGCAAAGTTCCCGGCGCTGCCCGTGGCCAACCGGGTCGACGAGCTGGTGCACGCAAAACTCAGGAAGCTGCGGGTCGTTCCATCGAAGCTCTGCGACGACGGCACTTTTCTGCGGCGAGTGTACCTGGACACGATCGGCCTGTTGCCCGAGCCGAGCGAGTACGCTCGCTTCGTGGCCGACCAGCGGCCCGACAAGCGAAAGCGGCTGGTCGATACGTTGTTGGGTCGTCCCGAGTTCACCGATCTGTGGGTGATGAAGTGGGCCGAACTCCTGCAGGTCAGAAACGTCAAGGGCGGCTTCTTCGGCTGGTTGCGCAAACGCTACCTGGCCAACGTGCCGATGGACCGGATGGTCCGCGAGTTGCTGACGGCCGAGGGCGGCTTCTTCCGCGACCCTCCGGCACAGTACTTCCGGCAGGTCGGCAAGCCGAAGATCCTGGCCGAGAACGTGGCCCAGGTCTTCATGGGGACCCGCATCCAGTGTGCGCAGTGCCACAATCACCCGTTCGACCGCTGGACGATGAACGACTACTACGCCTTCGCCGCCTTCTTTGCTCAACTGGGTTCCAAGCGGAACTGGGAAGACACTCGCGAGCAGATCGTGTTCAACACGGGGTCCGGCGAGGTGCGGCACCCGATCGATGACCGCGTGATGGCTCCCAGGTTCCTTGGTGGCAAAGTGCCCAAGCTGGCCGGACGCGACCGACGGGCGGTGTTGGCCGAGTGGTTGACGGACGCCGGGAACCCCTGGTTCGCTCGCAACCTGGCCAACATTGCCTGGGCGCAGTACTTCGGGCGAGGGATCGTCGACGAGGTGGACGACGTTCGGCTCAGCAATCCGCCGTCGAATCCCGAGCTGCTCGACTTCCTCGCCGATCGCCTGGTGGCCGACGGCTACGATTTCCGCAAGCTGATCCGCACGATCACGCTCTCGCACGCGTACCAGCGAGCGACCGAGCCGACGCCCAGCAATCTCCGCGACCATCGCAATTTTTCTCGAGCCGAGTTCCGCAGGCTGCGGGCCGAGGTTTTGCACGACTGCCTGTGCCAGGCGACGGGTGTGCCCAGCCGGCTGGGCGGGTTCCCGCTGGGGACTCGAGCCGTTCAGCTGCCGGTCGCCTCGATGTCGTCGGAGTTTCTGACCACCTTCGGGCGTTCGAATCGCGAGACGGTCTGCAGCTGCGAAGTCGACGTCCAGCCCAACCTCTCACAGGCCTTGCATCTGATCAACGGCAGCACGACCTGGGGCAAGATCGAGCGGGGCCGTGTGCTGGAGCAGCTGATGACCCGCCACGACGATCCCGGCGACGTCATCGATGCACTCTTTGTTCGCTGTCTCTCGAGGCGGCCGACGAAGGATGAGCGAACTCGGCTGCTGGCCGCCGAGGTGGCCGCGACTGATCGGGCCGAGATCTACCAGGACCTGTTCTGGGCGTTGCTGAATTCGAAGGAATTCCTGTTCAACCACTAATCGACCGTGCGGGGAGCGAGCGGATGTTTCAGGCGGGGCCAGTCCCTGGTTGGGCGCAGCGTGCCGTGTCGGCGTGGTTGCTGTTGCTGGTGATCGGGCCCGGCGGCAACGACCTGTACGGCCAGGCCGCCAAGACGAAACCGGCCGCCAAGACGAAACCGGTCACGAAGATCACATTCCGCGACCACGTGGCGCCGGTATTTCGTCGTCGCTGCACCGGGTGTCATGGTGGTGGTCAGCCGAAGGCCGACCTGGACCTGTCGCGTTACGTGGCTGTACTGGCGGGAGGTTCTTCGGGGACGGTGCTGATCCCGGGAGATCCTCTACAGAGTCGGCTGTATCTGCTGGTCTCTCATGCCGAGGAGCCTCACATGCCGCCCAAGCGACCTCGGTTGCCCAAGGCCGAGCTGGAATTGATCCGCCGCTGGATCGACGGGGGTCTGTTGTCGACCACGACCAGTCGCCCTCGGACCTCGAAGCGACCTCGCTCGTTGCTCTCACAGGTCGGCCCGCCTCTGCGGCGTCCGGTTCCCAAGTTGGCGGGCGAGCCGCTGGGGGCACGTCCCCGGGGCTGGACCGCGGTCTCGGTTCAGACCGCTTCGCGGTCCCGCGCTGTCGTGGCTCTGGCGGCCAGCCCGTGGAGTTCTCTGGTTGCGGTGGGAGGGATCGAGCAGGTGCTGGTCTACGACTCGGCCCTGGGCCAGCTTCTGGGCGTATTGCCGTTTCCCGAGGGTCGACCGCACCAACTGGCGTTCAGTGCCGACGGGGAGGTGTTGTGGGTGGCCGGGGGCGAGGCGGGTGTGGGTGGAGCGGTGGTGGGCTGGCAGGTCCGGAGCGGTCGACGGCTGTTTGAGGTGACCGATGGTGACGACGTGGTGTTGGGCGCGGCCCTGGATCCTTCGGGCAAGCGGTTGGCTCTGGGCAGTGATCGGGTGGTCCGCATCGTCGACATCGCCAGTGGCAAGACCACTCACCGGCTGGACATTCACACCGACTGGGTGGTGTCGGTCGCTTTCAGCCCCGACGGGCGTCGCCTGGTCACCGGCGATCGCGGTGGTGGCCTGGTGCTGTGGGAGACTCGCCAGTGGGACCGCGTGGCGCGGTTGTCGGGGCACCGCGGTGCTGTCACCGGGGTGGCGTGGCGACCAGATGGTCGCGTGGTGGCCTCGGCCAGCCGCGACGGAACGGTGCGTCAGTGGGAGTCCGAGGGCGGACGTGCGTTGCGGAACTGGATGGCTCACGAGGGCGGCGTGATGGGGGTGGCCTGCCGGGGAGATGGGCGGCTGGCGACGGTTGGTCGCGACGGGCTGGCGCGGACCTGGAACCAGGCCGGATCGCGGCTGGGCCAGTTTGGACCGCTGGCTGATGTTGCCACCCGGGTCGCACTGGTGGGAGTGCCCGGCTGGCTGGTCGTGGGCGACTGGTCCGGCGACGTGCGGGTCTGGCGAGAGGACCAGCAGCAGCCGGCTGCGAAGTGGCGGCCGGGGTTGAAGCGAGCACCGCCGGCGGGCCGGTGAGAGTGGTGGGTGGGCCGTCGCGATCGTCTCGCTTGCGAACCATGCAGCCGACTTGGATAATGGAGGTTTGGGTACGACCGCGTCGGAAACGGCGTGAGCCTGTGCCTGGCGACTGCATCAAGAACACACACCGAGGCCAGAAACGACACGATGGACAGTGCCAAGCTGAGTCTGGACGGGCAGGATTACGAACTGCCGGTCATTGAGGGATCCGAGGGTGAACGGGGTGTCGACATCAGTCGCCTTCGTGGAGAGTCCGGAGCGATCACGCTCGATCCGGGCTACGGCAACACCGGCGCCTGCGAGAGCGCGATCTGCTTCATCAACGGTGAAGAGGGGATCCTGCGGTACCGCGGGTACGCGATCGAGCAGTTGGCCGAGCACGCTTCGTTTGCCGAAGTCTGCTACCTGCTGATCTACGGTGACCTGCCGTCGCAGCAGCAGTTGCAGGGCTTCAGCGACGGGCTGACCTACCACAGCATGATCCACGAGGACATGAAGAAGTTCTTCGAGGGTTACCCCGCGTCGGCTCACCCGATGGCGGTGCTCTCGTCGATGATCGCATCTCTGGCGACGTATTATCCCGAGGCCGAGGCCGAGGGGAACGGGGATGATGACCTGAACATCATCCGCATCCTGGCCAAGTCCAAGACGATCGCGGCCTGGGCCTACAAGAAGTCGATCGGCCAGCCGCTGGTCTATCCGCTCAATCGTCTCTCCTACTGCGGCAACTTCCTCAACATGATGTTCTCGGTGCCGACCGAGGACTACGAGGTGCCGAAGGTGGTCGAGAATGCCTTGAATGTTCTGCTGATCCTGCATGCTGATCACGAGCAGAACTGCAGCACGTCGACGGTGCGGATGGTGGCCAGCAGCCAGGCCAACATCTTCGCCGCGCTCTCGGCCGGTGTCTGTGCGTTGTGGGGTCCGCTGCACGGCGGGGCCAACCAGAAGGTACTGGAGATGCTGGAGATGATCCGCCAGGACGGATCCGACTACAAGAAGTACGTCGACATGGCCAAGGACAAGGACAACGAGTTCCGCATGATGGGCTTCGGTCACCGGGTCTACAAGAACTTCGATCCGCGTGCGACGATCCTGCGGAAGGCGTGCGACGAGGTGCTCGAGGAGCTGGGGATCGACGATCCGTTGCTGGAGATCGCCAAGCAGCTAGAGGATGTGGCTCTCAACGACGAGTACTTCGTCGAGCGGAAGCTGTACCCCAACGTCGATTTTTACAGCGGCGTGCTGTATCGGGCGATGGGCATCCCGACCAACATGTTCACGGTGATGTTCGCCCTGGGTCGACTGCCCGGCTGGATCGCTCATCTGAGGGAGCTTCGAGACGATCCCACGAGCCGGATCAACCGTCCGCGTCAGATCTACACCGGACCGACGCTCCGCGAATTCACTCCGGTTGCCCAGCGGTAGTTCGGTGTTGTGGGGCTTGAGGACTCGGGGACAGGCACGCCCCTCGATCCGCCTGCGGCGAACCGCGGGGCGAGCCAGTCCCTGCACATTGAGGGATTTGGTGGGCTGTTGATGCCAGCCGAATCAGCTTGCGGGCGGTTTCCGGTTCTCCTAGAGTGGCGTTCCTCCGCCGGGCAGGTAGCTCAGTTGGTAGAGCACAGGATTGAAAATCCTGGTGTCGGCGGTTCGATTCCGCCCCTGCCCACTCCGCTCTGACTCGCATCGTGTCGCAACCCGTGGCATGGTGCGAGTTGCGCATTTAAGGGCCTGGAGGCGTCCTGAGCAGTTGCGACGGGATGCGGCCCGATGCCGTGCCCTACTGCTGCGCTTTCTGCTGCGCGCAGCGGATTGAATGCTGCGGCCACCTCGAAGAGGTCATCTGTGACTGAGAGATAATGCCGTTCAGACACCTGCATCGAGTGTCCCAGCCACCTCGAAACGGCATGCTGAGGAAAGTGAGTGGCCCATTCTATCTCGCATGACCGTCGCAGTGTCTGGAACAAGTCTGGCCACTGAATGATGCCAGCACGTTTCAGGATGACCGAGAAGCCACGGTGAAGGTTGTTGCGGCTGAGCGACAGGATCGTCTCTGAACCGTCATCCGCCGCGTCAAAGGCGTCCTGGAGGATCGCAAGAAGGGAGGCGGAGATCGGAATAATCCTCGTCGAATCGGTCTTGGGTGCGTAGACGGTCAAGCGGTGGAGATCCCAGTCCACGTCGCTCCAGCAGACTCCGTGGGTCTCGCTTGGACACCTCAGGCCAGCAAGCCGAGCCAGGCCGACAAGAGTCCGCCACTCTGCGTTGGGGCAAGCTTCGAGAATGGCGGCCAACTCTTCAGCCGAAACAAACCGGTCATTTACTGCGGCAACAGATGAACTCTTGAGCGTTGCAAATGGCGACTTGGACAGAAGTTCCCGTTCGACCGCGTCATTGAACAACAACTTTGCGTGACGACAATGCAGGCGGATCGTTGCCTCGGCCAGTCCCTCCGCTGCCATTCCCGCTCGCCAGTCCTTGGCAGAGTCAGCCGAAATGGTCGAAATCGGTGTTGTTGGTCCGAAGCATTCTGTCAGGCGGTCACAGGTGTGTCCCAGCCGCTGAATGCTGCCCGGCTTGAGTTCATGCTTCCGTTGATCGAGGTACTTTGAACAGAACTTGCCCAGTGAAGGTGACTCGGGTGCCGGGGCGCGAGAATCGCACAAGCCGGATCGGGCCAATCGTGAGTGGATTTCTTCTGAGATCCCCGTCAGCCACCTCGCCGTTTCCTGGTCAATCGGCTGATTGAGAATCTTCGCGGTGAGAAGTTTCTCTACCCGTCGTTTCGTCTCTTCGGCAATGTCGTGGGTAACGACTCCAAGCCGTATCCGCTTTCTCTTTCCGCCATCCGTCGAATCGACGAAGTCAATTGCACGTGGTGGCTGCTTACCACGGCCCAGTCGAGTGATACTCGCCATTGGTTTACCTGCCTTTCTGTTTCCGCGCTGTGATCCCCAACCCCAGACACTCGCACAGCAGGTCAATCGACCGCAGCGACAGCCCGCACTTGCCCTGCATGAACCGCGACAACTGCCCCTGTGCTATCCCCGTCTCCAGGCTGATCCGGTACCGACTGCGTTCCTCCTGCCGGATCGCCTCCCGCAGCTGCTCGCTGAACGTCGTCTGCCTTCTTGCCATCATCGTCATTCTACCCGTTGCTTAACTGTCAGTACAGTACCCACTGGACTTCAGGAGAAGATCGTCGTGATTGTCCGTGGCAACGCTCCGTCCCTGGCTATTTGAGGGCTCTGGTGCCTGTCTCGAGTCGCCCGGATCACAAGTCGTATTCCGCGGCCTGATCTTCTGCGTCCTGGTTCAGGAGGGCGTTGGCCGCATCTAGGTCGAAGTCGCTGACCGACTGGTCGCTCTCACCCCCCCTCCCAGAAGCTTGGCGGCCTTTGGGGTTTTGGCGGTCTTTGGTGGATTCTGGCTGTTCGGCATCTATCGAACCCCCGTTTCCCTCGGGATCTACGCTAAGAGCGCCAACATCGTCTAAGGCCGCCAACGTTTCGGGATCGGGAGCGTCTGGCGCACATTGGTCTGGCAAGGACCACCGCCACCGCCCGTCGTCACCGAACCCCTCCTTGTCTACCGCTACGCCCAACTCACCTTTCGCGCGGTCCAGCGTTCGGGATGCGATGCCATCTCTCTCGGCGCGCTGCTTGATGT
>Ga0310125_10001291_pt1 | contig 12545 bp, 13 predicted proteins | sample CB11b_Tmax_Bot8__FD_203508 | JGI IMG/M metagenome (GOLD analysis project Ga0310125, IMG submission 203508) | Marine microbial communities from Western Arctic Ocean, Canada - CB11b_Tmax_Bot8 | ecosystem: Environmental > Aquatic > Marine > Oceanic | place: Canada: Western Arctic Ocean | collected... | reverse complement strand
CTACTTGTAGGACGGTATGATGTTGTGACTCCCGGCGAAACAGACCGCCGTCTCCCCACAGGAAGGTGTGAAAGAGTCCCGCATGAACATGAACATGATGATCAAGATCACGATGCCGTTTGTCATCTTGGGATTCCTGGCATTCCCGATCATCGTCGCCTTTTTCGCATGGCAGCGAGGGCTCGGCAGCACCCATTAAGCGGGTTTCTAGCCCCAGTTGATCCTGTCTGCGTTTACGCAGTTTGGCGGTAGTTTCCCGTCGATGGTGGCCAGGATGTTGTCCACCGTCATTTCCGACATCTTCCGGCGCGCTCCTATGGTTGCCGATGCGATGTGCGGGACCAAGGTGACGTTCTCCATCCTCACCAGCGGGTGATCGGCCGGAATCGGTTCCGGGTCTGTAACGTCCAAAGCTGCGTAAGCGATCTCACCATCGCGTAATGCCGCCGTCAGGGCGTCCGTGTTTACTATCGGACCCCGTGCCGTGTTAATCAGCGATGCTTCCGGCTTCATCCGTTTGAGTTCTTCGGTCCCTATGAGGCCGTTCGTTTCCTGGGTGAGAGGGCAGTGGAGCGTCACGAAATCCGATCGCTCAAGAAGCTCGTTCAGCGTGCTGACACGCTCGCACCCGAGGTCGTCTTCCGGCTGGCTACGGGTCACGTAAATTACGTTCATCCCGGAACCGAGCGCCCGGCGCGCCACGGCGCTGCCGATCCGTCCGAAGCCTACGATGCCCAGCGTTGATCCGTAAATGTCCACGCCGAGAAGGTCCAGTGGTTCGAACCACTTCCACTCACCGCGTCGGACAAAGCGGTCGCTCTCGGCGATTCTTCGGCCTGCCGTCTGAATCATCGTGAACCCGAAATCCGCCGCCGCCTCGGTTAGCACGCCGGGTGTATTGGCGACGACGATGTTGCGCTCAGATGCGGCGTCCACATCGATGTTGTCGTAGCCAACTCCGAACTCGGCGATCACCTTGAGATTGGAGCCAGCCGCGTCCATGGCGGCTGCGTTGATGGCATCCGTGATGTGGGCGAAGATGCCGTGGGCGCCTGTTGCTGCCGTCTGTAATTCATCCGGGGTTGCCGGAGCAGGCCGGTCAAGAACGAGGGCGTCCGAGACCTCATTCAAGCGATCGACCTGGTCCTGGAACTGTCGTCTTGTGACGAGGATTTTGGGGCGGGAACCTGTGGGTGATGTCAATTGAAGGGCGTCTCCGTGGAGCGGTATCGGTGAATCAGTTGAGATCATGTATGACGCCTGACTCCACGGCAAGTGTTTACCAGAAGCAAGGTTGCCCGGAGGCTGTATCATCCCGGGGATTCCAAGCCATCTGAACACTCGGCACCTAGGCGAAATTCGTTACCCGGCGCTTACCGGGTTATGGGGGAAAATTTGCTTAAACAGGGTTCGCATGACACCGGCGAAGTAACGCTCAATTATGTCGAAGTCGGAGAAGGTGACCCGCTTGTACTCCTCCATGGATTTACAAGTGACTGGCGGTCGTGGTCCCAGGAAATCGGACTGCTCTCCCACCGATGGCGCGTACTAGTTCCGGACGCCCGTGGTCATGGTGGGTCGGCACGGAGCGAAGACTGTGAGTACGGCTACGGGGCCAGAATCAGGGATGCGGCGTCTTTTATTAAAGCTACTGCAGGCGCACCGGCTGTCGTGATAGGTCACTCTATGGGTGGCGCGACGGCGATGGGTATCGCTGCGCTCCATCCAGAACTCGTTAGAGCCACGGTACTTGAAGACCCGCACGTTTCTAGCGCATCTGGGTTTCCCGACGAGGCCCGCGTATGGATGGAGGAAAACCGTGACTTCTTGCGGAAATCACCGTCATTCGAGGAGGCTGTGAGGGGGATGGACGCTAATACGAATAAGGACGCAGCGGCTCATCGATTAGACGCCTCCCAGGCCGTGAAAATGGATCCCGAGACTTACAATCCGTTTATAGATGACGCGATGTTTGACGGGTTTGATCCGGGCACGGTCCTCTCCCAGGTCAAGTGCCCAGTTCTCCTCCTTCAGGCGGACCCGAAACAGGGTGGTGTGGTTGGTAACTCCGCAGCGGAGCACATCCGGACTGGTGTATCGGACTGCACCCACGTAAAGCTGGACGTGGGGCATAGCATCCACAAGGACTCGCCGGTCGACTTCCGACGATCGGTGTTCGACTTCCTCGACACTATTTAGGTTCAGAAGAGTTTCACACGTGAGGCGTGTAATGGACTATTCACCGAAAGAGATCGTAGAACGTCGCGCGTATGAGCCATTCATGAGGATTGCGCTCGAAGAGGCGGAAAAGTCTGCGAATGAGGGCAACCAGGGTGTCGGTTCAGTGATCGTGCGTGACCGGGAGGTCCTTGCGCGTGGGCGGAATCTAGAGAACACCACTCATGACCCGACAGCTCATGCGGAATCCATGGCGATTCGGAACTACGCTTCGTCATTCCCGGGGCCTGAGACGCAACGGTCGTGGGATCAGTATTTTCGCGATCCGCCCAGTCTTTCCGGAACGATGCTTTTCTCCACGTTCGAGCCCTGCCCGATGTGCTGTGGAGCGATTCTGGCTACCGGAATCTCAACTCTCATCCTCGGTGGCCGTCCCAAATCGGGAACATCCCGATGGGGTGATTACACTCTGGAACGGCTGGTAAAACTAACGGAGCGCCACAATAAGGTCGAGATCATCACTGGAGTGCTTTCGAACGAGTGTTTCGACATTCGGAACGCGTAGCTTTAAGCTCTCCCCCGCGCACAAGCCAAATCCGATAGCATTTTGGCCAAATTGATCCGGATACGTCCGGTCCACATGATCAGAAGGTTCGCTAGAACGGAGATTTGCCAGGCATGTACACACTTGAGGTACAGAATCCCGTAGCGGAGCAACGGGGCGTCGTGAATTCATTCACGTCCAGCCCACGTCCTGCGACGCTGGACGGGTTGACCGTGGGGCTGCTTTGGAGTGGCACGCATGGTGGGGATGTGGCGCTCAATACCGCTGCCGATTTGATCAAACAGCGGTTCAAGAACGTCACCGTCAACTTCTACAACGGGAACAACTACCCGGCGCCGGAGCACATACGGCAGAGGTGTGCCGAGGAGAGTGACGTCGTTATCGGCGCCACGGCTGACTGAGGGACCTGCGCGTCGTGGATGTGCTACGACATGATCGAAATCGAGAAGACTGGTGTCCCCGCCGTTCCGATCGTATCTGGCCGGTTTGTGGAGGACGCAGTTGCGAGCTCCCGGGCCTTTGGCATGCCTTCCCTTCAGTGGGTGGTGGTGCCTCGTATCTATCGGAACCTTGAGCACGAGCTGTGCCGAAGCCAGACGGTGGATGTCATTGATGAACTGATCGACTGCCTTACGTCCGAGATCGATGCGCGTGTATCGGGTATCGAGACCGACTCAGGTCGGACGTACGAGGCTGACGACAAGTACGAAGCCGTTCTGGCCATGAACGACGATCTGATAGGCGAGGACCTCGGCGACGGCTTGCCGCTATTCCCGGCAACCAGGGAAGCCGTGGAGGAGATGCTCAGGGGCACAAACCTCCCGCCGGACCACGTCGTGTGTGATATGCCCCCTGGATTTGGCATCGCAACTGTGGAAAAGATTGCGATCAATTCCGTTATGGCGGGAGCGAAACCGGAACACCTCCCGGTCGTAATTGCCGCGGTAAAGGCGATCTCGAATATTCAGGCGGACGGCGGCAAATCGTTGCTCATGTCCACCAGCCCACAGGCGCCGTTCCTGATCGTGAACGGTCCGATCATCGACGAGCTCGGATTCAACCCGCGCTCGGCTATCGGACCGGGGCGTGATAACCAGGTGAACACCGTCGTCGGACGCGCATTTGCAATGTGCTTCCGGAACATTGGCTACTGGTACCCGGGCAAGATGGACATGGACACCATCGGCACGACCCGGAAATTCATCCAGTGCGTCGCCGAGAACGAAGAGATGAGCCCGTGGGATCCCTTCCACGTAGACCAGGGATTCAAACGTGAGGAGAGTACGGTAAGCCTCTTCATAACGGACGGAGAACTGGACCAGCAGGACCAGGGCAACACAACGGCCGAGGGCCTGTTGAAGAACCTCGCATATGGCTGTGTGTTCGGGACAAAGAGCATCCAGGAAAAGGGACACACTCAGCGCCTGATTCTGATGCCCCCCGATGTCGCAGGTCCTGTAGGCAAGCAGGAATTCACCAAGCAGGCGGCCAAAGAGTTCATCCAGGCGAACGCTAATCATTCGCTTGGCAAGATGATCCAGTACATGCCGCTTGAGGGCGAGGCCCGGGTGGCAGAGAAATGGAAATGGTTGGAGAACTTGACCGAGGAGCAGCGGCTTGAGATCGAGTTCCCGGTGATGGATTCGGCAGAAGACTGCTACATCCTCGTGGTAGGAGCGGACCGGGCAAAGACGGCGATCTTCCCGAGCGGTCCTGCTCCGGTCACTGAAGGGATCGACCAGTACAGGGCGTAAAGCTAATTAAGTGCTGTACATAACGCTAAATACGGAACCGCCGCCCGGTAATATTGCTGTGGCGGCGGTTTCGGTTTGGTGATTTCCGAGACCGTGAATTAAGGCCGAGTAGTTGGCTCGGAGAAATTACATGCTTGGACTGGTAACTATTGGTCAGGCTCCTCGGCCTGACTTCGACGCGGCCTTCCGTGAGCATCTGCCGATCACAGAAATAAAACTGCTTGGCGCTCTGGATGGTATGTCCGTGCGGCAGATCGACGATCTGGCGGGCATCGACGGCTCCTACCCGCTTCACACGCTGCTGTCTGACGGGTCAACACGTGACATCGATATCAATGTTCTGGCGCCGCTTTTAGAGGTGAAAGCGCGAGAGCTGGTCGATGAAGGTGCACGTGCTGTCGCTGTGTGTTGCGCTGGCGATTTCCCGGATATCGATTGCGGCGTTCCGGTGCTTAGGCCGGGCAGGCTATTGCCGGCGCTTGCCGGGGCGATCTGCCGTACTCGGAGAATCGGGGTCGTTTCGCCCATCGCTTCGCAGATGGCACCTGCGCAGGATAAGTGGGAGCGCGACGGGTTCTCGGTGAGAACAGCCTTCGCGTCGCCGTATCGGCACGACGAGATAAAGATTGCAGCCAGAGAGATGGCGGACTCGGAGCTTGAGGTCGTGGTTCTCGACTGCATGGGCCACGGCGCCGAGTACCGGGACGAGTTCACCCGGCTATCCAGACGCCCCGTGTTGCTGGCACAGACGTTGCTGGCGAAGGTGGCAGCGGAGGTGGTTGGTGGGTGATGAAGTGTTTTCAGGTAATGGCCTCAAGTGGTCGAGCGCTTCCATCCTGAGCCCGAGGCGAAGGATATCCCGGACTGTCGCACGTTACAAAAGTATTCCTTGGTTACACCGATAACCATGATGGCCGTGTAGGGTTCACGGTAATAACCGGTCGGGCGGAGAAAGCCCCACCACTAGATTGGCAATGTTGTATTAGGCACCCTTCGAGAGCCTCCGGCCACGTGTGGATGTGGGAGTATGTGTAGGGCAGATAGTCATTCGCCCCTACGATGTGTTGGATCGACTCTGGAGAAGAGACATGCTCGGACTCGTGACCATTGGGCAGACACCACGGCCGGACTTCGAGACGGCGTTCCGAGAGTACGTCCCAGGTGTTGAGTTCCAGATCGTTGGCGTGCTCGACGGGCTTTCGCCTGAGGAGATCAGCGCATTGGAGTCTGAACAGGGCAGGTACCCACTTCATATGTTGCTTGCCGATGGATCGACCGCAGACATACAACTGGACACACTGGCGCCTCTTGTAAAAGATCGAATGTCTGCCCTGGTCGGCGATGGAGCCGTGGCGGTGGGGCTGTTGTGCACCGGCCGATTCCCGCGTTTTGAGATCGGCGTCCCCGTACTGGATCCGGGCAGCCTGTTGCCAGCAATTGCTGGCGCCATTGCACCCTCCCGGCGCGTCGGCGTGGTTACACCTATCGAGTCCCAGATCGACATCGTGAAGGAGATCTGGGAAGGGGATGGATTTTCGGTTACGGTGGCGGTCGATTCGCCATACCACGAGGGCGGAATTAAAGCTGCTGCGGCGGTTATGGCGGATGCGCGGCCCGAGGTGGTGATACTGGATTGCATGGGGCTTGGTCCAGGGTATAGAGACGAGTTCGCCCGGCTCTCCGGGGTTCCGGCGATAGCGGCACAGACACTCCTTGCCAAGGTTGCGGGAGAGGTGGCGGGCGGGTTGTCCTGAATCTGATCCATTTCTGATCTGAACGGGCCGAATTATTGCCTCGCTCCTGTGCTAATCTTCCCGGCGGATTGCTTGGTGACCGCCCCGCCACGTGGACGAGGGCGACGCCGTTCAGAATGAGGCTTAATTCATGACGAAAATGACGGGCGGCGAGGCGATTGCGAAATCGCTCGTACGCGAGGGTGTCGAGGTTGTCTTTGGACTTCCCGGGGTCCAGCTTTATGGAATTATGGCGGGGCTTCGTGACGAACCGAGCGTTCGTTTCATCACGACCAGGCACGAACAGGCGACCGGCTATATGGCCGATGGTTATGCCCGTGCGGGTGGCGGTCCCGGATTCGGAACGGCCCTCGTAGTACCCGGCCCCGGCTTGCTTAATGCAGCGGGCGGGCTTTCAACCGCTTACTCGGTCTCATCGCCCGTCTTCATGATCTCCGGCCAGGTGCAGCGTGATTTTATTGGCAAGGATGTCGGGATGCTGCACGAGGTCAACGACCAGCTGACGCTGATCGAACCGATCACTAAGTGGCGCAAGCGCGTCTTGGAGGTCGGTGAGATTCCCGCCGCAGTGCAGGAAGCCGTCTACCAGCTCAAGACGGGACGGCCCCGACCGGTCGAGATTGAAGTACCGCCGGAGACGATGGAAGAGCAGGGTGAGGCGACGCTGCTCGACCCGAAATCAGCGGTTCGAGAAGCGGCCGACTCCATACGAATAGACAGCGCTGCAGAGATGCTGATCAATGCCAAAAGCCCGGTCATCATCGCGGGCGGTGGTGTCGGTCTCGGAAATGCCCACGACGCGCTCGTAGAGCTTGCGGAGGCGCTCCAGGCCGGTGTGTTCACGACGCTCAACGGCAAGTCTGCGATCCCGTGGTCGAATCCGTTTAACCTCGGAATGAACCGGGGAGCAAGCGCCAGTACTCCCGCGGGAAAGTATTACGGTGAGGCCGATGTGGTCATCGGCGTAGGCTCTCGGCTCGCAGGTCTCGGCGGATCGATCGTGTCGGGAGACAAGAAGGTTATCCACATCGACATCGACTCCGAAGAGATCGGTCGGAGCCACGACAATACGTATGGTCTGGCTGGCGATGCCGGAAAGACCATGAAGGAACTGGCGGCGCGTATCAGGTCGGCCGGTTCACGGCCATCACAGGTCGACAAGATCGCTGATGTCAAGAAGACCGTGTTCGACTCGGCGCCCGGGACACAGCCCCAGTGGGACATCCTCCAGAGCCTGCAGGCTGGCGTGCCGGATGACACGATTCTCATTCCAGACAGCACCCAGATTGGCTACTACAGCATGGCTTTCTGGAAGGTAGCTTCCCGGAACTCTTACATCGGCTCCGGTTACTCCGGGAATCTCGGATTTGCGTTCCCGACCGGTCTTGGAGCGAAGGTCGCCCAGCCCGACCGACCGGTTGTCGTAGTCGCCGGAGACGGTGGCTTCATGTACAACGTTTCTGAGATGGCGACAGCCGTTCAGCACGACATCAACCTAGTGACCGTGGTGTTTAACGACAACGCATTCGGCAACGTTGGTCGTGACCTGGACATTGGATGGGGTGGCGCTTACGGCACCGAACTCCACAACCCGGACTTCCCTCGGCTCGCGAGGTCGTTCGGGATGGAGGCCATACAGGTCAAGGATCCGACGAAGGTCGGCGATTCCATATCGGACGCGATTCAGATGAACAAACCGGTGCTTGTCGAAGTGCCGGTAGGTCCTATGCCGGTCCCCGGGTTCTTCGGCCAGCGGCCTCAGGCCCCGAAGAGACCCGAATAGCCGAACTCCAGCTAATAAATTCCCAACGTCTGGCCGTTTCGGCCCGCGCAGCCCTGATCGGCACACTCGGTGCCGATCACTTTAGGAGAGTCCTGAATGGCTCAAATGACCGGTGGCGAGGCACTCGCAAAGTCGCTCTATCGAGAAGGCGTCCGTGTAATGTTCGGGCTGCCCGGGATCCAGATGTACGGCATCATGTCGGCCCTTCGAGACGAGCCGGGCATCCGGTTCATCACAACCCGTCATGAACAGGGGACGGCCTATATGGCCGATGGTTATGCCCGTGCCGGCGGTGAAGGTGGATTCGGTACGGCGCTCGTCGTTCCCGGCCCCGGACTTTTGAACGCTGCAGGCGCGCTGAGCACGGCGTACTCCGCTTCATCTCCGGTGCTGATGATCTCCGGCCAGGTGCAGCGTGACTACATCGGCAGCGATGTCGGAATGCTCCACGAGGTCAACGACCAGATGGAGGCGATCAAGCCGATCACCAAGTTCCAGCGACGCGCGCTTCAGGTCGGCGACATCCCGCAGGCCGTCCATGACGCCGTGCTCGCTATGAAGACCGGGCGACCTCGTCCGGTAGAGATCGAGATCCCGCCTGAGACTCTTGAGGAGTGGGGCGAAGCTGAGCTGCTTGAGGCGAGCAATCCGCTGCGACCTTCTGCGCCTGCCAAAGACGTCGAAAAGGCAGTGGAGATGTTGGCGTCAGCCAAGCGCCCGGTGATCTTCGCTGGCGGCGGCGTGAATCTGGGCGACGCACAGGAAGAGCTTAAGGGAGTCGCAGAGTTCTTGCAGGCAGGGGTCGTAATGACCGCCGAGGGCAAGGGCGCGATCGACAGTCGGCACCCGCTGGCCATCGGCTCGGCACTGAGCCCCGGCAGCCCGACCGTTGATTATCTTCAAACCGCTGACGTCGTTCTCGCCGTTGGCACACGACTGGTCCGCGCCGGTATCAGCCCGGACCAGACGATAATCCAACTGGACATCGACCCGGACGAGATCGGTCGCAATTACGAGGCAGCGCACGGACTGGCTGGTGACGCAGGAGCGACGCTTAGGTCGGTCCTTGATGGCTTGAAGGCCAGCGGCAGCCCGCGCGAGTCAACAGCAAACACAATTGGTACGGTTCGGGACGCAGCAGACGCTCTCGCGCCGGAAACGCAGCCGCAGGGCACGATCCTTAAGAGCATTCGAGACCACACTCCGGACGACACGCTCTTTATTAGCGGCATGACGCAGATCGGCTACTACAGCCGGTCTCACTGGAAGACCTACGGACCACGCAGTTTCATTACATCGGGCTACTCAGGAAACCTTGGTTATGCCTTCCCGACGGGACTCGGCGTGAAGGTCGCCCAGCCTGACAAGCCGGTTGTGATCACCTCCGGAGACGGTGGTTTCCTGTACTCCTCGCAGGAGCTTGCGACGGCCGTACAGCACGACATCAACGCCGTGGTGGTGGTGTTCAATGACAACGCATACGGCAACGTGTCCCGTGACCTGGACAACATGTGGGGCGGGACGTACGGCGCGGAGCTGCACAACCCGGACTTCGTCGAGATGGCCGAGGCTTACGGCGTCAAGGGAATGAAGGTGGACGAGGTGGAGAAGGTTGGCGAAGCCGTCGCCGACGCCATCCAGCTCGACCGTCCGGTGTTGATCGAGGTGCCGGTCGGTCGAATGCCACAGCCCGCGATGTTCAGAGGTTCAGACCCCGTCAAGTAGGCAGGTGTGTCCCTGTACCGTATCTTGGCTTGGCTAGATAGGCGTTGCTTGCACGGACCGCCGTGGCGGACTTAGATGTCTGGCGTGGCCGTTCCGGGCGCCTCCGGTTGTTTGCTCTGGTGGGTCTTGGGTTGCTATTAGCGCTCACCATGGGATGTGGTGAGCGCCATCCCGGCTGACGCCCCGAGCACGCCCTCCACCACAACTTCCGCGACCGCGTTTCCGGGAGACCCGGTGACACCAGGGCAGCCGGAGCCGGGGGGCAACTGCGGAGATCCACACGGAAAGGGCCACTCGGCCGCCTTGCCGGGATCTGTTTTGAGAATTCTTCAGCAGTCGGCGCGACAGGGTGATTCATACACCGTCTCGGAGAACCAATCCGTTCGTCGGATCGAACGACGGTCGGGTGAAGATCTCTGCGCCCGGGTTCCGGAATCCGTAGTGTTTTAGTGGGGAGCTTTATGTGACCGGGTTGAACGGCGGTGTCTAACGGATAGTGGATGCGTCTGAATGATGCGATTCTAAGGTGGATGAGAACGGCTCGGAACCTTGACATCGCCCCTCGATGGAGTAGCGTGACGCCCCGTTCCCGTGGACGCCTCGCGCTGCTCGTCCGCCTCCCTTAGATCCACGAAATTTGATTTGCAGCGTTGCCGTAACAGAGGACTTCGATGTACCCGAATCCCCTAAAGCAGAAAATTCAGGACGGCAAACTCGTGCTCGGCACGGCCATCCCGACCCACGACATTCGTGTCGCTGCCGCTCTCGCGTTCGACAGTACCGCCGACTTCATATGGATCGACCAGGAGCACTCTCCTTTCGGCCCGCGTGACATGGAGATGATCCCGATCATTCTTCGCCAGCAGGGCATCGCTCCGATGGTGCGAGTGCCGTGGAACGATCCGACGCACATAAAGAAAGCATTCGACGCCGGCGCCTCCGCCGTGATGGTGCCTCAGATCAATAACGTTGAAGAAGCGAAGTTGGCCATCCAGTACGCCAAGTACCCGCCGCTGGGCAACCGCGGTATCTCACCGACGTGGCCTGCACTGGCCGGCGAGGACTTCATAGACGTCATCAACTCGGCGAACGACGAGACGGTTCTGATCCTCCAGCTCGAGTCCGAAGAACACTACAGCCAGGTGGATGACATCCTGGCTCTGGACGGATTTGACGTACTGCTCGTCGGGCCGATGGACCTGTCTGCGTCCCTCGGCGTAATGACCGATATGCAGAACCCGAAGGTCCAGAAGATCATGGAAGAGATGCCGAAGCGTGCCGAGGGCAGTGGCAAGATTATTGGCACCACACTCGGAGATCCTGAGGAGATCCGGCAGAAGGTTGACTGGGGCTACAAGTTCCTGAACCTCGGCAGCCCGCTAGGATTCGGGATTAGCTTCATTAACGACAGGTTTGTCGAGTACCGAGATCAGGCGGGGAATTAGGCCGACTGATCCGTACCGCGGATAATTAACGGTATTAGTGTGATACGCCTGCCCTTCGAGTACCTCAGGAAATTTGAGAGCCTCACAGAGCGGGCTGGTAACTGGAGTTTTAAATGGTCCTGCCACGGTTTCGAGTTCCGGAAGACATCGCGATACGCGTCCCGCAGGAGCATATGCGGGCGACGCTCGAGGACATGTTCCAGCATGTAGGAATGTCACCGGAGGACGCGGCGCAATCTGCCGACGTGCTGGTGTTCGCCGACCTGCGCGCTATCGAAACGCACGGTGTGTCGAACATGATGCGGTCTTACATGGAGCGTTTCGCTTCGGACGACATCAACCCTCGGCCCAACTGGAAGGTCGTCCGGGAGTCGCTTTCGACGGCAACAATCGACAGCGACTCCGGGCACGGTCTCGTGATCGGGCCGCTGGCGATGAACATGGCTATCGAGAAGGCGGAGAAGACGGGCATCGGCGCGGTCGCCGTCGGAAACGGCCGACACTTCGGCGCCGCCGCGTATCACGCCATGATGGCGCTGCCGCACGACATGATCGGTGTGGCGATGACCGTGGGCGGAATCAATGTACTGCCGACCTGGAGCTCGGAGCCGTTGATCGGCCTGAACCCGATCGGATTCGCTGCTCCGACGCGTAATGAAGCGCCGTTTGTTTTCGACGCAGCGATGAGTAGCGTGGCGGGGAACAAGGCGACGCTTGCCAAGCGGCTTGGTGTCAAGATGATGCCGGGCTGGATCGCCGACGAGCACGGTACCCCGATTATGGAAGAGACGGACGTGCCCGAGAAGTCGTTCATGCTGCCGGTAGGCGGCACACGTGAGCTCGGCTCTCACAAGGGGTACGGGCTATCGGTCATGGTCGACATCCTTTGCGGCGTGCTGTCTGGCACCGGCCCTGGATTTGTGGTTAAAGGCCGGGCAGAGCAAGGCAAGGCATCTGGCGGTGCTGCGACGCACCACTTCACGGCCTACAAGATCGAGGCTTTCACGGACCTTGAAGGCTTCAAGGACGACATGGATCACTTCATGAAGACCCTGAAGGACTCGAAACCAGCGCCAGGGAATGAGCGGGTTGTTTACGCCGGGTTGCCGGAGCACGAGGACAACATCGAACGGCTGGAAAACGGAATCCCGTACCACCCTGAGGTGATCGACTGGTTCCGGGACATTACGTCCGAACTGGAACTGGAGTGGCGCCTGACCTAAGTCAGCACGTTCTGGAAGAACTCAAGAAGCCACATACCGGGGTTTTATCGCGTAATGAGACCAGTCCCGGGAGGGGTGCATTCGTGATCATTTCCTGCTAATGCCACCCCGGACTTCG
>Ga0310125_10001290_pt1 | contig 12552 bp, 10 predicted proteins | sample CB11b_Tmax_Bot8__FD_203508 | JGI IMG/M metagenome (GOLD analysis project Ga0310125, IMG submission 203508) | Marine microbial communities from Western Arctic Ocean, Canada - CB11b_Tmax_Bot8 | ecosystem: Environmental > Aquatic > Marine > Oceanic | place: Canada: Western Arctic Ocean | collected... | reverse complement strand
GGCGTTGGAAGACGGAAAACGGGCGCTAAAAGAAGCTGAGGATTTTATTCCAAACAGTACACAATCAACTGACCAGTTGGATTTAGCCGCCATCGTCGCGGGGCATAGAACCTCTGTATTGAAAGAGACACCCGCTGGCCAATTGTCGATTTCTGGTGCGCTGGAAGCTTATTACGGCTACGCACGGTTGCATTTGGCCAGGGCGGGTGAGGGACAAACGATTGCGTCTGAGGCGCTTTACGGATTGGGAAAGCTTCATGCAATTACAGCCAAGCAATCCAAACGACGCCAAAGTCATGAGTCGATAGCGATCACAATGCATCAGGCCGCGTTGACAGTGGATGAAAAGCATTATCTGGCCGCCAACGAGTTGGGAGTTTTACTGGCGTATCATGGTCAGCTTGAACTGGCTCGTGACGCCTTTTTACACTGCCTGAAGATTCATGCCATGATGGTGACTTGGCACAATCTGGCAACTGTCCATCTGCAGCTGGGTGAATTGGAACTGGCCCAGTTGGCTGAAAATGAATACCACTTGGCCAGCTCGACCGCGGCGCAGCCCAAGGACGTCAAGTTTCCGGCTACGGTCCGTTGGTTGGATCCACGGGCGTTTATTTCTGAGCACGATGCGGTCGCTCCACAGCCGCCTGAAGCTGAAAATGCCAATGGACCACGGAAATCGTTGAAGCAGTCCTCCAACATGCCACCAACCCTCGCCCAGCAGGACTCCGAGTGGTTTAAATGGGTGCCCTGGGTGAAGTTAAGTCGTTAAGTCAAAAATTCCTTCACAGATGGCAACTCGTTCTCTTTCCAGACCTATGGATTCAGTTTTCAGGCGCGTGTTTGGACCTGGTTGGATCGTTCCTTGGAAGGAGTGTTTTTTCTCCGGCAGAATTGGATTGCAAATCCCGACATGGCCGTTGGGTGCCTGAAGCCTCCCATCTTTGGGGCGCTTGAGCAGGGTATCGAGTTGAAAGCCTTAAGACTCGCTGATACCGTGCCAGTTACCGGATGCAAACCATCGGAGAAACACCTTGCGTTCCTCGGCACCAACGATTGTCTCGCCGAGTTGCCGGGCCTTGTTGCGTAGTTGTCGGGCTTCATCCAATTGGCCCGCAGCAGCGGTCGCACGGGCGAGACAGTCGTATGAGAAGGCGCGATCCCAGTCTGCAATGCTCTGTGAATGTTTTTCGATGAGTTGCAGACAGCGATTGCCATGCTGTAAAGCTGCGCTAAAATTTCCCAGCACGGCGTAGACATTTGCCAGCAGACATTCAGCCCGTGCATGATGATCAGGCCCTCCCGCCTGCAACCAGTGATAACAAGATGCATGGGCTGCATGGACCATCATCATGTCCTGACCAGCTGAGCGTGAGGTGGATTCTAACGCATCCCAAACACTGTTATTGAGCGCGATGGCAAACCACTTATGTCCTTCTTTGATATCAAAAGGTGGAGTATTCACTTGAACCGATTCGACCTGGAGGCATTTTCGTGTGGCGTGAACAATAGCTGTCCAACATTTGAGCTTGATTCATCATTGTAGCCCTCTTTCCCGGGAGAACTACCTGTTCGAACTTGATGCTGATCCAGGGTTATGTTTTAACAATTCTCTGATCGTACCCGATGTAGTACCGTGTCTGGCATTCCATGAGTGTTGTGAGTTGCCGGCGACCTGGAATGAAAACCTGCCAGGATTGGAAATAGCGACAGCTGTTAATTTGAACCCGGCAGCCAAGTAATTGCTACCGCCAGCAGGGCTCCGATGAGCGGACCAACGACTGGGATCGGAGCGTAGCTCCAGTCGCTGTTGCGTTTTCCGGGGATGGGTAGCAGCGCATGGGCGATTCTCGGACCCAGGTCCCGAGCTGGGTTGACCGCGTAGCCAGTCGTTCCACCCAGGGACAACCCGATGGCAAACACAACCAGCCCTACTTCCAACGCTCCGATTGATCCCAACCCGATTTCGACGGGCAAACCATCACGGGCAGCAAATTCCACCGGAGCATGTAGTAGGACGGCCAACACCAGTACTGCTGTTGCCAGTACCTCACAGAGGAAATTCGTTGGTAGGGTACGGATAGCCGGGCCAGTGGAGAAAGTTGCCAGCTTGGCGTTGGCATCGTCGGTGACCGAATATTGGGGGCGGTAAAACCAATAGACCAGGGACGCGCCGAGCAGGGCACCGGCCATTTGCGCAATGAGATACTCGGGCACCTTCAGCCACGCCAACCTGCTCGCGGTGGCCAACCCGATGGTGACGGCCGGATTGAGATGTGCGCCGCTGATGTCACCCACACAGGCTACAGCGACGAACACGGCCAATCCCCAGCCGGCACAGATCACGATCCAGCCGGAGTTGTTTCCCCCAGTCTGCTTCAGCAGCACGTTGGCAACCACACCATTTCCCAGAAAAATCAGCAACGACGTGCCGATGAGTTCAGCCAGGAAAACCTCCATGAGATTTTTCTCCATGAAAGCAAATCGGTTGTCACATTTTTGAAAATTCAGCTGCCAACAAGACAAACGGGTTGATCGGTCAAAACTAAAATATTGTCGCGTGCGTTGAGGAGTGATTTGACCATTGCGAACACGATTTTGTTGTTATACGAACAACTGAAGAGCTTTTGACACGGTCTCCACTTGCACGGGTGAGGTAGCGGTAACGTCTCCATCCAGATTCAACGGGTTGTTGTTGATGGTTTCCAGTTGAAAGGATTGAACCTGGTGATATTCCACAAAGGGGAGGTCGACGTGAGAACCGTCAAAGACCTTGCGGAATAAACGGATCATTTGCCAGGCGGTTGCTTGCCGCACGATGACGAGATCTACTTTTCCGTCGTCCAATTCAGCGTGGGGCGCCATTTTCATACTACTACCCACATACTTTGTATTGCAGCCGATAATTAGTAGAAAATCATCCTCATCTTCCTGGCCATCCAAGACAAGTTTGACTGGAGATCGCCGAGCGAACCCGATTTCATAAAGTGAAGCTACGGCGTACCGCGGCCGTCCCATCCAACGCATTTTTTCCGCCCGCAAAGCGATTTGCGCGATAGCGCCCCAACCTACTAGATTGATGCAGTGGATCGTTTTATCCCCGGTGGTCACACGCATGAGATCAAGTGGTTTTTCCCGTCCGCGGAGAATTCGCTCAGCAGCTTGTCGTAACTTGTCTGAGCCGATTGTTTTGTGCAAGGAGTTTCCCGTACCGCCAGGCAAAACCCCTAATGGAACCGTTGGTGGTGAGGGACGATTCATCAGTCCATCAATGAATTCTCTAACGGTTCCATCACCTCCCAGCACACACAGGCCTTGATAGTCCGAGATATCCAGGTGCTGGCCAAGTTGAATTGCGTGGCCGGCGGATTCAGTAAAATGGACGTCAAGTTCTGCCTGCTCCGTAGCAAACCAGGATTGTAGTTGTTCAAGTAATTCTTTTTTCCTGGTGACACCACTAAACGGGTTGGCGACACACAGATATTTCTTACTTGTCACTTGAAGGTATCAGTTTTTTGTTGATTCATTTCAGGTGTGCCTAGGAGCCTCATGAGACACGTTGACACAAGGCAGATCAGCAAAAGCATCATCTGGATTGGGCAGTAGGATTACAAGTTAAAGAATATTTTGTTGCCGGATTGCCAACGGACTTTAAACAGAAATTGCGGTTGCCTGAGGTTCGTAGCCAGTTCGGTGACCACCCGTAGTGTAGAAAATTTCAGCTGGCTCGGCGACACTAGGAAAATACCCATCGTATGGATTCTCGTCTTGGCAGCCGGTCATTTTTGCAGGTGTGATGTAAAAAAATGCGCCGCCACAAAACCTGCAGAAAACCGCAGTGTTTTGCCATGCGCCGCATCTTCGATGGGCTCGACTGGATTCGAACCATCGCATAAATCCGGGGAATTACGGCCTCAGATGTCCGCTCGCTGCATTTTTGTAGCCACCTCGCGCACCGCAGGGACCCAAAGCGATCCGTTGGCGATGTGGTTGAAGGACTGTCCAATTAAGTTGACCGATACCCAACGAGATACCCTCCGGCAAATCGCCGGAGGGAAGGGGGGGGTTTAGGTGTAGTTCATGATCATGCCTGTCAAATCAACCGTGTCGACATCCAGGTCACCGTCGGTATCTCCTTCGCTGGCCAGCAGGTTCTGCACAATCACTGCGGTTGACGTGTAAGTCATACTGCGGAACAGGCCGCCGGCTACATGGTCCCGAAACGAACCGCCGCCATCGGTTTCGACGTCCGGAGCCCGTGTCGAGCCGTCGTATTGGACTGTGCTGAAAGTTCCATTGCGGGCACCAGCGGTGATGATCGTAAAATCACCGGCCGTGCCACGCGCGGCGGGATCGGTGTAGGGGGCCAGTGGCACCAGGTCCAACGTACCTTCCAGGTTGACCGCACCGGTGATGGTCAGCCGATCGTGCTGCGCGCCAGGGATGACACCGCCCAGTTCGATCTCTACCTCGGCCAAACTTCCCACGACCACGTCGCCGGCAAAGTTCATCGCGCCCGGGCTGTTACCGGGTGCGAGGCTGCCTTCCACGACAGTCGTACCGCCACCCGTAAAACTGGCAACTCCCGTGACGGTCTCGAAGTAGATCGCTGTGGATCCGCTCGAGACCTCCACCGTATCGTTGTTGGTCAAGTTGTCCCAAAACGTGACAGTACTATTCCCCTTAACCGTAATGGTGGCCCCGGGCTTATTGTTGATATCGCCATGTACGTGTGACGTGCCGACAGAGATTCCCACTGCACCATGGTTGGGCAAACCGCCATTGAATCTCAAGGTGGCATGGCTGGCGGCGATATTTCTCGTGAAAGCAGCATTGGTCAATCTGCCATCGAATTCGATTTCCGCCAATTGCGTGTCATTGCCTATGACCTCAATTCCGCCTGGGTTGGCTTGGACGCTGGTGTCGGTCAGGTGCATCTGCTGGCCGGCAGCCACGCGGACTTCGCCGCCCACCTGGTTATCCAGCCTCGCTTCACTGCGGGGAACTTTCTGGAGTGTGCCAGTGTTTGTCAGTGTGGGCGCTTCAATTCGTCAAGGTCCTTGTCGATGCCGCTGACCAGCCACACATCGTCGCTCCAAGTGCAGATAGCTGAGCGTGGACGTCTTTGAAAAAGTCGAAGCCGCCGAATCGCATCCAGGACTTCCATGGAATGTCGGCCGGCCACGAAATAACGTCCGTCGCAAACCCACCCTCATCTTCGCCGAGTTGGCCTTTGGTGGCAACCACTTCCGGCCAGCGCGGTGGCCCGCCGTTGGTCAGCACGGACAAATCAGCCGCTGCCTCACTTGAATTCACTGCGCTTTGAAAAGCAGACAATGTGTCCGTCGCGCCTTTCCAAATCAAGATTTTGAATTTGGCTGGCGTCGCGGCGGCGGGAATGGCCAGCCGGATTGTGGCATCGTCGGTCAATCGCCACTCGGTGACTTTCGCCGCGCCCGCAACTGCGAACGCGGTCACGCTCGGTCCGGCGCTGGGCGAGCCAAACACGGCGAGGTTGTCGTCCGCTGGCCCCGCCTTCCCGACCGATTCAAGGCTGGCGAGCGAAACGACATCGATCTTTTCTCCCGGCTGCTGGGCGACTTGCAAAAGCATGTCGGCCGACGATTTTGCAATATTGATCGTCCGCGCATAAACCCGTTGCTCGCCTTCTATCGCCAGTCCAGGTGATTCAAGTACCTGCGTATCGCCGACGGTGTACGACAGCACAACTTGGTCGCCATACAAATAGAGTCCTTTGTAATGTGCCCAATCGCGCGGCAGCGGCCCGTATGGCTTTTTGTCATTCCCACGCAAGCGCGGGTCGACAAACGCCTTATTATCCCCCGCGCCCGGCTTCCCTCACCCAGGTCCGACACCGTTGCCGAAAACTTGTGTCCCGGCGCTGGCCAGATGAGTACCGTGCGAACCATCGTAGACAATGCTCTGCCAATTCAGCCGCTTGCCCGTCCACGCCGCCGACCACCGCATCGTATCGCAGTCGAAAACCATGTAACTATCTCGAGTCTCGCCCACCCGCACGGCAATTCCCTTATAGGCATTGACGCTTCGATCGACGCCGTCAGATAAGGCCCGTACTCCATCTGAGACCAACGACCGGACTTCTGCGCATGAATCTGCGAACACAAGAGAATCGCTATGCCAAGGCAAATGAAACTATTGACCATAAGTACCGGGTACTACTTTGCAGAAAAGGAGCGGACGAAAGACGGACTGGGCTGCAATCGATCGGGGATGTCACTCAGACGAGGATTTCACGGACGACTTGACCATACACGTCGGTTAATCGGAAATCTCGGCCTGAGTATTGATACGTCAACTGCGTGTGGTCGACACCCAGCAAGTGCAGAATGGTGGCATGCAGGTCATGAATGTGTACTTTGTTTTCTACGACGTGATTGCATAACTCGTCGGTCCGGCCATAGGTCATTCCACCGCGTATGCCGCCGCCAGCCAACCATACGGTAAATGCGGTGTGATGGTGGTCGCGGCCGAATTTCAGATGAGCTCGGTTTTTCGATTGCTTCTCCGCCCACGGTGTACGGCCGAATTCGCCGCCCCAGAGCACCAGCGTGTCATCCAGCATACCGCGCTGCTTGAGATCGGCCAGCAGTGCGGCAATCGGTCGGTCCGCGTCGAGCGCCAATTCGCGCAGCAGCGGATCGTTTTCAAAGTGTGTATCCCACGGCTGATTGCCCTGCTTTTTTTTCTGATGCGTGTAATAGAGTTGTATGAACCTTACACCCCGTTCGGCAAGTCGCCGGGCCAACAAGCAGCCGTGAGCAAAGTCGCTTTCTCCGTACGCCTCGCGGATGTACTTCGGCTCGCGGCCGATGTCACACGCCTCGTCGGCTTTGCTCTGCATCAGGAAGGCCAACTCCATCGCCTTCAGTTGGGCTTCCAGCGCGTTGTCTTGGTGCCGCTCTTGCAAACGCAGGCGATCGAGTCGGCGAACTAGCGCGAGTTGGCGACGCTGCTCGTCCGCACTGAGCCAGCCGTTTTTGATGTTGCGAATCAAGTGCTCGATTTGCATGTCGCTGGTATCCAGTCGCATGCCTTGGTTCGCGCCCGGCAGGAAAGCACTGTTCCAAAGCTTTTCACCGACGGTCGGTAGGCCGGGCGTCAGCACGACGTAGCCCGGTAGGTTCTCGTTCGCCGTGCCCAGTCCATACGAGACCCACGAACCCAGACACGGCCGGTTAGGCAGCGTCGTCCCACAGTTCATCATGAAGTTGCCCTGTTCGTGGTTGGGAATGTCCGTCGTCATCGACCGAATGACACAGACATCATCGATTTGCCGAGCCAAATGCGGGAACAATTCGCTGACTTGCTGGCCGCTTTCACCACGGCGGGCGAATTTGAAGGAAGAAGGTTGATAGCCGAGACCCTGGTAGATTTTTTCGCCTGTCTGGTAGTTGGGATGCTGCCCCTCGACGTCCTTCAGCTTGGGCTTGGGGTCAAAAGTATCGATCTGCGAAGGACCGCCGGTCATGTAGAGAAAGATGACGCGCCGCGCGCGGGGCTCAAAATGCGGACGCCCCGAGGTGCTCATCGCTGCCTGTTTAATGCCGTCCGCCCTACCCCTGGCCAACAATCCTTGGCTGTGCAGCAACCCGGCTAGCCCGAGGATGCCAAATCCGGTGCCCGACCGCTGGAGCATTTCGCGTCGAGTGAGATACCGATCGCCTCGCATAGGGTTCCCCGCTAATCCAGATATTGCATTTCGCTGGACATCAATAGTGCATGTGCGAATTGCGTCCACTGCTTGCTCGGGTCGGCTGACGGGTTATCGAAATACTCGCCTGCAGCGGTCAATTCGGCCGACGTCGGATGCCTGGCAAACAGCAATTCGTAAGCCCGCACGATCCGAGCCGTGCTGTTAGCCGGTATCCGCGGTTTTTCGCCCGTGGACGGTCTCTGCTGGTTTGAGTCCTCGATCAGGTCAAACTGAGGATCCTCGCCGAGGCGTTGGGCAAGCCTCGTCGCATGGTGCTTCATGAACGCGCTGTTCATGATGAATAGTTGTTGAATCGGTGTGACCGTCTGGACCCGCTGCCCGACGGAGTTGTTAGGATCCGGAAAGTCGAACAGACGGAGCATCGAGTCGGTGCGATAGCGGCTAATGCGACTGTACACGGTGCGACGCCGGTGTTCCACGCGATCGGCACCGCGGTAGCCTTGGCGCGAGTCGTGTTCTCCAACCTCGCCTTCTGAGCCTCCGCCCATGCGCAATTGCAACTCGCCGGAGACCGCCAGCACCGCGTCGCGCCACGCCTCGACAGTCAACCGTCGGCGACTTTGCCGCCACAGGTAGCGATTGCCGCTATCGCGATCGAACTTCGCTTGATCAAATTGACTGCTTTGCCGGTAGGTGGCGGAAAGCACCATTTCGCGAATCATCTTCTTTCGCGACCAACCATACTCCATCATTCGTACGGCAAGGTCGTCCAACATCCGCGGATGCGAAGGTCGCGATCCTGTCTGGCCAAAATTGCTGGGCGAGTCGACCAGCCCGCGACCGAACAGATGCGCCCATAACCGGTTTACCATCACCCGCGCTGTCAGCGGATTCTCGCGGCTGACGATTGCCCGAGCCAGGGAGAGCCGCCCACTGCCTGTCGTGAATTGGACGGGGTTCTGTTGAGAAAGAATTTCTAGAAACCGACGCGGGACGCGGGGACCCTGGTTGGCCGGATCACCGCGTCGAAACACATGCAGGTCGCGCGGCCGACTAACATCGGCGACGCCGTGCGCCCAGCCGGCGTTGCCGCGTATTTTGTCCATCTGCCGCTCGACTTTGCCTCGCTGCACGTCGACGGATTTCGCCTCGGCCACGGTCGCTTTCGCCAGCTCGTCGGATTGAAGGTTCGATTTGGCCTGCAGTTCGTCCCGCCGTTGCCGCAGCGCGTTGCGCTTGTCTCGAAGCCGTTCCCACTGGTTGCGTTGTTCTCCCGACAACAGTGCCAACTGAACGAACCGAGAATTAGCGAACACACCCGCCAGGGCGTAGTAATCTTCCATCGCGATCGGATCAAATTTGTGGTCATGACATCGGGCGCAGGCGGCGGTTAGCCCCAAAAAGCCCCGCGTAACGACGTCCACGCGATCCTCCCATTCCGCGGCGCGAAGCCGTAACGTCACGATCGGAGTATCGCTACTGGTGCCGATGTATTGCGGGCCGAGCGCCACAAAACCAAGCGCCGGCAGGTCCTCGTGGTGCGCATCGGACATGGCGTCTGCCGCCAACTGCAATTGCACGAAGCGGTCGTACGGCACATCACGATTGATCGCCCGGATCAGCCAATCGCGATATCGCCAGGCCTCGTCGTATTTCTTCGCATCCGGGTTTTCAGCCTGGTCACTTCCGTATCGGGCGACATCCATCCAGTGCCGCGCCCATTTCTCGCCGAGATGTGGTGAGGCAAGCAAACGGTCCACCAGAAGGTCGTAGGCGTCAGGCCTCGCGTCCGCTAGGAACGCAAGCACCTCCTGAGGTGTTGGCGGTAAACCGGTCAGATCGAATGTCACCCGGCGGATGAGCGTCCGCCGGTCGGCCCCTGGGCTGGGAGAAAGCTGTTGCTGCTCAAGTTTAGCAAGGACGAACGCGTCAAGCGGCTGGCTTGGCCAAGCCTGTTGCTCGACCGGCGGTAGCACTTGGCGGCGCGGTGCGACGAATGCCCAGAACTTCCGACCGGCCACACAATCGATTTTCTTTTGAGGCCGTAGTGCTCCAGCCCCGGTGCGTGGGTCCAACGCCCCCAGCTTGACCCATTCGACGAGCGCCGCGATTTGATTGTCGGCCAGCTTACCGTCAGGCGGCATTTGCAGATCGGCATTCTTGTAACGGACCGCCTCAATTAACAGGCTCTGATCCGGTTTGCCCGGAACGACGGCCGGTCCTCGGCTGCCGCCCAGTTGCCAGCCGGCCTTCGAGTCCAGTAGTAATTCCCCCTCCACTTCGTTGGCCTGTTGCGAATGGCACTTGTAGCAGTGTTGGTCCAGCAGCGGGCGAATTATCTTCTCGAAATGTGCAAGCTGTTCTCGATCGGCGCCGACACCTTCCACCGACCAGGCCGCCAGCAAAACGTCGATCGAAACCACCAGCACCTGAGCAAGCCGCACCATTCGTCTCCCGATACGTTGTTTTGAGGGGGATGATCCATCTGGAAAAGAATCCGAACAACGACGAGTGCCCAGTTTACCATGCTTGTCCCACAGCTCCAAACCGGGAAACACCGTGTCGGCTGAACGTACTTTACTTCCTAACTGGTTTGGCCACAACGACCTTCGGCATCATGAGGCTTCCTGCATTTTGTGGTCCATACTACTAGGAATAAACTGGCCGTTGCGCGAAGTGCAGGGTAAATCCTTGTTATCCGTGCCGCAAAAGTTTAGAATAGGGCCTGTGTGTTTGCCGCATGATTTGGTCATTTGGCGTGGCCAGGGCTTAAACACGTCACCGACAACTTTCGATATAGGGAGGACCGCTAATTATGTTCAGATATCATACCAAACATCTACCATTCTACTTGGTTGCCGGATTATTGTTGACCACAGCAACGGCCACGGCGGACATCACCACCGGGCTTGAGGTCCAATACGCGTTTGACAACGCGACGACGGAGGCGGACTTGGGATTCAACTCGGTCACCAGTGTCAACGACAGCATCAGCGGCACTGGAACGCTGACGCAAGTAGCCGGGCCGGGCGGCTCAGTTGGGAACGCCGCGAATTTCGGCACCGGAAGCGACACGCGGCATATCGACGTAGCCGGCAAGTCTTCTCCCGATGCGGGTAGTTTCACGTTCGCCGCATGGATCAAGGCGCCCAATCCGAATTTGGATCGAGGAAGCGTGGTTCACGGGCGCACCGGTAGCGGCGACATCGCCTTACTGGAACTGGCGGCGGGGCCGCCCTTACGAGCAAACACGCTCGTGCGGGCTTACACGCCCAGTCAGATCACCCTTGACCGTACAGATTCAACTGATTTCAGCGACGACATGTGGCACCACATGGCCGGTACTTGGGACGGGGGTTCGAAGGTTCTCCGACTGTACGTCGACGGCGTGATTTCCAAGACCTCGGGCAATGGCTCAACCGGACCGTTAAACATCAGCGATTTCAGTGTCGGCGTTCGTACCGATGGTGTTAGTCATGCCATGGAAGGTTCGCTGGCCGACGTGCGAATGTACAACCGGGCTCTGAGCGACAGCGACGTTGGGGAGTTATTTAACGTGGTACCCGAGCCCAGCGGATTTATCCTAGCCGCACTGGCGCTTTGTGGTCTGGCTTGCCGACGCAGGAGGCGATCCATCAATTAGAATGTCGGCAACTGCTTAGCCGATTGGAGTAATATCCGTTGTTCCGGGCTTGTGCCCAGTGCAGACGGCTAAGGTGTTACGAGTGTCGTAATTGTGTGGTCATGTATGATCAGCAGTAAGCAATTTGTCCGGAGTTCGCTTCTTCAAACCTGGCGTTCCGGACGAGTCCGCAAGCCCTTGACATTGGAAGTGCTCGAACAGCGCCAATTGTTGGCTGCCGATCCGATCATTACTGAGCTGATGGCCGCCAACGACAGTACGCTGGCCGACGGCAGCGCAGTGCCGGAATATCCCGACTGGATTGAGATCTTCAACGCCGGCGACGAAGCGGCCGAGTTGGCAGGGTGGCACTTGACGGACGATCCAAACTTTCTGGATCGTTGGACCTTTCCCAGCGTTAGTTTAGCGGCGGGCGAGTATTTAGTCGTATTCGCTTCCGGCCAGAACGCGCCCGATGCGGCCGACAATTTGCACACGAATTTCGGTCTCGACGCTGCCGGCGAGTATGTCGCGCTTGTTCATCCCGACGGAACCACCATCGCATCGGAATACGGCACCGGCGGCCAGCCATTTCCAAGGCAACGGTCAGACATTTCCTACGGGCCAGGGCAAATGATCGCCGTCACGCCCTTGGTGAGAGCCGGCGACACGGCCGACGTGTTGGTCGCCAACGCCAATGACGACGCATTGATCGGTTCCTCGTGGACGCGGCGTGAGTTCGTCCCGGGCGCAGCTGGCGAAACGCTCTGGATCACCGGTCCCACGGGAGTCGGCTTTGAAATCACACCCGTGTTGCCGCTGCGGGTCGAGGCAACCGATCCGACCGATGGCGCTTCGCTGTTCATCGCCCCGACGGTGATGACCGTCGACTTCAATCGCGAATTCGATCCGAGCACGGTCGTTGCCGCCGACCTCGTCGTCGACGGCAACGTTGCGACTGACATTACCCTCGACGATGCCGACACGGTCACATTCACTTTGCCGCCCGGTGTGGACGGTCTGGGAACCCATCTGGTCGCGATTGCCGCAGGCGCCATCGAAGCCACCGACGGCGAGCTGATCCAAGCCTATCAGGGTCAGTATAAAATCACCGAGGGGATCACTAGCACGGCGGTCACCTACTACCATTTCAACAATGGTGCCAACCTGGCCGAAAACGCAGGTATCACGTCCGACGGTACGGTACAGGGAAACATTACTCAGGTGAGCGGCC
>Ga0310125_10001288_pt1 | contig 12558 bp, 11 predicted proteins | sample CB11b_Tmax_Bot8__FD_203508 | JGI IMG/M metagenome (GOLD analysis project Ga0310125, IMG submission 203508) | Marine microbial communities from Western Arctic Ocean, Canada - CB11b_Tmax_Bot8 | ecosystem: Environmental > Aquatic > Marine > Oceanic | place: Canada: Western Arctic Ocean | collected... | reverse complement strand
TGCTTCGAATTCTCCAAGAAGAAGTAGACGCCGGATACCTCGATCGAGACGTCTTTGACCTGTTCTTGCGTGAAGAATTGTATCTGAAACTCGACGATATCAAGGCGGCGGACCGATCTTCCCGTTCTGACTCCTGAACGGTACGGGCGTCTGGGGGAAACAAGGTTCCGAAGCGGTAATATCTTCCCATCTGAAACTGTTCAGCCCCTGCAGATCGGGGTATGACAGGTCCACTCGCCACATGCAGTCGACTCATTCGTCCACAATGCCACATGTGACACTTCCACCGATCTATCGTGCACAACCTGCGAACGTGACAGGAATCATCTCAACGTGCACGAAATGTAGATAACCATCTGATTTTACTAAAGGATATGGGGTATCAGTCCGATTATCTGAGCATCGGTAGTGGCGTTGCTGGCCTGTATTTTGCGATACAGGCCGCACGAAGTGGCGCGACGGTTACCATCGTTACCAAGAAGGCGGCGGTGGAATCGAATACGCGCTACGCCCAGGGGGGTATCGCTACCGTGTTTGGTGGCGACGACTCGATCGAGGCGCACATCCGGGATACGCTGGACGCGGGCTCCGGATTGTGTGACGCAGCAGTGGTCGAGACGGCGATTCGCGAAGGCCCCCGGCGAGTGGAGGATCTGCTCGAATTGGGTGCCCGGTTCACCAGGGAGGAGGACGGCCGGTTGTCGCTGGGACGCGAAGGCGGCCATTCGTACCACCGTGTCGTTCATGCCGACGACTGGACTGGCAGGGAGCTGGTCCGGACGCTGCTGGAAGCAGCGAAGGCCGAAGAGCGGGTGAGATTCCATGAGGATCACCAGGCTCTCGACCTGATCGTCGACTCGGACGGACATTGCCGCGGCGCGTGGGTGCAGCAGGGAATGCAATGCGACGGAACGCAAGGCGAGATCACCGCCTTTGAAGCGCCGGTGACGATGTTGGCCACCGGCGGCGCAGGTGGGATTTTCGCCAGCACGACAAATCCGTCCGTGGCGACGGGAGATGGCATCGCCATGGCGTACCGCGCTGGCGCTACCTTGGCGAATCTGGAATTTGTCCAGTTTCACCCGACGGCGTTGGCTCATCCCGAGGGCAGCACCTTCCTCATCTCGGAGGCGTTGCGAGGGTATGGCGCGGTACTGGTCAACCACGAAGGTGATGCCTTCGTGGAACGACAAGTACGCGGCGGATCGTTGGCGACAAGGGATATTGTCGCTCGGGCGATCGTCGCAGAGATGAAGAGTAGTGGCAGAGAATGTGTTTTTCTCGACGCCACCGGGAAGGATCCCGAGGAGACGAGAAGGCGATTCCCGAATATCCACCGCACGTGCCTGGGTCTTGGTATCGACATGACGGTTGAGCCGATTCCAGTGGCGCCGGCGGCGCACTACCTATGTGGCGGTGTGCGCACGGATATGGATGGCTGTACCGATGTGGCAGGCCTGTATGCTGCTGGTGAGGTGGCACATACCGGCCTGCATGGGGCCAATCGACTGGCGAGCAACTCGCTGTTGGAAGGGCTCGTATTCGGCGCTCGTGCGGCGGCTCATGCTGGTGGAACACAAGAGAGTTCCCGTACAGGTTGTCCGTTGCCGGGACCACCGCCGTCGGTAGTACCGGTCGATTCCGAACTCGCACAGCGAGTCACGGAAAGCATTGGCCGTGTGATGCTCGACGAAGTCGGCATCGTACGCACAGATGAGTCACTGGCGCGCGCATGCAGTGCTCTCGAAGAGATGGAGCAGGAGTTGGCAGAGACCGACCCGGCGCCAGTGGAACTGAACAATAAGCTGACGGTGGCCCGTCTGGTGGCACAATCGGCACGCGCGCGGCGCGAGAGCCGGGGTGTCCACTATAACGCGGATCACCCGGAACGAGACGACGAGAACTGGCAGCACGACAATCTGATTCGGGCCAGCCGTTGAACGAGGTGCGACTGGTCGATGGCGGACGCACGGAAGGCGGCACGTTCGAGCGATGAAGAGAACACTTACAGCCTGGGTCCTGGGAGCGCTCGTACTCTGTGCCCTACCGGCGGATGCCGGCGAGGGGCCGCATCACGAAGATCCGTGGGCGCACCCTGACCATCGACAAGGGGGCGGATGACGGCCTCGAGGTAGGTCTCGAGGTGACGATCGTGCGGCTACCCGACGAGGCCATCATCCATCCGCTGACCGAAAAGAATCTAGGCGCCCCTGAGATCGAGATCGCCGGGGGCCGCATCAACAAGGTCTACGCCCGCGCCGCCTCTATTCAACTCGACAGCAATCCGATCCTCTCGATCCGACCTGGAGACATGGGCCGCTTCCTGACCATGGAAGAGAAGATGGTCATGGAACAGGAGGTGTCGACGGAAACGGTGGAGCAGGCGGCACGTGAGCGACAGCATCCTGGCGGTGACGCCGAAAATCGTCGGCGCCCTGCAGATCATACAGATCTATGAGCACAACTGCTGGGTGCCTGGAGTCGAGCCGACGACGAGAAGAATGAGATCTACACATTCGCCGCCGACGGTCGCATCGAGGTGCGTGATTTTTCGAGTCCCCTAGGTACCACAGTTGCAATCCTTGCCGGAACCTACACCCTGTTGACCATCTTTTTCACCCAGGCCCAGTCGAACGACCCCGCTGATGTGGTGCAGGTGCCATCGACGCAGAAGGTGGTGGAGGTCAGCATCCGTCGGGGAACGCTGACTGTGGTCGAGTCTGACGGCACTCGGTTCTATACTGCTCTGTAGTAGCCGGCAGTGCCCACGCAGCTTATATTCCAACTTCTTGCAGTCTCCCGAAGTATCGAACGACCATTATAACCCTCTCCCCGGGGGAGCATTTCGTTGGGCATCGTCGTCCTTGATTTCGGCGGTCAATACGCCCATCTGATCGCCAATCGGCTCCGACGGCTGAACGTCTGGGCCGAGATCCGCCGACCTGATACCCCCCTCGATGAACTACGCCATGCGGATGGTTTCATTCTGTCCGGTGGGCCATCCAGTGTTTACGCCGAAGATCGGCCACCTTTCGAGGCCCCGATCCTGCAGGCGGGTATTCCCATCCTCGGTCTGTGTTATGGCCACCAACTTCTGTGCCACTGTCTCGGTGGCGAGGTGGAGCATGGTGGCGACCGTATGGAGTATGGTGCCGCATCCCTCGACGTCACCTCTGCCCAAGGTATCCTCGCCGGTCTCAAGCCCCACGAAAACATCTGGATGAGCCACCGCGATCTCGTGCGTGGTGTACCTACAGGGTTCAAGATCCTGGGTAGCACCAGCGACTGCCCTGTGGCGGCAATGGCTGATGACGAGCGGCGCATCTACGGATTGCAATTTCATCCCGAGGTGACACACACCGAGTCAGGGATGAAGATCCTCGAGAACTTCGTCCACCTCTGTGGCTGCCCACGGGATTGGACGATGGAGAACTTTATCGACCTGGAGACGGAGCGTCTGCAGCGGCAGACGGAGGGCCGCAAGGTCTTTCTGCTGGTCTCCGGGGGCGTAGATTCCACCGTCGCATTTCTGTTGTTGAACCGGGCCCTGGGAGAGGACCGAGTCCTTGGTCTGCATATCGACAACGGGTTCATGCGCAAAGGGGAGACGGCGCTGGTAAAGCGCCTGTTGAACGAATCGGGATTCACCAATCTCGAGGTCGTCGATGCGGGCTCCGAGTTTCTGGCGCGAGTGGAGGGTGTCGCCGAGCCTGAAGAGAAACGGCGGCACATCGGCGAAGAGTTTATCGAAGTGAGAGATCGCGAGTTGGCGCGACTGAATCTCGATCCTGATGAGTGGTTGCTGGGGCAGGGAACGTTATACACTGACACCATCGAATCGGGGGGGACGGCGCACGCAGAGGTCATCAAGACCCACCATAATCGCGTCGGCGTGATCGAGCAGCTGTTGGCGGAAGGCAAGGTCGTCGAGCCCCTGGCACAGTTATACAAGGACGAGGTACGGGCCCTCGGTGAGAAGCTGGGTGTGCCTCATCACCTGGTGTGGCGGCATCCCTTTCCCGGGCCGGGGCTGGCAGTGCGTTGTCTGTGCGCCGATGCCCAGGTCATCGCCGCGGCTGCGACGAATGGAACGGTGTATGGACAAGAACTCGCATCTGTTGCCGCGCAGGCGCTGAATGGTACAGATCTGGTCCTCGACGTTCTGCCACTGCGCAGTGTCGGTGTGCAAGGAGACGGCCGCACGTATGCACATCCAGCGTTGTTGACGCATGGCGACAAGGGGTTCCTGCCGGGAGTGGACGGGGCGGCATCATGGGACGACCTCGAGCGAATTTCGACGGAGCTGACGAACTCGACATCGGGCATCAATCGAGTCCTGTTTCAGCTGGGGCCACAACGGCGAGCGTCACAGCAGCTGCGTGAGGGGTTCCTGACGCGAGATCGTCTGGATGTGTTGCGCGACGCCGATGCCATCGTCATGGATGCGTTGGATCGACATGAGCTGATGGCGCAGGTGACGCAGATGCCGACGGTGCTGGTGCCACTGTCATCAGATGGTCAGGCGGAGAGTGTCGTACTGCGGCCGATCACGACGGATGATTTCATGACGGCGCGATTCGACCGGTTGCCGGCGGCGTTTCTCAGCGAGGTGACGGAGGGGATTCTGGCGTTGGAGGGTGTGGAGGCGGTGTACTATGATGTGACGCATAAGCCGCCTGGGACTGTGGAGTGGGAATAACGGGCGGCGCTGATCGGCTGTTCATCAATGCGGGTGTTCAAGCGCCTCGCCACGCCAATTGCTGAACTGCGCGAATGGCTGCGGGTTGGCTACTGCACCAGGAAGTACTTGCTCTTGCCTCGCTTGATTACGGTGTACTTGCCGTGCAACCCCTCTGTTTTTTTTACGGTGTGGGTTTCGTCTTTGCAGCGGTCGCCATTCAGGGAGATCGCACCCTGGTTGATGTCCAGTCTGGCCTGGCGTTTGGAGGAGGAGGCGCCGGCGGCTACCAGCAGGTCGACGAGGCCCTGTTCTTCGCCTTCCATGGCGTGGGTGGGCACGTCGTGGAAAGCTTGTTGTAGTTCGTCCTCCTGCAACGCTTTCAATTCGCCGTAGAACAGGGCGCGGGAGATGCGTTCGGCCTTTGATGCGGCATCCTTGCCGTGCACGAGAGCGGTCACTTCGTGGGCGAGGGTGCGCTGGGCCTCGCGGGCCCCGGGGTCTGCCGTGGTTGCTTGTTCCAACTGGCGAATGTCATCGACGCTCAGGAAGGTGAAGACTTTCAGGTAGCTGATGACGGAGTCGTCGACGGTGTTTACCCAGTACTGGTAAAACTCGTAGGGTGTGGTGCGCTCCGGGGATAACCAGACGGCGCCGGCTTCGGTCTTGCCGAATTTGGTGCCGTCGGCGCTGGTCACCAGTGGACAGGTGAGGCCGAAGGCGCTACCGCTCACGGCGCGGCGGATCAGATCGGAGCCGGCGGTGATGTTTCCCCATTGGTCGGAGCCGCCGATCTGCAGCTCGCAGTCGTGGCGTCGGTAGAGTTCGAGAAAGTCGAAGGCTTGCAGGATCATGTAGCTGAATTCGGTGTACGAGATCCCCGTCTCGAGACGTGATTTCACCGACTCCTTCGCCAGCATGTAGGGCACGGGAAAATGTTTGCCCACGTCGCGCATCAGTTCGATGGCGCCCATTGACCCCAGCCAGTCGTAGTTGTTGACCATCAGCGCCGGATTGGTCTTGGAGTCGAAGTCGAGAAATGGCTCCATCTGCGCACGGATTTTGGCCGTGAACGCGTCTACGACCTCTGTGGTATTTAACGCTCGTTCCTGGGATTTTCCACCGGGGTCGCCGATCATGCCCGTGCCGCCACCCACAAGAGCGATGGGGCGATGACCGGCGCGTTGAAAGCGGGTCAGGATCAACAATGTCGCCAGATTGCCCACGGTGAGGCTGTCGGCGGTGGGATCGAAGCCGCCATACAGGGTGATCGGTCCTTTGGCGAGGCGTTCGGCAAGGCCATCGGTGTCCGTGCACTGGTAGAGCTGGCCACGGAACTCGAGTTCTTCGAGCAGGTTCATCTTCATTCTCTCTGATCAGACATGAAAAAGCCCCCGAGGAAGAACGTGTCAAGTTGGTCTCGACGTCCATCCTCGGGGGCCGCTGTAATTGGGCGCGGTCGGCTTCTGCCGACTACCTCTGGCGCACTCCGGCGAGGACGGGGGTCTTGTCGAGGTAGACTCGGTATCGTCGGTGATCGCGGCTCATGTCTATCAATATACCTGCTGCCTGGTCAGAGGGTCAAACGAGGGCGACGAGAGCGCAACTGCCGCTTGTAGGGTGGTTTCGATGTCATGCTGCACACAGGCGGCTAAAGGCCTGCACGGTGATCCCGAGGGCATGGCTCGCATCCTTGTTGCTTCTATATGTACGAGCGACGCGCTCGATCTGGTCGAGAGGTGTCTTTCGCATCGATAATATCCCCAACTCCTTCGTGGAAAAGTCCCCCCGGCTACGGGTGAGGCGGGCGTCTTGGAGACGGGTTAACGTCTCGGAGTGGTTGACGGTCTGCTCTGCTGGAACGTTATGGTTTTTTGATCAGGCCAGTCCCAGATCATACAGAAGGCAGGGCACTCGCACGATGTCAAGGACTGTCCGGGTCAAGTCCCATTCTCAGTTGAAAAGAGCACAGACTCGGGTGAATGTTTCAGCCCGCTTTCGCGAGTTTTTGATTCCAAGTTCGGCTTGGATCGCTTGTCGAAGCATTGGCAGGTGTCGGTAGCCTTTGACTCTGCGTAGGCGAGGCTCGATGTCGAGCAACGCCGTGGCCACCCAGCGGTGACGCTGGGAGGAATTGGTCCAGTGTCGGACGTTGTGCGTGAGTTGCTGTAACAGACTGTTCACGTTCTCAATGCAGTTGGTCGTGCGGAAGGACTGGCTGAGCGTCGGCATCATCCCCAATCGATGCAGCGTCAGCGTTTCTTCCAGGCCTTCCTCCAGGCTGCCGAGAGCGGACTGATTCATCAACTCCAGTCCCGGTTTGAGTGCGTGCAGCGCCTTCTTGGCCTACTCGTACGTCGGTTTCCCGTAGGCCACTTCCATCTTGCGACGGACTCGGGCCTGCTCATTCTTGGGCAAATACGAGACCACGTTCTTGCGGTTGTGATACTGGCAGCGCTGCACACAGGCATGCCCCTTCAGCGCCGACATCACCGCCTTGTAGAGTCCTTTGGCACCGTCGATGACCACCAGGAGTCCATCTTCGTATTGCAGGCCACGATCCACCAGGTCAGCCAGAAAGCGACGGCAGACGCGTTCGTTTTCGGAGGCCGCCTGGACGAAGCCCAGAGGAATCTTTCGCCCGTCGAGCGTGACGCCCAGAGCGATGATGATCTGTTCGTCGGCAAAGCTCTTGCCGTCGAGCAACAACGCCACCAAGTCGTACTCCTCCAGTGACCGCTCTTGGAATTCGGCCAACTTTCGCGCCGTGGCTTTGATGTACCGGCGGGACACCGACGAGGACGACAAGCCGAAGGACTCCGGCACGGTCTCGGCACACGCTTCGTAGTTGCGGGTGGCGATCCCTTTCAAGATCCGTGTCAGCAAACCTTCATCCATGTTTCGTGGCCTCTGCAGTGCCTGGTAAGCGGCCAGGGTCACGTCGGTGTCGCTGTCCACGTTGCGCACCCGCGGCACGTTGACAGGCAGCTTCTGGTCGGCCAGGTAGACGGACCCGCGCTGAGAGCCCCAACGGCGTAGCGGCTGATCTGATTCCTTGCGCGCATACCGCCGACCAGCCAGCTCCTCAACCGCCTGTTGCAACTCCTCGGTGACCGCTCGTAGACCCAAGGGTATCAACAGCTGGATCGCCTCAATGCGGGCATCCAGATCCTCCATCTGCCCCGCAGTTTCAGGTGCTACTTTGCCAATCTTCACAGTCCGTTTGACGCGCTTGTTTCGTGCCGATAGCTTGCCCATGGCAGGCTCCTTTGGTTACGGATACGAGACTTCTTTCGTCGGAACTTCTCGTATCAATATGTAACGATTGGAGCCTGTGCTATTTCAACTAATCTCGGGACAACGCCGGAGAAACCGGTGCGGTATGAAGCGGTCGGTTTTGCCTAACCGCATGGAACTGCAGGACGAGATCGCTGTTGTCCAGAAATACCAGATCGGCACGTTCGCAGCCGCTCAAGGCCAGTGCCTTGAGCATCTCGAGATGTAGCTGGCGGACCTCATTGTTGGTTGGCACGACGGCAAGATCCACGTCGCTGTCGACTCGCGCGCGGCCTTCGGCGACGGAGCCAAAAATATAGACGGCCTCGACACCATCGAATGCGCCCAGGACGCGTCCGATCTGCTGTTCCATATCCGCGGAAAGAGTGGGTGTGGTTGACGTGGATTCCATGCCAATAAAAAAAAGGCCCGTGGGTCCACATTGGCGAGTCTAAGGCATCCCACCGATGCCCGCTTGGTACACCTCATGCCACTTCGTACCCTTCTCGCCACACGCCGTACCTGACGTAAGGTCGGTGCGGGCGATGTTCACTATGATACCGCAACACAGAGGGAAGATGGCGAGCGATCAACAGGTGCAGGCGTTTTCATGGAAATGGGTGCTGCTCAGCGTGCTCATCTATATAGCGGCCGAAATCGTGCTGGGCATCTGGGTCGGGGGTGTGGTGGTGGGCAAATACATCTCCATCAGCCTGCGCTTCATGCTGCAGGGCCTGCTCAATCTCGCCAGTTATTTTGTTGGTGGATTCATCATTGGGCTGATCTCTCCGGGTCTCAGGATCTACGAGCCCGCGGCGGGCGCATTCCTCGCTGTTTCGTTGACTCTCCTGCTCGCCATCTTCACGCCATACAGCTTCATTCAATTCAGTATGACAAAGATGTTGCTTGGCGGGGGAATCGCTTTCTTTCTGGCCCTTGCTGGCGCTCGGCTGGGGGAGCGTCTCTGCGGCAACCGTGGGTAGTCGAGGGCTTCCTGCATAAGGACTTTGCCATTACAATCTGACAACGAGTTTGAAACCGCTCTGTCTTCCCGGGAGAGACCAGCATGGATAAACGAGAGTATGGCAACACAGGTGAGCAGCTGTCCATCATCGGCTTCGGCGGAATCATGGTGAGCAAGGTGGAGTCGTCGGAGGCGAGCGCACTGGTGAAAGAAGCCGTGGACCGGGGCGTCAACTACTTCGACGTGGCGCCCACCTATGGCAACGCACAACAGATGCTGGGACCGGCGTTGGCGCCGTATCGTGATGATGTGTTCCTCGCCTGCAAGACAACAGAACGAACCGCCGAGGGTGCCCGCCGCGAGTTGGAGGAATCATTGAAGTGGATGCAGACCGACCACTTCGATCTTTATCAGATGCACGCCGTCAACACCGACGAGGACTTCGACACGATCACCGGTGCGGGGGGTGCCTTGGAGGTGTTTCGCGAGGCCAAGCAGAAGGGGCAGACGCGCTACATCGGTTTCTCCTCCCACTCGGCGGAGACGGCGTTACGTCTGATCGAGGCGATCGACTACGATTCCGTCCTGTTTCCCATCAACTGGTCAACCTGGCTTGGAGCAGATTTTGGTCCCCAGGTCGTGGCCGCGGCAGAGGCAAAAGGCATGGGCTGTCTTGCTCTGAAGGGCATGGCTTACGGCAAGCTGGAAGAGGGTGCCGAGAAGAAGTGGTCGAAGTGCTGGTATCAGCCGATCGAGGATCCGGCACTGGCCCAGCTCGCCCTGCGCTTCACGCTGACGCAGTCGGTCACGGCGGCGTTGCCCCCAGGAGAGCCACACTTTTTCAGCACCGCTCTCGATGTCGCCGAGCGTTTCACGCCGGTTACGGAACAGGAGATCGCCGAATTGCAGCGGTTGACCTCACAGAGTACGCCGATCTTCGAACTGGCCGCCTGACCCTGGTTACTCGTCGATGCTCACCTGAGCATCGACGGGTTGTCCGGCGAGCCAGTCAAGCAATCCAGCTAGAATCTTTTCGGCGATGGCCTGCCGACCTGCCTCCGACGCAAGAAACTCCTCGTCTTCGGCATGGCTCATGAAGGCCTGCTCCACGAGGATCGACGGCAGCGAGGACATGCGCGTCGGCCGGTAGTTGAAGGACCCAACAGTACCGAATTCATCCAATCCTAACTCCAGCATCCGGTCATACACGCGCGTCGCCAACGGCGCCCAGAAGGGGTCGTGATAGAAGGTGCATGTCCCCCCGGTGCGCAGGAAGCCACCCCCCGCGGAGTTGGCGTGAATGCTGATAAACACGTGCGCCCCTGAATTTCGTACGGAATCGCGCCGCGCCATGTAGGGGACACCATCGATGCCGTCGCGCAACTGCACGACTTCGGCGCCGGCAGCACGGACCAGATCTCCAAGGACGAGGGCCGTCGCCAGATTCACGTCTCGTTCGAGCAAACCGGACAGACCGATGGCCCCCGTGCTGCTGCCCCCGTGGCCGGCCTCGATGGCGACTTTCAAACCTGTCAGCGGCTTTGCGTCGACATCGTTCAGCATCGGCGGATGGCGCAGTGTGACGACTAGAGAGCCACCCTCGGGTCGCACGTCGTAACCCCAGATTCGGTCCGTGTTCAGGTGAATGACAGCTTCGTAGGTCTCGGCATCGAGTTGGCGCCAGGTCACCTTGTCGACGAAGCGCAGCCCGGAGCGGTGCGACAACCAGGTGCTGCTGGTCTGCACACCGTACAGGGTGACCCGGATTCGACGACCGTCCGGATCGGACTGTACGACGTATGGTACCGGCTCGGGGCGTGGGATACGGACCACGTCGGTGCTATCGGTGGCCGAGGCGCTGATGGAGCGGATGTAATACCGTGGTGTCACCGTGCCTGTGGGCGCCTCTTCCACGTACCGTCGGCTCATGTAGCCGACAGTGTGGGGCCCGAGCCGCACGCGGTGGCGGCGGCCGATCTGACCGTTGGTCTGCAGCACGACCCCTTCGGGCCATTCGGCGAGATACGGACCGCCGAGACGCACCGCACCGAGGCTATAGGACAGATAGGACTCCGGCGCCGACGTGATGACGACAGGGAAGTCGTGAGGTTCGCGTACGTCGATGGGATGGGAGAGCCGATGCTTGATCCCCTTGCCACCATCGGTCTGACGCAGGCGAAACTCGACATGGTAACGGCGGCCTGGTTGCAGACGTGACAGCTGGAGGTCGGCTGAATACAGGGCGCTGGTCTCGCCGTCGACGCGGCCGAAGGGGACTTCGAGCCCACCAGGTTGAATGCAGGCGCTGGCGATCTGACCTGGTGAACCACGGAAGGACAAGCGCACCACGTCCGCTGACAACAGCGCCAGCGTATCCGACGGCTCGACGGATTTCTCGTCAAGCCAAAGTGGCAGCGCCGGTCGCGGCGGTTCGATGCGACGCTCGAACTGCTGTTCGTACACTGCGGTGCCACCACCATCCGGCCAGCGTGCCTGCAGTCGAATACGATTCGGTCCCTCCGCCATCGAGAGACTATCGAAGAATACGCCGGTAGCATAGACCTTTGAATCGAACCCGTTTATGGATGCTCGCGCTGTCGCGCCGGTGTGCCCGAGGAACTCGAAGACCTCGCGTGTCGTCGTCGCTCCCGGTGCCGCCCGCAGTTCGACCCATGGTGCATTTCGGGTTACCGATCCGTCACCGGTGACGGCATACCGATAGGGGGGTTTCCAGAAGCGCGTCTCCAGGGCCAGGCTGTCGCCACCGACGATGAGACGCAGTGTGTCGGGACGCTGCGGCAAGAACATCGCGATTCGACCTGCAGCATCGGTACGCAGCTCGTGGGCGGCGGAGTCGATGTGCACGACGCGATCACCGGCATCCGGCAGCCAGCGGGACAGATCCAGGCTGACAACCTGTGTCGAGTTGGCTCGCCAGGAGACAGGTCCCTCCGCGTCAGACACCAGCAGATCTGGCACGGGTTGCAGCGCCAGTGCTGCGTCGAGATTCGGACCGGAGACAATCAGGTAGGGTTTGATCAACAACGCTTCTGCGGCGATCCCAACCCAGGTGCCGTCCGGGGGGCCGCTGACATACAGCCCATCGATGGCATAATGCGTCGTCAGATGCCTGGCGATCTCCTTCCACCGGACCCTGGCTACGGCGGGTAACTCACCGAGGTTGGTGGTCGGGGATATTGCCGCGTGGACGAGGAGTCCGTGTTGGTGGCCGGAGGAGATGGCGATTTCGAGGGGGTCGAAGCCCTCGGGCGTGGCGGCCCTGGTCTCGTCATCGACCTGCACGAGCAGTACCCCTCCTTGAGTTACGGCGGCGACGAAGCGGCGGATGTTGGTTCGGGCACTATCGGCATCGGCGTGAGCCCAGTTGGCCGGTTGCAGCCAGACCGCCCTGCGGCCAGGCAGTGCAGAGGATGCTGTGCCCTGTGGTGGTGGGCCACAAGATGTAGCAACTATGGTTGCGCTGGTGAGCAGACTGGCTAGAAGAAGGCGGGCCGGTATTCGACGTGTGTTGGTCTTGCGCGGCATCGGTGAGTGACGATCGGAAGTGGTGGGAGGGGGAGATCCAATGTACGGAATGCACATGTTCCGATCATGCTGTACATTGCTTTGTTCAGCAATG
>Ga0310125_10001286_pt1 | contig 12563 bp, 8 predicted proteins | sample CB11b_Tmax_Bot8__FD_203508 | JGI IMG/M metagenome (GOLD analysis project Ga0310125, IMG submission 203508) | Marine microbial communities from Western Arctic Ocean, Canada - CB11b_Tmax_Bot8 | ecosystem: Environmental > Aquatic > Marine > Oceanic | place: Canada: Western Arctic Ocean | collected... | reverse complement strand
CGGAAACGGTTACGATGTGACCGATGATTTCGTGCGTTATGCACGCCCGCTGGTCGGTGACGAAATGGTTCGTCTTCCTATGATTGATGGACGCCAACAAATGACACGATTGAAGCCCATCCATGCAGATCAAAAACTGCCAGCCTACCTACCGCAGGCCGATCGGCCATCATAAGATCGATTCGAAACGAACAACACCAACACGCACTCTCTCAAGCATTGATTATCGACGATGTATGAAATTACTTCTCAAAATGAATTCCTCGTCGGTATCGATTCGGACGGTTGTGTCTTTGACACCATGGAATTGAAACATAAAGAATGTTTCATTCCTCGTACGATCTATCACTATAACTTGCAAGGGATCAGTAAGTACGCGCGGGAGGCGGCCGAATTTGTCAATCTTTATTCCAAAGATCGTGGAATCAATCGTTTTCCCGCTCTGATCAAAACGCTGGAGTGGCTGCAACAGCGACTAGAAGTTACCGCAAGAAACGTGAACATTGAAGTCCCCGAACCGTTGCGAATCTTTGTCCGTGAAGAAACCAAGCTGGGCAATCCCGCATTGGAAGCCCGTGTGAAGGCTACTGGTGATCCGGACCTGCGTCGGGCCCTCACTTGGTCCACAGACGTGAACGAAGGAATTGCGGCCATGGTCCGCGGGGTGCGCCCGTTTCCAAAGGTTCGCGAGTGTCTTGAAAAGCTCGGCAGCACGGCCGATATGCTCGTCGTTTCTGCGACACCCAATGAAGCACTTACTGCAGAATGGGAAGAACACGGTGTCGCACAGCATGTCGCTGCCATTTGTGGACAGGAATCGGGAACCAAAAAAGAAACGCTTGGTAATGCGACCAAATACGCCCCTCACAAAACACTCATGATTGGCGACGCTCCTGGCGATTATCGTGCTGCGTTGGCCAACCATTGCCTTTTCTTCCCAATTAATCCGGGCGAAGAAGAATTGAGTTGGCAGCGATTCTACGCAGAAGGAATCGACAAATTTCTCAATGGCCAGTTCACCGGCCCGTACCAGCAGTCGTTGTTGGACGAATTTGATCGAAAATTGCCAGAGATTCCGCCCTGGCAGGTGAAGTCTTAGAACGACTTCACCAACCTTGCCTGCGAAGCAGAGCCCTACTGTGTTCGCAGGTTTTAAATGAAACACTCAGCCTGAAAGCGTCCCTGCGGGCTTGCACGCCAGTCGCCGAAACGTAAATTAAGCAATGTGCGTGTTCTTATTGAACAGTGCCGGCTTGATCTCGCGAAGTTAGCGGGAATCACAAGTGAGATTACGCTTTGAGGTAGATTCCGCTCGCTGGCGCATCGGGCTATGATTTCCGCGAAGCTGTCAGTCCGATTTCCCGTGCAGGATGCATTCAAGGGGAGTTTATTTTTTTGAAAAATCATCCAGCATACTTGAAAAGCATCCTGGCTTCTTCACTCGAAGCAACCGTAACGAATCACTGGCAGGAGATTGAAGATGAGTGACCTGTGCGATTTTGGACTCGTCGGACTCGCCGTGATGGGCGAAAACTTTGCCCTCAATGTCGAGAGTCGCGGATACAGCGTCGCTGTCTATAACCGCACCACAGAGAAGGTCGACCAATTGATCGAGGGTCGTGCTGCAGGCAAACGTTTTGTCGGTTGTTATTCGCTGGAACAACTCGTCAAAAGCTTGAAACCACCACGAAAAGTGATGACGCTGGTCAAGGCTGGGCCGGCAGTCGATTCGATCATTGAACAACTCATCCCCTTGATGTCACCAGGTGACATCATCATCGACGCCGGGAATACCCATTTCACCGACACCGAACGTCGCACGCAGTATGTCCAGGAACAGGGGCTGCTGTTCATTGGCACAGGTATCTCCGGGGGTGAAGAAGGTGCGCTCAAAGGCCCCAGTCTGATGCCCGGTGGTAGCCTAGATGCCTGGCCGGCAGTGAAACCAATGTTTCAGGCCGCTGCTGCAAAAGTTGGTCCCAATCAAGATATCCCCTGTGCCGAGTGGGTTGGACCAAGGGGCGCTGGCCATTATGTGAAAATGGTGCACAACGGTATCGAGTACGGCGACATGCAACTGATCTGCGAAGCCTATCTGATGCTGAAGGAGGCATTGGGGCTCAACAACGACCAACTCTATGATGTCTTTGACCAATGGAATCGGAGCGAACTCGAAAGCTACCTGATCGAAATAACACGTGACATTTTTAGTGTCGAAGATGACACTCTGGGTTCAGGAGAAGACGGAGGAAAAGAGCATCTGGTCGATAAAGTGCTCGATAAAGCTGGAGCCAAAGGAACGGGCAAGTGGATGAGTCAGCTGGCCTTGGATTTGGGGGTACCCAGCACGTTAGTCACAACCGCAGTGTACGCCCGTAGTTTATCGGCAGCGAAGGATTCTCGTACCCGTGCCAGTAAAATTCTCAAGGGACCTACCGGATCATTTTCTGGCGATGCAAAATCGTTTGTCGAAGATATCCGCCAGGCACTCTACGCCTCCAAGATTTGTAGTTACGCCCAGGGATTTGTCCAATTGCAAGCCGCAGCTGCAGAACATGATTGGCCTTTGAACTATGGCGACTGTGCCCTGTTATGGCGAGGTGGCTGCATCATTCGGGCACAATTTCTCGACCGCATTAAGGAGGCCTTTGACGATCAGCCTGAATTAGAAAATCTACTGCTTTATCCCTATTTCACTGCAGCCGTTCACCAGGCCCAGGATTCATGGCGGCGCGTGGTCACCGTGGCCACGGAATTGGGCTTGCCAGTTCCCGCATTCAGTACGGCCCTTGCCTATTTCGACAGCTATCGCCGCGCACGGCTACCCGCCAATTTACTTCAGGCACAACGGGATTATTTTGGTGCCCATACCTACCAGCGTGTTGACGTGGAAGGTGCATTTCATACCGAATGGCTGGAAAAACGTCGTCAACCAAAACCTTAATGGAGACGTGATGTCCTCTTCTTCCGAATATCTTCAATCGTTGTTTGGCATGGACAACCAAGTGGCCATCGTCATTGGAGGGACCGGTGTTTTGGGCGGTGCCCTAGCGGAAGGTTTGGCCAATGCTGGTGCACACGTGGTCGTGGCAGGCCGGTCCGCTGAACGTGGTGAACAACGGGTCCGTCAAATCATCAGCAACCAAGGCAGCGCTGATTATCATGGTGTGGACGTGACTTCCCGAGCTTCAATCGAAGAACTGCTGGACGGCATTTTGTCCCGTCATCAGAGAGTTGACATGCTGGTTAATTGCGCCGGTGTTAATTCGGCTACGCCTTATACTGAAATCTCTGACGACCAGTGGGACAACGTGATTGATTCGAACCTTAAGGCAACTCATCTGGGATGTCAGATTTTTGCACCCCACATGGCGGGGAACAACGAGGGAGGCACAATCCTGAATATTGGCAGTGTGACAGCTCACCTTCCGCTCTCGAAAGTATTTGCCTACTCGGCAGCAAAAGCCGCAGTTGTTAATCTGACTCAAAACGTGGCTCGTGAGTTTGCGAGTCAAGGCGTGCGGATCAATTGTCTCTGTCCTGGATTCTTTCCGGCGGAGCAAAACCGTAAGATTCTCACAGAAGAACGCAAAGCAATGATTTTCCAGCAAACTCCGCTGGGGCGTTTCGGTGAGTCTGAAGAATTGATTGGTTGTGCACTCCTGCTCCTGTCACGCACTGCCGGTAGTTTTATTACAGGTGCAACCTATTATGTGGATGGCGGTTTTACTGCAATGCGTTTGTAAGGCCAACGGACACAATAGCGCCATCGGGGAAAGTGGCTCACGTGTTTCAGCCATTTTAGGGTCCACCAGGAGGTCGGTGTTGAGACGATTTGCTGAATTTTTACATTGGCCAAGCGTAACCAATCCAGCGTTGTCACGGAGGAAAGTGCCATGCCACATACGATGGTAATCTTCGGGGCCTCGGGAGACCTGACTCAGAGAAAATTGATTCCCGCCCTTTATCAATTACATCACAAGGGAAGGCTTCCTGAAGAAACACGAGTGGTTGGCTTTTCTCGCACCGAGTTCAGCCATGACCGGTGGCGCTCCAAATTAGCTAAATCCACAGCAAAATTCGTCGGTGATCGCTTTGATCATGAAAGCTGGCGCGCATTTGCTGAGAACCTCTTTTATCAACGTGGTGATATTGGAAACGCAAACGACTTTTCTAAACTTGCCTATGTACTTAATGAGCTGGAAAAAGGTGTTTCAAGCACACGCGTCTATTATTTGTCGACGATTCCCCAGCTCTATGTTGACGCGGTCAACCAATTGGGAAAAGCTGAACTGGCCGACGAGTCCAATGGGCCACGCCGAATGGTAATCGAAAAACCATTCGGGACAGATTTACAATCTGCTCGGATCTTGAACGATAACCTGCATCGTGTGTTTGTCGAGCATCAGGTTTATCGCATCGATCACTACCTGGGCAAAGAAACGGTCCAAAATCTGCTGGTGCTGCGCTTCGCTAACAGCATTTTTGAACCCCTCTGGAATCGCAACTACGTCGACCACGTGCAGATCACGGTTGCTGAGGAAGTCGATGTTGGAACTCGAGCCGCTTATTACGAATCTTCCGGTGTTCTGCGGGATATGTTCCAGAATCATTTGCTGCAACTCATGATGATCACCGCCATGGAGGCACCCGTGCAATACAGCTCGGACCTGGTTCGCGACGAAAAAGTGAAAGTCCTGCGAGCCGTGCGTCCCATGTCGGAAGACCAATTTGAGGAAAACACATTTGGTGGCCAATACGAGGGTTATTCGCAGGAGAAAGGCGTTCCGCCCGACAGCCGCACGGCCACCTTTGCCGCCCTCAAATTCTGGATTGATAATTGGCGATGGAAAGACGTCCCCTTTTATCTGCGCAGCGGAAAGGCAATGTCATGCCGGACAACACAGATCGTGATCCAGTTTCGCGAACCGCCACATATGTTGTTCAACCTCGGATCCAACCGTCACTTTGATGCCAATCGTCTGGTAATCCAGGTTCAACCAGCTGAAGGAATCCAGCTGCATTTTCAAACCAAAGTCCCCGATGCGGGTATGAACCTGCGGATGACCGATTTCGATTTCAGCTTCGCACGCGAGTTCTCAGGATCACTGCCAGATGCCTACCAGCGACTGTTGCTGGATGTATTAAACGGCGACGCCAGCCTGTTTGCCCGCAGCGACGAGGTCGAGTTGGCGTGGTCAATTATCGATCCGATCCAGTCGGTGTGGGACGGTCCAATGGCACCCGAACTAGAGAAGTACCCCGACGGGCATTGGGGACCAGTGAGTTGTTCTAAATGGATGCGCCGTCAAGGGCGGGAATGGTTTGACGTTTGTCCCATACTACATTGATTCGACAAGCCACAGCATCATCAGGGATTCACAGCCGGCAATCTCGGTCGACGATTCCAATGATCACCAACTTGACCGTTCAACAAAATGGCCTCACTGGTAAGCCATTCAGAATTAGCAGTAATGAGATGGACATGATGACCACGAGATGCCATTCCGGGTGGCTGCAAAAACCAACGACCTGCCTTAGGAGTACGTTGCGGTACTCCTAAACCACCTTCACCAATATAGACGACTCCCGTCAAGTCTGGCTTGAAATTACGAATCGGAACGGTTCGTTTCATGACATGGCCATCCGCTTCACACACCAGATCGACATCGTATTTTTCAAATAGGGGCACCCAATGCTGTAACGCCCCACTCGGCTCCTTTACTGCGGGCCAGGCCGGACGGTGGTATTGAACAACAATCCAACGACGTGCCGGCCGCTGAAGAGACAGGACATTGTCGAGCCACCTTTGTTGTTGACCAGCCATACTGATTTCAGTATTCAGCGTGATCCATTGCATTTGAGCGTTAAGCTTCAAGCCATAGTAGTTGTGACCATCCCTATTTTCAAAACCGAAAACCTGGTTGAATTCGATTCCTTGATCATGATTGCCTCGAGTTGGAATGATGGGCAACAAACGTCCCTGATGCGATAATGTTAGCTGATGGTCGGTCAACCAATCACTCCACTGCCCTACATTGCTGCCCTCCACGATGTAGTCGCCACCATGAGCCAACGCGATGATATCGGCCTTTAGATCAACAAGCTTCGAGATCAGCATGTTGATTTTCTTTCTCTCTGGGCGCCCCGTACGAGAATCGCCGCCAAACAGGATGCGAATTTGACGATCATCCCGCGGTGCCGTTAAAAACCAAAACTCGGGCGATCGGTTTCCATCACTGTCCAAGACCAGTTGATATCGGGTTGCTGGTTCGAGTGAGCTCAAACGGCAATGGTGGTAGGAATACCCTGTATGGTTCTGGTTGCTCCCATAGCGACCGTTCCGCTGACATTCAATCGTTGTAAAACGATCTTCTCCTGTCTTGCGAACGTACACTCGATGTGACCGGCCAGTTTGCCGGGTACTCCATGAAACAATGGCTTCTGTTGCCGGATTGGCAATCCAAACCAACCGCCATTGGAAGGGAACATTCGGCCGTTGATTTTCTGCTCCGAGTCCGCTCGAGCCGTTCACCAGAACAAACAACATCCATCCCGTTATGGATAATGCCAAGTTCCTCAATTGACCATTCAACGTCTTACCTCATTCAATAACACGTCTCTAAGATTCCGCCAGCTCAGTCACGATAGAAAATTTTCGTTAAATCCAAGCTTTGTCTCGTGAAAACCTGCATCTTTACCAAGCTCGTGGCAATACCAACGACTTCCATCAAACTCAGGGAACGACTGACTCATTAATTTTCAGCACAATTTCAAACGACACTTCCGGTGTAATTTCTCTGCTCAATCCTCTTATTTCTTCAGGACCACATTACTTCTCGACAACCAAAGCAACAACACCAATGGAACACAGTAGTTGGGAGCTCGAACAAGCACTTCATGATACGCTTCTAGCCCGCTATGCATGACACGACTTCCCGCGGCAATCGCCGCCCAAATCGTCATGTAGACCAGGGGGGATCGCGTCGGTCGAACCATCACCCATAAGGCAACGGCAGCGTCCAGCCATCCGATGGTCCACAAAAGATGATGGGCCAGCGTCTCAGAAACATCCCAGGAAAACCGCTTTGCCCCCATCAAAAGATAATCGAGATAGGTACCGTAACCGCAAATCGCTTTGATCCCATGTCCCAAAAAAGTGGCGGCCGCAGAAACTCTCAAGAACCAATCAACTAATCTGGTACCGGTTAAACGCTGGTGCAGCAGAATAATGAGTACCATGGGCGCGGCAAATCGGGACGCGTGGCTTAAAAAGACCAACGGAATGCTCCAGCCATCCAAATCAAAGAATGACCAGCGGGCGAGATATTCCGATCCACGATACCAGACAGCTGAGGTCAGAAAAAAATGCCAGATGACAATGTAAACTAAAGGTACCAGCACAAAGTATCGAAGGTGCGTCGTTAAAAACCGATGGTCGACAGGAAACCACCGGCAATCAAAATGCACAGCTAAAGCGATCGTTAAACCGCTCGCAAAGTAAATCATCATCCCCCAATCGTCAACCGACTGGGCAATCCTTTCAGGCCAACCCCACTCGAACAACAGCTGACTAAAAACGGGGGACTCTATTTCCAATTCGATCCAGAGATGCTTTGCCGCGAGTCCCCAACAATGCAGTGCAATGCAGATCGATAACAATCGGACAATCGGCATCGTGTGTTTCTGACTGGATTTGGAAAACGGCAATCGCCACCTACAATTGTTGAGCCACATCGCGAAACGGCTTCCCGTCTTCATAGATGGCCAGACGAGCTGCCATTTCCTGCTTGGGACTGTTAGGTCGGGCATGTTCGATTGCCTTTTTTTGCCAATTCACGGCCTCCCCAAATTCTCCCATTTCAGCACACGCCGCAGCAAGTGCTTCCAATGCATTACAATGCTTGTAGGAAGTCATCTCGCATGCCTTCTCCGCAACTGCAAATGCCTCTGAACCATTTCGCATTGAATCCAGCGGGCAGGTTGCCAAAATCCAAGCTTTCTGATGATAAGCCTGAAAGTGCCGGGGCTGTTTTCCGATTGAGGCTTCAAATTCAGCCAGAGCCACCTCATAATTGGCCAGTTTCAAATAACACAGCCCCCGTGAATTGTGCCGCAAATGATCTTGCGTCGAATAGACACCCAGGGTCAATCCATAGTCATCAGCCGCTCCGGCAAAATCTTTCATTTTCTCCCGACAAATCGCTCGTTTTACCAACAAATACACGTTTTTCTTGTCCGGTTTTTTACCTGACAGGGCAATCGCCCGATCGAGATCGCTGATTGCCTCCCGATAGGCTTCACGTTGCTTGCGAAAATCGCTTCGCATGACCCAAGTCGACTGGTGTTTTGGATCGACAGCCAAAACACGCGTACATTCTTCTTCCGCTTTGCCCAACTGTTGGGTCTGTCGGTAAATTCTGATTCGCTGCCGATAAGCCTCAATATATTTTGGCTTGATCTTAATCACCGTAGTTAAATCTGCGAACGCCTCATCGTATGTCTTTCGAAAAATAAAGTATCGAGCTCGCAACATGCGCGGCTCGATCTGGCGCGGCCACTGCTTGACAATCTCGGTCAACTGTTCAATCGCTGCATCATATTTTTGATGTCGATAAAGCATCTGAGCTCGAGCCATTCCCTGATAGATGTACATCGGTGAGTAGACCTGCATTGCGCGATCCAAATCGGCAATGGCACGATCACGGTCACGATCAAGTTCATACATTTGCGCCCGGAGCCCGTAAATCAAACTCAATTCGTTCGGCGAATGTTGAAAAATCTTGACCGACTGTGTCAGGTCCTCAATCCCCTTTTTGTATTCTCTTTTGTCCTTCCAAAGCATGGCACGAAAGCGATAAAGTGTAGACAACCCTCCTTCTGTCAGTAGACGATTAAAGATCTCCAGGGCATCATCGTACTGGCCAGTGACATGTAGTTCCAATGCTTCGTGGATCTGTTGTAAATCAGGTTCTTTGCGATAAGGCAACGAAAAATACCTGTCTGTGAGAAAATGATTGATCACCACCGGAGGGCGAAAACCTCGCGTACGAAATTCAACAAAAACGGCCAAAGATTCGGCAAGATTTTTACATCCATACAGGCTCGGTATCCCCTGGTTTTCAGCCAATTTGTAGAAACGTTTCGATTCGCCCAGAAGAACGCGATGAGTGGCTACGTTCTCTGGAATCGTGAAGTATTTCCCCCCGCGCCGGGTGACTTCATGACGAACCCACTCCAGTCGATGAGACACAGCTTCAATCCACTCCGGATCACATTCGTTGAGGCTCACCACATCAACCAGATGTGCCATTTCGTGAACGAGAGAGTCCGTGAGATTTTTTCGGGTTCGCGGTTGGAATGCCAAGTCCGTCACGTAGATGGCATTTTGCGGAGGAACAGCCATTGCCAGTGCCATCGGACGGCTCGCTCCACCGGTCCGAAAAACTTTGACCGGGCGGTACGCGGTGGCCCGGACGGCGACGCCTTCAGCTTTGGCCACCGCCATACGAAGTGCAAACCGGATGCTGCTCTTTTCACTAATCGTCCACGCCTGCGCACGCGGGACCCCATAACCCCCGGCTCGCTGGTGCACGTCGCAAAACTCGAAATACGCTAAGAGTTCGCTTGCTAAAGAAGTGTTGCTTGCAGCGAAAAGAAACAACAGCGCGTAAAAAAAACACCTCCTGCGAAGCCATTTATATGTTTCAGAAAGCGAATTCGACATTTTGCCTATCGCATCTCAGGTTCCGCCGGGGGTGGCATATCACTGAACCACGACCCCAGAACAACGTTTGCCAAGATCCTCGTGTAGTTTGACAGAGTCCCCTTGCTCGCCTTCACGCCGTTGGAGAGCTCACCCATAATTATACGCACTCGCTGGAATGAAGCACTACGTAGTGCTAGAAAACGTCGCACTAAGCAGGTGGTCGGTCAAAAGACTCTTCCAAACAACTCAGATGGAACGTTTATTCGTCATGTTCCTATTCACCTTCTGAATCATGAATTTGCCGACGATTACCAGTACCCGCCCGTGCCGGAAAATTTCTCGATTTCGTCTTAACCACCAGGGTCATCATAAACCTGGTCCCAATACGAGCCAACCTACAAATCACTAGACAGGGAATCCTCCAACCGGACGTCTCTTAGTCACGTACCAAATCACCAACCAAGTCTTGAATCCGGTGGTGTCGTTTGATCAGTGACAGTGTCTCACCCACACCCGGTACGTCCGCAGCAGAAAATCATCAGTCATCTGCTTTATGAGATCAGATTGTGGTCGCGTGTTGAAAACATCACACATCGATAATGGGATGCTTCATTTGTGAAACGAAAATCCCCAGCTGACACCCGGGCGGCGGCGATGGTGGTGGCGGCCATAGCCTCTCCAGGAAAACGGAAATGGAGACCCGTAGTAATGTTCCTCAACAATGACCGGTGGCGCACGCCGTGGCGGTGGATCCTGAGATCGAGTAGCACGGGATGGTGGCGACTGCAGAGATTGAATCACAGCGTCGCTAACCCCTTGTTGCTTGAGCATGATGAGATCTTGAGCGTGAAGGGAACGAGCCACACCGTAGGCAGCGATATGAGTACGAATGACTTCATCACCAAGCCCTGCCTTGCTCATGGCAATCGCATCGTCAATTGTGACGGCGCCGGCCATTTGCCGTCCCAACTGCCGTTCGATCATCGCCTGATTGCGAGCCTCGACTTCATCAAGTTGATCGCCTAAGACAGCACCAGTCAGCGAACCGATTGCCGCACCAACCAGTGCTCCTTCGGCCGATTTTCCACTGGCCTCTCCAATAGCGGCTCCAAGCCCAGCACCTGCTAATCCTCCAAAAAGACCAAACTTGTCACTATGATACGGCGACCGGCAGCCGCTGATGATGGACACAACAAACAGCAAGACAAGAGAGATCGATTTCCCTAAAACATTCATCGCATACCACCTCGATTGGTAAGGGATGCCTGAAGTACAAAGATTTGGTTTGAAGAACACCACCACCAAAAACCATCAGGCAAAATCCATTTTCAAGGGATCCATCGTGTTGACCGGAAAGGTGATGGGCGGGTCGCCGATGGTCTCAGCAAAATTAAAATGGGTCAAGGCAGAAATTTCCCTGAAAAACTTCTCCAGATTCACTGATTTCACTTTAGCTGTACGGTCGGTTCGCCAGCTGAGACATCAGCTTTTATGTTCCGCTAGCACATAACCACTCTCAATCTTTGGCATCGTATCGACTGAATCCACAGTTCGGTGAGCCCTGGATCCAGCTCAGAACCGGACAACCAATTGCAACAGGCCAGCAACGATGGCTTAAATCACTCAGCGGGATTGAGCTCTTCCCAATTCGCAAAGGCGGCAGCCCGGTCTTCCACTTCGGAGAATCCAATCGTACTTGGACTGAAAACCATGATCGAATTGGTCTGGATATTTGGAAACCCATGATTTTTGGGATCCAACTTTTTGATTTTCAACAAAGCAGCCAGGGCCACATCACGAACTTCCGTTGTAAACGTAACCTGTTTCTTATTACGACTAATTCTTCGCGTCATACACACGGACTTGTCATCCAGCATCTTCACAAGTACTGGAACTTGGCTCTCATCGCCAAGCTTGGCGATCGTCAGAATTGCATATTGTTTCAAAACTGGCTTTTGTTGTTCGTCAGCCAGTAACCGATTGGCCAGAATAACGCCCTCGAAAACTTCATACCTCATCGCCAGTGACAATGTTTGATAGGTCGGACGACTTTGCTCATGTTGAAACCAATGGGCCATCAGTTCTTTAAGTAATTCACGCCTATCCTGCTTGGACATCGAACGTTGAAACGCAGCCTGAGTACACAAATAACCAAGTACCGAACTTGAATCAAGAGAAATAGCGCGATCGTTGGTTCCAGCGACAAATAGAAGTGCGGCAACACTCGACGAAGCAACTTCAACACGTGCCCCGTTAGGCAAGCGAGCAGAATAAAGCTTCCTGCAACGTTCGCCAAAAAGTTCGGCGGCGCGTTTGGAATCCGCTTCACTGGCTTCGAGCAATTCCGGTTCGGCTCGTTGCATCTCTACAAATAAGGCTCGAGCTCCATGACTGCTTCCCACGGCCTGCTGAAAACGGTCCCATCCAGGAAGACTGAGACTATTGACTCCATCCAAGTCTTTGGCAAAAGCTTCCAGCCGGACAAGAAAGTCAGTTTCTTGAATGATCGCAAAAATGCGTCGCGAACGGAACCGAATTTCGGCATCAGGATGACGCCTTGCTGCTTTCAAAGCAACACGAGCGGCAAGCCCTAACTTTTTAAGTTCGTCAGCTGCCTGTTCACGCCGAGAAAATTGTGAATGCCCCAAATCTCCGACAAGCTGCTCAGCCCGCTTCGATAACTCCAAATCTGCTGGAGAAGTGCCACTGGAAGTTTCTTCACTACCAGATGCCAAAGATGCCATGAGCATCAGCGGAACAAACAGCCAAGCCAGAAACAAGTTGCCGAAGGATGTTCGATGCATAATCGATCTACACCGGCAGAATTTCCGCCATTCTACGGGGATTAGGGAAA
>Ga0310125_10001285_pt1 | contig 12566 bp, 10 predicted proteins | sample CB11b_Tmax_Bot8__FD_203508 | JGI IMG/M metagenome (GOLD analysis project Ga0310125, IMG submission 203508) | Marine microbial communities from Western Arctic Ocean, Canada - CB11b_Tmax_Bot8 | ecosystem: Environmental > Aquatic > Marine > Oceanic | place: Canada: Western Arctic Ocean | collected... | reverse complement strand
GCACATACGGTTCACACTTCTTGTCGACGAAGCGATGCTCGATTCGCGCGAACCGTTGCAAACCGTTCTCGAGCACAATCGGCGCCCATTCATCGCCGATCAAGGGCCGCGCGTAGTCAGTAAAGGCATCGGTGACGTCTACGCGATTCTCGGAGATCCATGATTCCGGTAACCGGCGGGAATGATTTGCCACCTCCATCAACGGAACTTTATCGAATCGTGCGCGGTACACCTCGCCCGGGTCACGGAGAATCGTCGACATCCACCCGCTCCCATCGATGCGGGCAATTTCGGTAGCGTGGCGTCCAACCTTGAAGGCCTCGTCAAGATCCACGGTTGAGGCGAAGACACTGGTGGAGCGCTGATCGCAACCGGGAACCTGTAGCTGGGCCCAGCCACGGCCGGCCAGCCCCACATCATGCAGATGGTTCAATACGACCTGCGCCACAGTGGTGCGGCTCGCGGAGTATTCGATGTGTCCGAAGGTGTCGCGTACCGCACCGACGTCGCCGACATCAAAACCCTCGCTGACGACCACGAGACAGCGGTTGCTTTTTCTGATTTCATCGTTTACCAGGTCTGTCAAGTCATCCAGGTTCAGGCCTGATTCGCTCGTGTAGATGTGCATCGGCCACTGACGGTCAGGATCGGCAAGTCGAACAGAAGCCGGTATGAATCCCGCCGTCCGGCCCATCGCCTGCATCACCAGCGCTGGACCGGCCGGAGCGAAACCTGCGTTTTCCTCGTTCATGTTCTGCGCCATGCAGGCCCAATAGCGCGCGACGGAACCGTAGCCCGGCGTGTGATCGATCAGCGTGAATTCCTGGTCGCCGATGTCGTTATCGATCGTCTTTGGCACGCCCGTGCAGATCAGTTGCATTCCCTGAGTCGCGGCAACATCGCTGAGCTTGTACGCGGTATCCATCGAATCGTTGCCCCCGATGTAAAAAAAGTAGCCCACCTCATGCGCCGCAAACACGTCTAACGCACGCTGCACATCGGGGCTGCCTTGATCTTTGATCTTGTAGCGGCACGTGCCGATAGCCCCCGCCGAAGGTGTGGTTGCCAGGAGTTCAATCTCACGCTGAGGCTGGCAAGACAGGTCGATAAGCTCTTCCTTCAGGATTCCCTCGATTCCGTGCCAGCCTCCCAGGATGCATCCATACGTGTCGGGAGACGCCCTGCAGCCTTCGATCACGCCGCGCAGGGAATTGTTAATGACGGGAGAGGGCCCCCCGGACTGTGCAACAATTACGTTTTTCGGCATCGTGTCCCTCCGCTGATGACTTAAGTGCGACCGCAACCGAATCGCGGGACAGACGGTCGCGTTCATATCACACTGCCAATGTGTAAGTTCGCTCAAATCTAATCGAATGTTAGTGATGATATGAATCAGAAATTTGGTATAATTGATTTCCCGTGCGGGAAAGTGGCTGCGAATCAACAGGAGCGAACGGGGATGACACATGTCGCCAGCGAAAAACTCGTTAGATTAATGGCGGGAGCCGACCGCATCCTGGTATTTACGGGAGCCGGCATATCCACGGGTAGCGGCATTCCTGATTTCCGTGGACCGGACGGCGTATGGAAAACGCGGCAGCCTGTCTTTTATCAGGATTTTATGACGAGTGATGCCGCTCGTATCGAGCACTGGCAATACAAGCTCGACTCCTTTGAGGCTTTCAGAGGCGCTGAGCCAACCGAAGTACACCGCGCCATATCGCGACTCGAACCTGCCGGCAAGCTATTTCGGGTCGTCACACAGAACATCGACGGACTTCACCAAAAAGCAGGAACATCGCGTGAACGGGTGATCGAACTGCACGGAACGAACAGCGAGGTGGAGTGCCAGACATGCTATCGTCGATCCGATCCGGAGATGCATTTCGAATCGTTTCGAAAAACTGGCTCCGTGCCGACCTGTGAAAAATGCGATGGATTCCTCAAGCTGGGAACAATCAGCTTTGGTCAAAATCTTCGCCGGGCTGACATTGTCGCGGCCGAGGAGGCAGGGGCGGAAGCCGATATGGTGCTAGCGCTTGGGACTACGCTATCCGTTTATCCGGCAGCCTCGATACCACTTGCGGCTGCGGAACGCGGGGTACCATACGTGATCTTAAACCGCGGACCGACCGAGCACGATGCACATCCGTGCGTCACGCTTAGACTTGACGGCGACGTTGAAGCACTGTTTCCGCCAGTAGTAGATGCCGTGCTTAGGTGATTCAGGATCAGAAATCAGAGGTCAGAAATCAGAGGTGCCTGCCTGCTCGACTCAGGCGGGATCTTGGTTTTTTGCATCCTTGTCGAGATCATCGTCGCGATCCTTGTCGACTGATCGGGACAAAGAATGCGACAAAGATCTACTGGTAAGGCGTCAAACAGATACCAAGTCGTGACACGGTAGGCGGGGGCACCGACGATAGATATGGCGCTAGGCTTTCGCCCCTGCTTCGAGATCTGAGTGCCCCTCTGTTACGGCTTCGCGAAGTTGCGTAACATCCGCAAACGAAAACACGATACCCGTTGGCTCTCCATCCGAGGTGCGATTGCAGGTCGCAGAAACCTGAATATGCACATCTTCATCATCTTTGCGAGTCATCGTCATCTCGCTCATCCAGGTTTGATTGTCAGACAGGACCTTTTCCACGAGCTCGCCCGCCGCCGTTCGGTCAGAAAAATATTCACGAAGGTCACTGCCTGTGATGGAATCCACATCTTCGATCGCCAGCATCCGCGCAAAGGCCGGGTTGGCAAACTGTGTGATAGCCCCCTTATCCGTTATGACGATGCCGTTCCCTGCCATGCTCAATGCCTGGTGCTCAAGATGGAGTTTTTGCTCGGTTGTCACGCGCCATGTAATGTCCCGGATGAAAAAACAGAGGCACGCCTCATCCAATCGCAATCGGCTGACCGCGATTTCGGCGGGAAAGTAGGTACCATCACTGCGCATGCAATAGGCCTGGATGAGGGAAAACCGTTCATTTTCCAAGTTCTGGGTCAGCGTTTCGATCAGCGAAGCGTCCGCACCGGAGACGACTTCGAATATTGTCATGACGAAAAGGTCCGCACGATCGTGTCGCAGAAACTCAACGGCGCGCGCGTTGACATCGATGATTTCGCCGGACATGCGGGTCACAAGCGCAGCATCGTATAGGCTTTGCAGGAGTTCCTGGTAGCGTGATCTGGCAACATAGTCTGGTGCCTTACGCCGCGCGGCCCAGTCCATCTTCGTCAATCCCGGGGCAGCCTTTTTATCAACACCCTTATCCAGCGCTTTCCCACCCTCACGAATGAGATCAATGCGCAACGTATCTGACAGTCTTTTTTGGTCTTCAGGTCCGGGCATCGCGACAACTCCTTCTAGATACTTTAATCATCTGGATTTTGGTCCACGCGACTATACAATACTAGGATTATGCCTATAGTTTGTCCAGCGAAACAAATTCGTTCGCAGTCGTCAGAAACCCCTGCCAGCTTGGAGAATACGCATGGAAGTCATAATTCGTCCCTCCGCGGATGCCGCCTCGCGGCTGGTTGCGAGCCTTATCGGCGATACTCTCGATCGAAACCCGGTGGCAGTGCTGGGGCTTGCAACCGGGCGAACGGTTGTACCGGTGTATAACGAGCTTGCAAGGCTGCACCGTGACGAAGGATTGGATTTTTCGAATTGCCGAACGTTCAACCTCGACGAATATGTTGGGCTCAGTCCGGACGATCCCGATTCGTTCAGACATACCATGGACGTGCGGCTATTCAACAGGGTCAACATCAAGCGTGAAAACACGCATGTCCCAAATGGCGTCGCAAAAGATTTGGATGCCGAGTGCCTGGCCTATGAACAGCGAATTCGTGACTTTGGCGGAATAGATTTTCAACTGCTGGGTATTGGCGATGACGGGCACATCGGATTTAACGAACCCTTGTCGGCTTTGCGATCTCGCACGCGAGTGAAGGCGATAGCACCTGACACCCTGAGGCAGAACTCGGAGGCGTTTTCGTCACCCGAGAGTATGCCCCGACGCGGGATCACGATGGGCGTCGGAACAATTCTCGACAGCCGCCATTGCGTGCTACTCGCGACCGGTGAAGCCAAGGCCTTGATCCTGGCCAAAGCAGTGGAAGGTCCAATCACAGCCATGATTTCCGCCACGGCACTTCAATTGCATCCCAAGTGCCAGGTGATTGTGGATGAAGCCGCGGCATCGCAACTGGAAGGCACTGACTATTACCAATGGATTTTCGAAAATGAGCCGGAGTGGGAAGCATATAGAAATGACGAATGACGAATGACGAATGACGAATGTCCAATGACGAAAGAATGACGAAACCCTAATGTCGAATCGATTACATTTCCGGTTTGATGCAGGACAGTTAGGTTCATGTTGGTTCATGATGTAGCTTTCGGATTCGTCTTCCCGTTCGAATATGAATGACCGTAGTATACGGGCTTCGTCATTCGTCATTTCAAATATGAGGAGCACGCGTTGCTATGAAAATTGAGATTATTCCGGCGCTGAGCGACAACTACATTTTCCTGCTCACAGAGGGAAGCTCCGCCACGGTCATCGATCCGGGCGAGGCCGTCTCCGTTCTTTCCGAACTCGAGCGCAGTAACACCAAGCTGGAAAACATTCTCGTTACACATAATCACTTTGACCACACGGCAGGCTGTAACGACCTCAAAGCAGCAACCGGCTGCACGATCATCGGCCCCGCGAATACAGGTCTTGGCATGCTTGACCAGGCCGTCGAAGACGGCGATCAACTGCGTGTCGGCACATCTACGATCGATGTCATTTCAACCCCGGGGCACACGGCCGGCCACGTCTCGTTCTACAGTGCGGACTTGGAGGCCTTATGGTGCGGCGACACGCTTTTTGTCGCCGGCTGTGGCCGGATCACGGGATCGAACGCGCAAACGTTGTGGTCGTCGATCATGAAAATCGGGGCGCTTCCCGATGAAACCCGGATCTATTGCGGGCATGAGTATACGATTGCCAATCTCAAATTCGCACTCAGCCTGGAACCGGATAACGCGGCCGTCGCTGAGCGACTGCAGGAAGTAGAGAAAATGCGATCGCGTGGCGAGCCTTCCGTGCCTACAACGCTGAGGATCGAGAAGGAAACAAATCCCTTTTTGAGGGCAGGCTCACTGGGGCATGCCGTTGGACTGCCGGACAGCGACGATGCCCAAGTCTTCGCGGAGATCCGGGAGCGGAAGGATAGATGGTAGTCGTCGCCGCAAAGACAACTTTCGCTGCGTCTTGCCTCCATACATTCCTTTTACAAATCGCCTGTACTACAGTACTGCCCCTGTAATTGAACATTAGGAGCAGAATTGGTGGAACCAGATCACGAGGCCGAAGAGAAATCCACGAGCGGTGGATATATCGCCAAAGTTTTCATCGTAGTGCTTGTCCTCGGCGTTTTGTTCGTCGCGTTCAAGTACTTCGGAATTCAGGCGAAGCTGCAGCATGCTCTCTCATGGATCGAAGGCCTTGGAGTGATTGCACCGATCGTTTTTGCAGGGGTCTACATCGTCGCGTGCGTGTTCCTGATATCGGGTGCGGTTCTGACACTTGGCGCGGGTGCCATTTTTGGTCTCGCGTGGGGTACCCTCTATGCTTCGGTCGCTTCGATGCTGGGAGCCACGGCCGCATTCCTAGTCGGACGATACGTCGCACGCAGCTGGGTTGCTAAGAAAATAGAAGGGAATCAGACATTCAAGGCAATCGATGAAGCCGTAGCGGACGAAGGCTGGAAAATTGTGGGGCTGACCCGTCTTTCTCCTGTTTTTCCGTTTGTTCTCCTGAACTATGCATTCGGACTGACAAAGGTGAAGCTTAAGGACTATTTCTTTGCATCGTGGATTGGGATGTTGCCCGGGACGTTCATGTACGTATATATCGGTTACCTCGGGCGTGAAGCCGCCGGTGCCACCGGCGGCTCGACGTCCACGTTGCAGTGGGTGCTGCGAATCGTCGGCTTCGCGGCCACAATTCTCGTGACGGTGATGGTTACTCGAATCGCGCGCAAAGCGCTTTCCAAACGCATCGATGAACCTCGGGCGGAAGTTGCCGCTCAGCATGGAGATACATCTTGAGCACATCTGTAGAAATACTGCCGATGGACGAGCATAACCAGGCGCTGGTGGCCAACGTGCACCCGCCGGATTGGGTGAACCCCGAACCGGCAGGCATCTACAATCTCGTTGTGATCGGGGCCGGAACAGCCGGCCTGGTCACGGCGGCGGGCGCCGCCGGCATGGGTGCCAAAGTCGCGCTGGTTGAGCGTCACTTGATGGGTGGAGACTGCTTGAATGTCGGCTGCGTGCCGTCAAAAGGCGTTATCAGCTCTGCCCGCGTTGCGGAAACCGTACGATTGGCAAGGGACTTTGGCGTCGAGGTGCCAAAAGGCACAACCGTAAATTTTGCGGATGCCATTGCGCGCATGCGAAAACTACGCGCAGGCATCAGCCCCGTCGACTCGGTATCCCGATTCCGAGAGCTGGGAATCGATGTATTTCTCGGCCAGGCAGATTTTGTTGATTCGAACACCGTCCATGTTGACGGTAAGAAACTACATTTCAAGAAGGCAGTCATCGCCACGGGGGCCCGGGCCTCGGCGCCACCAATTCCGGGTCTTGAAACAGTCCGCTATCTGAATAATGAATCGGTCTTTTCTCTGACGAAACTACCGAAACGATTCGGCGTTATAGGAGCCGGTCCCATCGGCTGTGAGATGGCGCAATCCTTCGCGCGTTTTGATTCTGTGGTTCACCTCGTTGAAGCCGTACACGGTATTCTGCCAAAGGAAGATCCGGACTGTGCTGCAATTGTTAAAGATGGCCTCATCAAGAGCGGCGTGAATTTTTACTGCTGCGGCAAGGAGACCCAAATTAGCGAAGCCGATGACGGGATCAGGCTCGGATTCGAATCGCATGAGAAGGGCTACGATTTTGTCGTCGACGAACTCTTAGTCGCGGTCGGCCGCGCACCGAATGTCGAAGGCCTGGGACTCGAGAACGTTGGTGTCGACTACGACAAGAAGGGCGTGAAAGTTGACGATCACTACCAGACAACAAACACAAACATTTTCGCCGCGGGGGACATTTGTTCGCCGTACCAGTTCACACATGCGGCTGACTTTATGGCCCGTGCCGTTATTCAAAATTCGCTGTTTGCGGTGGGGCCCTTCGGGAAAAAGAAGAAAGACGCGCTTACGGTTCCATGGTGCACCTATACGACACCCGAACTTGCGCACGTGGGACTATCGGAATCAGATGCGAAAAAGCAAAATGTGAAAATTGACTCGTACATGCAAAAATTCGAGCACGTCGATCGCGCGATCCTCGAAGGCGAAACAGAAGGTCTCGTGAAGGTGAACTGTGCGAAGGGAACCGACACCATACTGGGTGCGACGATCGTGGCGGCCAATGCGGGTGACATGATATCGGAAATCTGCCTGGCGATGACGCATGGTCTCGGTCTCGGCAAGATCGCCTCGACCATACACCCGTACCCGACGCAGGCCGAGGCAATTCGCAAAACGGGTGACCTATACAATCGCACGCGCCTCACTCCGGGCGTCAAGGGCTTCTTCACCCGATGGCTTGCGTGGCAGCGTCGCTGAGGCGTAGACTTGCGGCATGCCGCATGAACGCCATCTCATCATTTTTTCGCGCTATCCGATCACGGGAAAAACAAAAACGCGAATGATTCCCGCACTTGGACCCGAGGGCGCAGCCCGGTTGCAGCTTGCGCTGAGCGGGCACACAGTGTTGACGGCGCGATCTGCCGTTGAGGATCTCGCAGCATCAATGGAAGTGCGATTTTCCGGGGGCACCCGTCGGCGTATGCATCAATGGCTTGGCGACGGTATTCCCTACAAACCGCAGGGTGATGGCGACCTCGGGCAGCGCATGCATCGCGCATTCGAAGACAGTTTCGCCGCTGGAACCAAAGCGACAGTTATCATTGGCACGGACTGTCCGGGCGTAACGCCCGACATTCTCGGCCAGGCATTTACCGCACTCAACGATCAAGACCTTGCACTGGGGCCGGCAACCGATGGCGGTTACTACCTTATAGGGCTGCGACGGCCCATTGCGCAGTTATTCACTGGAATCGATTGGGGAACGGAAACCGTATTGCGCCAGACCCTGGCGGCATCGGAAAACGCGGGAGTTGAAATCGCCTGGCTGCCCCCGCTCTCGGATATCGACACCCAGGATGACCTGCCGGTGTGGGAAGCCGTGCAACCGCCCGCGTTGGAAAACGGAAGCAGGATCTCAGTCATCATCCCCGCGTTGAACGAATCGGATACAATTGCTTCTGTCATAGACTCTGCGCAGACAAAGGCGCATGAAATCATTCTTGTCGACGGCGGCAGCACTGACGACACACGGGAAATTGCCGCACACAAAGGTGCGATCGTCCAGCAGTCGCTCGCGGGGCGGGGACTGCAAATGAACACTGGGGCGCGCGTCGCGAAGGGAGAAGTGTTGCTCTTTCTGCACGCGGACACCGAGCTTCCCAAAGATTTCGATCAACACATCCTCGAAGTGCTCCGGCGTCCTGACGCCGCAATTGGCGCTTTCTCACTGAAGATTACAGGGAACGTGCCGGGACTAAGCGCAATTTCCCGACTTGCAACATGGCGGTCAAAATTCGCAGGCATACCCTATGGTGACCAGGCGCTTTTCGTACGCCATGACCGATTCAGTGACGCCGGCGGTTTCGGCAACCTGCCGCTCATGGAGGATTTTGAGTTTGCACGTCGAATGGGACGTCAGGGAAAAGTCATCACGGTGCCCGCGGCAGTACGCACGTCAGGCCGTCGTTGGGAGCGCATTGGCATCCTTCGAACTACACTCATAAACCTGCGCGTGCTGACCGGGTATTGCCTTGGCGAATCTCCGGATCGACTTGCCCGGCAATACAGACATGAGAGAATGCCTACACGAATGAAGTAAAGAACTGGAATCTATCCCAAAACCTTTTGCGCGATCGATCGGCGAGGCGGTACTCGCCTCCCACAACTCTGTTTTCTGAGGAAGCACCTGTGGGAGGCCAGCACCGTCTGGCCGAATATCGGTTTTGGGATAGCTTCGAGTGTCGTGCATCCAGAATGCGCTCGTCCAATGTGAGGTTATTTCTGGGACACGACACTAGCCCACTAGCGTGAACCATTCATGACGATCCGGGGTTTCGCCCCTTACGATCTTGAAGAACTCGCTCTGGACGCGCTCCGTTATCGGACCGAGGGAACCCTGCCCGATGACAATATTATCAATTTTCGTCACGGGGGTGATTTCCACCGCGGTTCCCGAAAAGAAAACTTCGTCAGAGATGTAGAGCGCTTCGCGGGGTATGACATGTTGATGAATGCGAATGTCAAACTCCCGTGCGAGCGTAAACACACAGTGGCGCGTGATTCCAGGCAAAATTGATGAACTTGACGGTGGCGTATAAATGACCCCGTTTCGAACAATGAAAATATTCTCGCCCGATCCTTCCGAAACGTAGCCGAAGTGATCAAGCGCTATGGCTTCGTCATAACCGCTCTCCAGAGCCTCGATTTTCATCAGCTGTGAATTCAGGTAATTGCCGGAGGCTTTGGCCATGGCGGGAAAGGTATTTGGCGCGGGTCGGTTCCAAGACGATACGCGCACAGAGACGCCGTCTTTTAGGGCGTCGTCGCCCAAATAGCTTCCCCACGGCCAGACGGCCACCATACAGTTAACTGGACAAGGGAGCGGACTCACCCCCAGTTCACCGAGACCTCTGTAAAACAGAGGTCGGATATAACACGACTTGAGCTTATTGATCTTGATAGTCTCCATCCGGTATACTTTGCTGGAATCGTAGAGGCGCTTAAGGTGTTCTTTGAGCCGGAAAACTGCCGGCCCTTCCCTCGTCTCGTAGCATCGAATCCCTTCGAACACTCCGGAACCGTAGTGCACAACATGGCTTAGTACGTGAATTTTCGCGTCCTTGTAATCGACGAATTCACCGTCCATCCAAATTTTTCCAGTTCCTGATGTCATAGCGAAGAGCCAGTAACCAATAACAAATAACTACATTGCCCATTCCGGACTGGCCGGCTAAAGTTACGGGATAGGGTGGGCAGCGTCAAGAATACCCTCCCATGTCACCGTATTCGACCTATGGAAACCGCATCACTTTCGGCAGTCTCGCAAATCAATTGGGAACAGTGGCAACCGGAGCAGCGCGCAACACTGCTTTTCGTTATACGAAACGGCAATATGTTGCTCATCCACAAGAAACGTGGCCTTGGAGCAGGCAACATCAACGGACCCGGAGGTCGACTCGAAAAAGGTGAAACGGCATTGGCCTGTGCGATCCGAGAAACACGGGAAGAACTGGGGATCAGGGCACTCAATGTTCGCGAGTGCGGGCAACTTCATTTTCAATTTCGAAGTGGCCTGTCAATCCACGTCACCGTATTCAGCGCATCGGACTGCGAGGGAGCGCCATACGAGACCGAGGAAGCGATTCCCCATTGGGTACCAGTTGACAAAATCCCATACGACAAAATGTGGCAAGATGACGCTTATTGGCTGCCTGTTATGCTAGCGGGCACCCCTTTCAAAGGATACTTCATTTTCGACGAAAGTCGAATGGTCGATCATCGGGTGGATGTCGAAAATGGGGCCTGGCGGTGAGCAGGCATGGTCTCATCTGAGTCAGCAAGCGTTTAGTTCACGCGGATCTTCATCTCCTTAATCTCTATCGCAATCCTTGTCCCGATCTTTGTCACAAATATCAATGCGGATTGAGGACAAAAAAAGGGCCGCGACAACAATAGTGACGAAGAAACTGAACGCTGAATGCTGAATACTGAATACTGAATACTTTCTTTCACCTACTCCCCCAACCGTCCCTTTTCAAGTCGGCTTACGATCACGGCACCTGCCGCATCGCCCATGACATTCGTTGATGTGCGAAACATGTCCAGTAAGTGATCAACGGCATAGATGAAGAAAATATAATAGAGCGGAAGTCCGACTGCACTTGCCACAATGGCCATCGTAATAAGCCCTGCACTGGGAACTGCCGCCGCGCCGACCGATGCCAGGACAGCCGTAATGAATATGACAAAGGTCTTGGCCGCCGTCAGCATGATGGGAACATCATCCAGACCACCATACAATTGGATCATGAAAATGACGGCAACACCCTCATATAATGCAGTGCCATCCATATTCATTGTGGCACCAACCGGCAGACTGAAATTTGCGACCTTGTCGGACACTTTAAGCTTTTCGACCACGCACTTCAGGGTCACCGGAAGCGTTGCGGCCGAAGACGTGGTCGAGAATGCAATCAACCATGCTTCCCCGATGCCCGCGAGGAAGGCGCGCGGTGACATGCGTCCAAGGCATGCGACAAGCGCCAATAACACACACACATGGACCGCGATCCCGGCCACGACGGTTACGCAGTACCACCCCAGGGAGCGCAGGGCGTCAACACCCAGGGTGGCAACGACGGCGGCGATCAGGCATCCCAATGCCACCGGCGCAACACGCATGACCCATAGCGTAATGGTCATCATGATCGTGTTGAAAGCCTGGAAAACCTTGACGACCGGTTTTGCCGATTCTCCAATCGCCATGCAGGCCAGGCCAACCAGTATGGCAAAGAAAATAATGCCGAGTGAATTCAATCCGGCGAGCGACGCAAAGGGGTTCGTCAGAATAGGCTTGATGATGTCCCTGCGAAACATGTCACGCGCAAGCAGTGTCTCGGTACTCTTGATGCGGTTCCATTTACTTGAGAAATCATCCTGACGATCGGTGCCTTCCTTTTCGGCAATCCACGCCCGGTATTGACCCAGATGATCGGGAGTCATTGGATCCACGCCCTGGTTCTCGCTGCTGTAAGATGCCCGATATTGAGTCAGCTGTTTCTCGCGCTCGGTGCGAACGCGCTCGGACGCTGTTTTCTTTCCGGGTTGTATGACCAGCACGGCAACGAGTCCCACAAAAACGGCCAGCGCGGTAGTAGAAAAATAGTATGCAAATACCTTCCAACCTATCGAGCCAAGCTCGCGGGAACTTGGCAGACTTGTGATGCCGGCGATTATCGAGGCAAAGATCAGGGGGGCAATGATCATTTTGAGCGAGCCGATGAACAGGTCCTTGCCCAGCAGATTGAGCCACCAGATCGCTGTCTTGAACCCGGCCGACTGAGAATCGCCGAAGAAAAACATCCCCAGCCCCGCCACGAGTCCGATAGCCATCCCAGTCAGGATCCATTGGTGCAGTTTAAGTTTAGGCATGGTATTTCCAGAACCGGATTGCAATCGTGCCGTTTATACGTGCTTATCGAACGCCTTACAAGGATGGCATCCTGTAGGATCGTCTCGATTCGTCATTTAAAAACAAGACCCCCAGAGGCCCAGCCTGCCAAGCAGACTTCCAATGAGTGCGCTGCCCACGATAACAAGCGCGACATTGACTCGGGCTTTGAGCACCAGCAGTGCTGCGACACCACATATAATCCATCCTGCCGGTGTTTCGAGAGCATGCCTAGCGA
>Ga0310125_10001284_pt1 | contig 12566 bp, 10 predicted proteins | sample CB11b_Tmax_Bot8__FD_203508 | JGI IMG/M metagenome (GOLD analysis project Ga0310125, IMG submission 203508) | Marine microbial communities from Western Arctic Ocean, Canada - CB11b_Tmax_Bot8 | ecosystem: Environmental > Aquatic > Marine > Oceanic | place: Canada: Western Arctic Ocean | collected... | reverse complement strand
GCTTCAGTTATGGGTGAGGGAACCGTTTCCATTTTGGATGGTAGTGGAGTAGATGGCTCTAGCTATGCCGAAGGCCATGCTGGAAAACCGATTTCCATTTTTGGTTTGACGGTTCACATCCTTGCCCAGGGAGATAGTTTTGATTTTATCGGGAGAACTCCCTTCAGGAACAATCAGCTACGGAACGAGATTAAGATAACGGCCGAGGAAGTGGTTCAGTGAAAATCCGTGAGATACGCACGCTCTCGGGACCCAATTACTGGTCTAGTAGGTCCTGTATTCAAATGGTCCTAGATATTGGTGAACTGGAGGAAAGACCAACCAATAAGATTAGAGGCTTTTATGGTCGCCTGAAGAAAATCCTTCCCACGCTTTACGAGCACCGCTGCAGCATCGGTTCGAAAGGCGGGTTTTTCCAGCGGTTGAAGAAAGGCACTTGGATGGGGCACGTAGCCGAGCATGTCGCGCTTGAGCTCCAGACTCTGGCAGGGATGGACACTGGATTTGGCAGAACCCGTGAGACCAGCGAACGAGGGGTCTACAATGTTGTATATTCGTATGTTGTGGGTGAGGCTGGAAAGAGGGCCGGAATTCTGGCAGTGGACCTCTGTGAACATCTCATAGATCAAAAGGAATATGATCTTGAAGGCACTATTCACGAACTGAAAGAATTACGGGAAAAATACAAGCTGGGTCCCAGTACCAGTTCTATCGTCGAAGAAGCAGTGAGGAGAGGGATTCCCTACATTCGCCTGAATCGGAGTTCCTATGTTCAGTTAGGGTACGGAAACCGTCAGCGAAAAATCCGTGCCACTATGACCGACCAGACGGCAAGCATAGCTGTTGATTGTGCTGCCGATAAATGGGAAACCAAAAAGATTCTTGAAGAGTATGGAATCCCAGTTCCAAAGGGCATTGTCACTAGGAATTTTGAAAAGGCCAAAAAATCCCTCGAGAAAATCCCATATCCCTTGGTCGTCAAGCCCCTGGATGGAAATCACGGAAGAGGCGTAACGGTAGGGGTCAGCGACCTGAAAGATTTTTCCCAAGCGTTTGACACGGCAAAATCACAATCCCGGAATGGATACGTCATAGTGGAAAGAACGCTTGTCGGAAACGATTACCGGGTGCTAGTTATCAATGGGAAAATGGTCGCGGCGGCCCATCGTATTCCGGCACATGTTACTGGAGATGGCCACCATACTCTGCAGGAACTGATTGACCGGGAAAATGATAACCCCCTACGAGGCTATGGACATGAAAATATCCTGACCGAGATTACGATTGACGATCAGACCAAAAGACTTATCGGAAATACCAGTTACAATCTGAATTCGGTGCTTCCAAAGGGCGAGGTGATGACCCTGAAGACCACCGCGAACCTGTCCACAGGAGGTACGGCTGTGGACATCACGGATGAAGTCCATTCGGCAAACGTGCATATCGCTGAAAGGGCGATCCAGTTGATTGGTCTGGATGTCGGAGGGGTGGACATAATCGCACCTGCTCTGACAACACCTCTGAATGAAAACGGAGGTGGGATCGTCGAGATCAATGCCGCCCCGGGTTTCCGGATGCACCTCCAGCCCACTTTGGGACTGGCGCGGAACGTGGCGAAACCGGTCATCGACATGCTGTTCCCTCCTGGAATCCGCTCCACAATCCCCATCATTGCGGTGACGGGGACAAATGGTAAGACCACGACAACGCGGCTTATCAACCACATTCTGAAAGTTACAGGCTCGACGGTCGGCATGTGTACCACGGAAGGCGTATACATCAAGAACCGGCTGGTCTATCCAGGAGATATGACTGGCCCCAAGTCGCATGGGCTGGTTTTGTCGGATCCGACAATTGACGCGGCGGTCCTGGAATGTGCACGCGGAGGTATCCTGCGGGCAGGACTGGGCTACCGGGAGTGCAACGTGGGTGTGGTCACGAATATTTCTCCTGATCACCTCGGCCTGAAAGGAATAGAGACTCTGAAACAGCTCGCCAGGGTCAAGAGCGTCATCCCTAAAATTGTCAGGAAAGATGGGCATGCAATCCTGAATGCTGATGATCCGAGGGTAGCCCGGATGGAACGGTACGTCAGCGGCGAAACGATTTTTTACGGTCTGAATCCACAGAATGAACTTATTCAGGATCACAAGAAAAATAACGGGATTTCGATTGTCCTAGAAGACGATCAAGTCTGCATCTACAGGGGCCCCTGGAAATATCCTCTGCTGCCCCTGAGCGATATTCCTATCACATTCGATGGAAAGGCGGCCTTCAATATCATGAACACGCTGGCAGCTGTCGGTGCAACCTTTGCCCTCGGTATCAGCGATGAAAATATCAAGGCGGGAATCAGTACTTTCTTCCCTTCCTATTCCCAGACCCCGGGAAGAACGACACTGGAAGATATGCTGACATTCAAGGTCCTGATTGATTACGCCCATAACCAGGCGGGTTATCAGGCCCTGAAGGACTTCGCGCTGGCCCTGCCAGCGGAGCGGAGGATAGTGACGGTTTCCCTGCCGGGAGACAGACGGGAAGTGGATTTTGAACTATGTTCAAAAATCCTCAGTGAGGGATTCGACCAGATTATTGTTTTCGAATATTACCTACGGGGAAGGAAACCCGGAGAAATAGTTGATTTATATAAAAAATACCTGATGAAATTCGGAGTAGATGAATCAGCAATTACTACATTCCGCACTGAAAAGGATGCGCTGAAGTTCGCCCTGGATTCGGCCCGGGAGAATGACCTCGTAGTCCTGTCCATTAACGATATTGACGAGGCACATGCGCTGGTCATGGACTACAAGAACAGGATGGAATCCGAATATAACCAGTCATAAGCAGAATGAAATTTCGTTAATAAAAATTCTGAAATGAGCTGGGCCTTCTTAGAAAACCCTAAAAGCATGGTGACTCTGTGACCATGATGAGATCCCTTCCTTTGCTGCTGCTTGCCTGCCTCACGCTGGCGCTGATTAATAGCTGGGTCTGGGGGGGATAAACGTCCCTATGTCGGAAATACAGGACCTGTTGCGCCGGCTAGCCGACCTCGATGAGCCGGAGAGTTTGGTGCTCACGGTCGTGCTCCGGCTTAAGGGCAGGGTGGATAAGGCGCTTGAGAGCCGTTGTCGCCGTCTCAGACTTGCTACTCGGGGCGACAAACGCCTCTCGACGTTGCTGGAACAGGCCACCGAAACCGCCTCGAAACTATTGTCACGATTGGGCAAAAGTGGCACGGGAATCGCCTATGTCTGCCCCTCGTTCGACCTCGCGGAGGCAATCGTAGTCGCCGTTCCCCTGAAAGAGCGCGTCATCTTCGGAAGCTTGCCTCATCTCCTGCCCCTGGCCGAGGTCTGGGACGACTGGGAGACCTTCTCCATCGTTTTCATCGACCATTCCCGGGTCCGCCTCGTCACTGTCACCGCTGGTCTCCCCGAGACCCGCCACACAGCCCGGGTCGACATCAAGAATCGAGTGAAGAAGGGTGGCTGGTCGCAGAAGCGTTACGCCCGCAACAGGGAGGGAGCGGTGCGGCACTGGGTGAAGACGGTAGTCGCAGACCTTGAGCGCATCATCGGTTCGGACAGAACGGAGAGAATCGTAATCCTCGGTGACAAGGAATTGGCACCTCAGCTTAGCAAGAGCCTTCCATTTCATCTCGCAGAGCGGCTGGTCGGTGTCCAGTCCGTGCACCAGCCGGAGGTGGTGTTGGGAGAGCTATTGGAGCTGGCCCTTCCTCACTTCCTGCGGGCCGAGGAGCGGGAAGAGGCGAATCACATCTCATCACTGGAGGAGGGCGTCATGAAAGGGGGTCCGGCGACGATTGGAGAAGAGGAGGTGCGCTCGATGTTCGAACAGGGCAGGGTTGAGACCCTCATCCTGCACCCGCGGAATGATGACCTCGCACGTGAGGAGATGCACAATCAGTTGGCCTTGATTGCCCAAGGCTATGGCACCGAGGTCACTCTCGTAGATGAACCGGGAGTGCTGGCTGACACCGACGGGGTGGGAGCCCTGCTTCGCTGGTGAGAAATGCAGTCCTTTCCCAGATGAGGCAGCCACTTCCGGTTTCCGTCCCTAACGCCGTCATGGCACTGCGCCGTCGCCCTGAATAGGTCACCGTTACATTATAAGTTACGTAAGCTATTACCTAATCAGTGGTCATCGAAACGAAACAGACGAAAATAAAGCGCCGGTCGTCAGGGTTTATTTCTTATTGTGGCCAATTATGAGTGACCGTGTACATTCTTGATACCTGTGCCTTCCTGACTCAGAATCATCCTAAGGGAGAAATAGCAACTATATTTGAGATTGAATCTGAGTTGAACAATCGGCAAAGCAAGCAATATTTCACAAACTTGAGAGAAATAGGGCTAAAGATCAGAGAGCCGAATATGGATTCCATTGAAAACATCAGAAAAAATTCAGAAGAAACTGGAGACCTAGGCGTACTTTCCAATATTGACCTTAAAATCCTGGCCTTAGCCTATGAAATGCACGGGATAATAGTCTCAGATGATTTCGCAATCCAGAATGTAGCACTTCATATGGGACTTGAATTTACTTCCTGTAGTGGTAATGAAATAAAAGAGCTGAGAAAATGGAAATACCGATGTTCAGCCTGTAGATCTGAAGCTCTACAAAAAATGGATTCCTGTTCAGTGTGTGGTAGCGATAAAATTTTCCGTTTTAAAGTAAAATGAATGCTTCGCCATCCAAAACAGGAACTAGGGAATGGGAATCAAAGGACATGCATTTCTCAAAATCCCCTTCCAAGCCAGCACTTGACAACATCTTATAACTTGGAGAAACCAGACATGCTTCCTCGATTTTCTCTTTGGACAAGCGGAAAGTTTTTGAAGGAGACACAAGAAGATGTTTGATAAATTCACCACACAGATTATCCTCAATTACCTGTTCACCCAGCCTTCCCGAACAAATTATTGATATATCCCTATTTCGGTCTTTCAAAAATTCTGCGACCGAACTTGCGTTACAGAATCCTCCCATAACTACCAAGGGGGAATCTCGACAAGCAACGACCATGCGTGAACCATTGGTTGTACTGGATAACAGAACTTTGCCAGTTAAATCGGTGTTAGACATCTCAACAGGAGATGAACCTAAATCATAGCCTTTAATCTTCTTACACAATCTTTCACCACACTTAAGTGAATTTGGATAATTCTCATATTTCTCAGTTAGATGCTTGCGACTGGAACATGGAATAATCCTGTCAGCACCGCTTGCAAAGGCCATCACATATGTTGTTGATGCTCGGATGGCATCTACAATAACAATGGCATCTCCTCTGGATACGGCTATCTCAGCACCACTTATACCATGTTCAATTCTAACTCTCATTCTACTCTACTTACGACCCTGTTTCTTCAGGTGGCGATCCCCAATTACGAAGTAAAAATCATTGATCGTATCACCCCTGAGACCCCTTCTCAAGGTCTCAACCGAGATTACATCGGTCGGATGAACATTCCCCAGATTGGCCTCCGGTCCAAATTGACGGAGGAAAAATATCTGTTGAGACTTTCGGGGTGCCTCAAAAATAACATTATTGGGATCTATTCCCTCCAGGACATCGCTCATCTTTGCTTCCCGGGGTTTTCCCTGGTCATCCATTATTCCAACACTTACCCCTGATTCACGAGCTTCCAGTATCACCTTGTCTGCCCCAGCTCCAATAAATTTTCCCAGAAGACGATTGTACTCTTTGCCCTCATAATCCTCCTCTGGTAATTTCTTGCCAACTTCACAGAATACTCTCAGTCCCATTTTATTGGCCAGAGAAATCAACTCGGCAACTCGGTCCGAATTGATATCAAGACTGCCACTGGAAATTTCTGTAGAATCACAACCTAAAGCCAACAACTCGGAAAATAGCTGTTCGGCCTTTCCTTGATGCTCAGATAATTCAAACAGGGTGCCTCCATTACAAACTGATATGTCATGATTTCGAATAAGTTCCACTTTCTTGCTTACTATTTCCTTGGGTTGTAACTGTGCTGTAGCCCAACCCAGTTTCCAGACATCTACGTACTCTGAACATATAGATAACAAATCCTCCGTATATGTCAAACCCATACCCTGATCCAGACACATTGTCAAACCATTTTTCCGAGGTTTGCTCGAACGTTCAGGCATAGGCAAGAATGAGAATGCTTTTTCACTCATTATATTTCCAAATCCGGTGCATCAACTAGCATTGCACTCAGGCCTCCCAATATATCACTAACATTTACGCCTTTGGTGGCCATGAAAGAAGCAGCCGCCATTGATTTGTGGCCATGGGCACAATAAAGAACATCGCCTTCAGTGATTATACCTGGATTAGCCACAATATCTAGTAATGGCTCACTTGAAACGCCCTTAACATGCAGGACCTCCCAGTCTTCAGCATTACTGACATCCTTCATCTTTTCCAGATGATTGATGGCATCCTTGGCTGAAAAACGAACTATGCTTGATATAAGATTGTCAGAAGCTTTCCATTTCTCAAAATCAAAAAATGATAAATTTGTGAAACCGTCTATATCCAACCTTAGAATAGCCTCACTTTCCCTTCCAGACTCGGCGATTATGATAAGCGATTTCTTCTTGTCAAAAAGGCAGGTCGCCATATGTTCATAGGATCCATTGATACTGGCGCTTATCGAATTCGGCACGTGTGAAAATGCGAAATCATTGGTTGGTCGACAATCCAAGATTGAAGTGCCTGACTCCAGGGCCTCTTTCACTTTATCGACTGAAATGCTCTGCATTGGGTGTGGCCCCGAGCGCTGATATATTTAAAACATAAGTGCACGATGCAGGGTATATTTTTCTGGATTCCATGTCCCCTACCATTGATTAGGTAATAGATTACGTAACTTATAATGTAACGGTGAGCTATTCAGGTAGAAGTAAGAAAGAGCACCCTACATTGGTACCATCAAAATAATCCGAACATGGGCCTACAGGTTATCGCTCTCCAGATCAATGGTTTTGTCATACTGTTGAAACCGGTACTGACTAGCCAATCAGGAGATCTAAACATCAGGTTTCCCCAGGCCATACCTCTCTTCGAATATTTCATTACCTTCCCCATTTGCTTGTTCCAGCGCAGTTGATATTGATCCAGAGGTATTCCATCCCGGATATGTTCCGCAATCACCTGTCCTGCGATTCGTCCTCCTATCATTGCTGTGGTTATTCCGGCTCCATTAGATGGAAGAACCATACCTGCTGCATCTCCTACTAACATATAGTGTTCTTTCGTAAAATTGCTAATGCTTCCCGACATGGGTAGCACTCCACCACCTCTGTATGTGACCTCTCCTTTAAATTGGTCAAAGAAATCATCGGCCATTGTATTCAGACTCTTACCCTTGGAGAATCGTGTCTGAACTCCGATTCCAATATTTGCTCCACCGTCCTTTGGTATCATCCAGGCATAGCCCCCTGGTGCAGTGGAACCAAAGTAGAGGTCTACCCTATCATCAAAATCACCATCCATAATTACGAAATTTACGGCTATATTGAGTGATTTCTCTTTCCAGAATTTTTTACGTAGAGGATCATGAGGTCCTCCACAGCCTACGATTACTTTAGCTGAGATCATTTCCCCATTTTTCAGAATTATATTATGCCCATCAATATCATTTACTCTGGTTTCGGTAAGAAACTCGGCACCTTTGGCCATGGCCATTTCCACTAGTTTCTGGTCGTGGATTGGCCTGTACAGGATTTGTCCTTCAAAAGGGTAGATCAATTTTTTCCTAGAAGGTGCAATGAGCCCCATGGTCTTTGTTTCTCTGGATATGGCCTCATCTGGTGTACAGAATAGTTCATCTATATCCGGGACATCCGGGCAGAGATCCTTCAATTGAAGATTACTAGGTACCAATTCTCCACATTGCAGGGGTGTTCCGATAACACTTCTTCGGTCGATGACTAAGACTTTTGCTCCACCGTCAGCTGCGTATCTGGCGACGGTACTTCCTGCGGGTCCCCCACCTATTATGATGGCATCCCAGTCATATTCCATGATTCACAATAGCTTCGCTAAAAATAGAGTTTGGTTGGAATAATAAGTATCATAAACACCTCTGGCTGAACACGGATGTGAAAGCAGTCATTTTGACCGCAGGTGAAGGTGCACGCCTAGGTAGTTGGACCTCCAACAGGCCCAAGGGTATGATCCCCTTGGGAAATAGGCCGATCTTGGATCATTTAGTTAGGGGTCTGGTCAGTGCTGGAATAACTGAGATTAATATGGTCGTGGGTTACGCTCGTAATAGTGTAATGTCCTACTTTGGAGACGGTTTCTCTTTTGGAGGAAAAATAAAATATTGTTTTCAGGATAAACCAACAGGAACTTTGGATGCGATGAAAATCGGGATGTCGGATATTGAGGATGAATTCATTCTAGTGCCTGGAGACAACTATGTTTCAGCCTCCTCATTCATTACTATGAAAAATTATGATGGTGAGGCCCTTTTATCGGGTCAGGCAGAAAGATGGTCGAAGTGGGGAGAGATCGAGATTAGAAAGGACAATCCAAGTATAACCTTTGACAATCCGGATGCATATGGTAGAATCCATTTCACAGGAATAATGAAACTCAAGAGACAGACGGCTGAGAAGATGCTTCTCTCTTCAGGTAGACATATTGGGGAGTCACTTCAGGCAATAGCTTCCCAAACTAGTTTTGAAGTTCTAAAGGCTGAGTACTGGCATAACATCGTTTATCCCTGGGATCTGATTTCCGGCAATAGAATGGCCCTTCGTGATAATCTTTTGTTTCGTTCAGCTAAAATAGAGAAAAACGTTGTCATTAAAGGTGAAGTTTCTATTGGAAAAGGTACGGTCATTCGTTCAGGGTCCTACATATTGGGTCCCGTTTCGATTGGAGAAGGATGTGATATTGGTCCCAATTCAGTTATTGGTTCTACAGTTTCAATTGGGGATAATGTGATTATTGGACCATTCTCAGAGGTTGTTGATAGTGTGGTGATGTCCAATTGTGACTTGGGTAGTTACACTAGTCTTAAAGGCAGTGTTCTGGGGAACGGCGTTTCTTTTGGTTCACACAGTATAGCAATACCCAGCACTAGAAACATAATGTACTTTGACAAGGAGTTCTCTGTAAGTGACAGAGGTGCAATGATAGGGGATGATTGTATTATAGGTAGTAGAGCCACACTTCAGGGAGGTTCAATTCTTCTTAGTGGGGCAACTATAGGTGAAGGAGAATTTTATAACGCCAACTTTCAGGGAGAGAACATCTGATGTGCGGCATTGTGGGTTATACTGGAGATCAGCCAGCTCAGGAAATTATCTTGGAATCGTTGAAAAAATTGGAGTATCGTGGATATGATTCTTCAGGTATTGCAATGCATGAAGGTAAACTGGTTATTTGCAAGAAAGAAGGACCTATTGAGAACATGGAAGCCGAATTAACCGAATCCAACTCAACTCTGGCGATTGCTCACACTAGATGGGCGACACACGGAGCCCCTTCAGATGCCAATGCTCATCCCCATTCCGATGAAGAAATTTCGGTTGCAGTGGTTCACAATGGTACCATTGATAATTATCTGGAAATAAAGGAGTCTTTGGAGGCCGAAGGCCACAATTTCAAGAGCAATTCAGATTCAGAGATTCTTCCTTTATTGATATCGAAGTACTATTCGGGCAATTTAGTTGAAGCGATGAACAAGACACTGAATGATATCCACGGGATTTTCACGATAGCAGCCATCCACAAGGATAATCCGGATGAAATAGTTGCGGTTAGGAATGAAACCCCGCTTGTAGTTGGGATTGGCAATTCTGAGAATTTTATTTCGAGTGATATTTATGCTATTCTGAAGTACACACAGGAGATTGTCTATCCTGAGGATTATCAAATTATCAGGATAACCTCCGATAAGGTGGAGGTTTTTGACAGGGATCTTAACTTACTTGATTATAATGTCGAGACCGTTGAAAAATATACTGAAGTCGCGGAGAAAGGTGGTTTTGAGCATTTCATGCTTAAAGAAATATTTGAACAGCCCAAGGCTTTACAGGATTCATTGACCGAATTATTAGTTGAGTCGCCATTGGAAAGATTAGGCCTTAATTGGAAAATAGGTAGTATGTCAATAGTCGCATGTGGCACTTCTTATCATGCTGGTTTAGTTGGAAAATATATTATTGAGCAATTAACTGCAATTCCCGTTTCAGTGAGTTACTCTTCGGAGTTTCGTTACGCAGCTCCGGTTCAGGGAGTGGGAGGTTTGTTATCCTCGCGTCCGTTAGTTATTCTCATTTCACAAAGTGGTGAAACTGCAGACACTTTAGCTGCAGCACGTTCCGCAAAACAACAAGGTTGTCATACTATTGCAATTTGTAATGTACCAGGTAGTAGGATTACTAGGGAAGTAGATGGGGTAATCATTACTAAATCTGGGCAAGAAGTTGGAGTTGCAGCTACAAAAACTTTTATGACACAAATGCAGGCCCTTTATGCCCTTGCAGTCAATTTGGCTTTTAATTCAGGTTCATTGGATCACCCTCAATCAAAAATGTGGGAGTCTGAAATCCGAAAGATTCCTAGTAAAGTATCTCAAGTTCTGAATAATTGTGAATCCATAAAGGCATTGGTACCTCATATCGTAAAATCGAAATCAGTATTCTTTATTGGTAGAAATATCAATTATCCCTTAGCTCTAGAAGGCGCTCTGAAACTTAAGGAGATATCTTACATTCATGCCGAGGGTTATCCAGCCGGAGAACTAAAGCATGGTCCCTTGGCATTATTGAGCAAGGATACACCTGTTATTGCTATAGCCGTTCAGGATCACACCTATTCTAAATTGATATCAAATATCGAGGAGATAATAGCTCGAAAGGCACCAGTGATAACGGTTGCTCAAAAAGGCGACCAACTAGTTCCTAAAATATCTGATCATTTTTTCGAGTTACCCGAAATTGACCCAGTATTATCTCCCTTCCCAGTTGCAGTATTCTTGCAGCTCTTATCCTACTACATTGCTGATGAGCTTGGCACGGATATAGATAAACCACGTAATTTAGCGAAGTCTGTCACGGTTGAATAGTACTCTGAAACGGTTTAGGCTCCCAGTTCCTCCAGACTTTGCAGGGCAAAGGCCGTGTGTAATGCAGTTCCTATATGCAGAGCCTCTTCATCCATTTTGAACAATGGATGGTGCACATTGTAGACGGCATCTATTTTCTCATTGCGCATACCCAAGGCAATGAAACAGCCTTTCACTTTTTCAGTATAGTATGCAAAATCCTCACCTCCCATAACTGGTTCCAGATCCACGGTATTTGATTCCCCTAGCATCTCGCTTCCGACACCCTTTGCAAAATTCCACATCTCACCATCATTCACCGTGGGTGGGTAATCGTTTCCAGGGTAACTGACTATAGCCTTGCAGGAATGAGCCTGAGCTATGGTCTCGGCTACCGTTTTTACACGGTTTTGCAGAATTTTCAGTCCTTCTGTCGTCAGGGATCTTATGGTACCCATGAGTTTCACCTCTGGAGGTATGACATTGGATACTTGTCCACCATGTATCGTACTTACGCTTATCACTCCCGAATCCAGAGGATCCAGTTCTCGTGATATGATGGTTTGGAGATTGGTTATTATCTGAGCCGATGCAACTATTGGATCTCTAGTCAGATGTGGCATTGCGGCATGCCCACCTTCCCCCTCTACAGTTATTTCAAAGAAAGAAGTTGCAGCCAGAAAAGTACCTTCCCGGGATCCGATGGTACCGGTTGGCAATAGGGGCCAGACATGTAGTCCAAAAATACGTTCGACCTCCGGTGAGTCCAGGGCGCCTTCCTCTAACATCAGTTTTCCACCAGCACCGCCTTCCTCGGCTGGCTGGAACAACAATTTGATAGTGCCGTTGACATCTTTCTCATTCTCTTTCAGAATCCTCGCAGCTCCCAGTAGCATTGAGGTGTGACAATCATGTCCACAAGCATGCATCTTGCCATCTATCTCGCTCTTGAATGGGACATCTGTCTCTTCATTAATAGGTAATGCATCCATGTCAGCTCTTAGGGCAACACAAGGTCCATTTCCGTTACCAATGGTTCCCAGAACTCCGGTCTTGGCAATGGGTGATTTATAGAGAATACCGAGTTTGTCTAATTCCCTTCTGACAAGTTCACTGGTCTTGAACTCTTCATACATCAGTTCAGGATGCCGATGCAGTTCTCTTCGTATCTCGATTATCCACTTAGAGATTTTCTTTGCTTCCTTTTTAGCTTCTTTAGCATGCATAATCAGTTAGAATTCATTCTCATTATAGAAGTATCGCCATTATCAAACCAAACTGGAAATTGTTTGTTATCTGTGAATTTGGTCTTTGCCTCACCTGTCAATTCCTCTGCTGGGTCCCATTGTAAGAGGGCAACACCCTTCTGCATCTCCTTCGAGAGGATTACATATGAGACTTGTTTGACTCCTGCCTGCGGTGTGGATAGGGCTTTGCCTGCCTTAATGGCTTGTTCAGCATCCCCCATTATTACTTCTGCCA
>Ga0310125_10001283_pt1 | contig 12571 bp, 6 predicted proteins | sample CB11b_Tmax_Bot8__FD_203508 | JGI IMG/M metagenome (GOLD analysis project Ga0310125, IMG submission 203508) | Marine microbial communities from Western Arctic Ocean, Canada - CB11b_Tmax_Bot8 | ecosystem: Environmental > Aquatic > Marine > Oceanic | place: Canada: Western Arctic Ocean | collected... | reverse complement strand
GATATGCACTACACGGCGTTGCTGTACTTTCTGCATCACCTCTTTCACCGTGCCGTACTGCAGGAGGACTCCCCGTTCGATGATCCCGATGCTATCGCACACGGTGGCCAGTTCGGGCAGGATGTGGCTGGACACGATCAAAGTCTTGCCGGCATCACGCATCGTCTTGAGCAATTCACGGAACTCGATCCGGGCCCGGGGGTCGAGACCGTTGGTTGGCTCGTCCAGCAGCAGGACGTCGGGACGATGCAACAGTGTTTTGGCCAAGCCGACCCGCTGCCGCATGCCGTGGGACAGGCTCTCGATGAAATAATCGCGCATGGCGTCGGTGCCGGTCAGGGTGAGCACCTCGTCGACCCTCGGAATGCGCTCTTTGCGGGGGATGCGATAGGCGGCCCCGAAGAAGTCCAAATATTCCCATACACGCATGCCCTGGTAGACGCCGAACGTGTCCGGGAGGAATCCCACGACGTCGCGGGCCTGCCGGGGGTGTTTTACGACATCGACGCCCGCGACAGTGGCCTGGCCCTCGCTGGGGCGGAGGAGGCCTGCAATAATGCGGATGGTGGTGGTTTTTCCGGCGCCGTTGGGTCCGATGTACCCGAAGATCTGACCCTTTCCAATCTCCAGATTGAGATCATTCAGCGCGAGGATGTTTCGAAATCGCTTCGTAAGCCCCTTGATCTTGATCATAAAGGTGTTCCTTCCAACTCCAGGTCGATGTTATCGAGGACCCACAATCGTTTATTGGCAGCGATGATGGTTCCGGTCAGTTCCGATCCGGGCCGCTTCCGGAGGAAGACCACGGCAGTAACCTGGCGGCTCTTCGGATCGAAGTACGTTTCGGGATCCTCAACTTCGTGAACCGAAACCGCTCCCAGGTGGGTCCAGCCCGCAGTATCCATCTCCATCCCGGGTTCTTCCGGCAGCGCATTCACGCGGGCGGCGGGCACGAGGTAGACGTCGTAGTCAAAGCGTTCACTGCTCATCCCACAGAACAGCCGAAGTCCTTGAGTTTGTACTGAGGGAGCATCTTCAGGGAGACGCCAATGACAGATCAGCGCGGAGTCGGCGTGTCCCACGATAGAGCCGTCGAGTCCCACGCGAATTGCCCCGGAGCGTTTGACCACGTGCCGGGGCAGGGTGCCCTGGGGAAAGAGCACCCGGTCGGTGCCATACGAGGTCCGCCCGATGATACGGCAGAGCCCCATGCTGCGCCGGCTGCCGAAGGCCTCCGAGGGAAGAGGAAAGCGCGGCGAATCCGACCAATAGTAAAAGGCCGGATCGTGGTGCGAAGCGGCATCGATGAGCCGCACCAGGGAAGGACGGGAGAGCAACACTCCTTCAGTTCCAGATTTCGGCATGAACAGCTCGCGCAACTGGTCGCGCATTTCGTCTCGTGTCCGGCGAATGGTGCGTTTGGAATAGGACGAATCCCGTTGCGCCTTGTCGGGACGCACGGTCAACGTCGTCGCGTCTTCACCGGCCTCCAGGTCGCCGAGGGGAACCACCAACCGTTCCAACCGTATGAAAGCCTCTTCCATGGCACCTCCGCCGGTAGATTTCAGATCGACATGCAGTCCATCCGCGCCAAAATGAAAGTGCGCTTGCGGGACGTGCGCTTCGGGGTCGGGTCCTTCCCAGTACAGGTATCGCACATCGTTTGCCCTGACGCGGAGGTTGGCTTGCAGGCGGCCTTGATCCACGACGAACCGGAGCGTGTCGGGGGGCCGGATGGGACTGGAAGAGGGACGCCACCAGGACTCTTCGGTCGGCGTGTTCAGGAGAAACGTCTCGTCACCGGGGGAGAATACGCCCACGGCGGCCTGCACAGACATCCCCTTCACCCCGGAACGCGCTTCGGCCACGTAAACTTCATTCAGGGTGGGGAGGGGGTGGGCCTGATGGGCCGTCGCATAGGCGATCGCGCCGCCCCCGGCCGCCACCGCCAGCACCACGGAGACGATCCATGCCCGTTCCGGCCGGCGCGACCGGGCCATGCCGAAGATGGGGAACATCAGGACGACGATCAGGCCGGCCAAATAGACCGAAACCTTCTTGCGCGGCAGCACTTCCTTTCCGGTCAACTCCCCCAGCACGTTTTCCACCGTCTGTCCGAGTTCCAGGGCCCGGGTGCCGTAACGGGAGATGGGTGAAAACTCCCGTAACAGGGAATTGACGAACGCGGTTGCCCCGTCCCAGGTTTGAAACGTGTCCGTTCCCATGTCGAAGCCGACGGCCACCACGCGGCCCATCCCGACATCCCGGCTTACCACGCACGGATTCTCCACGGTGCCCAGCATCGTGTCTCCCTCTATGACCACCATGCGGTGCACGTATATGCCTTCCTCAGCGTGGAACGGCGAACCGTAGGCATCCAACTGGGGGATTCGTTCCGTCTCACGCGCAGAGACGTAGCGTACGGGGAGGATCGAGGCGAGGGCAGGAAGTTCCAGCAGGGGTTGTGGGTCCGATCCGGTCACCAGCAGGATGCCGCCGCGCTCCACCCAGGAACGGATGGCCGCCGCCTGCATGTCGCTCACAAAATTATCCTCCAGATCGCCAAGGATGATGACGTCGATCCCGGCATAGTACAGTGGGCGCTGCGGCAGCTTGTCCGGGGCCGAGATGGAGCGAACGACATCGTTACTCCTCCCGGCAATCCGGATCTTTTCCAGAAATCGATAAGAGCGCATGCGCTCATCCACGCACAAGAACATCAGGTGTTGTTCCGAGCCGGCCCCGGCGAAGGTCTCCAGCGTCGACCAGGTGTGGAGTTTCCCGTCTGTTAAGTGCACCGGCATGAACTGGGTATTGGTCAGGCCGCCGCTGGTGCCGATATCGGTATAGGCCGGAATGTCGATGTAGCGGCTGCTATACGCGGGGAGGGTAACGGCCCGCTGGACGGCTACTTTCTGGTGGGACTTCCGCCCTTCCGCCTCCACCATCACCACGGCATCCTGAGAGGGGCCTTTGTTGATCACGCGCACGGTGACCGGAGCCCAGAACCGATCGCGGATGCGGGAAAGAATGCCCGCCTGCGCCCCTTGGACGTAGGGGGGTTCATCCGGGTCCTCCGCCTGCACCCCGGTTGACCCCGCGAGGAGAAGCAGCAATGGCAGTAGGATCTTTGTGAGCGTTCGTCCAGATGTAGCGAGCCTGAAGATTGTAGTCGATTTGACCATGAAGCTCCCAAAGGCCCAGACATTCGAGGAACCGCCCCGTCATGGCAAGCCCATTTTAGGGGATTCGGAGGCCCTGATCCCCGAATTCACACAATGCGGCGGTGAAGGCTGCAGAACCGTCACGAAGCCACCCGTCCAGCTGTGCCGGGTCCTTGAGTTGCTGGCCCCGGGCTCGCGCCACCTCGACGAATCCACATTGAATTCCGGGTTGTGCCGACATGTCGCTCCAGAGCTTTTCATATTGGGAGACGGGAAAGATGTCTTCCTGCCCGTGGCCCCACCGCTTTTTCACATCCTTGATCGTAATGTAGGTCGGAAGTTTCGCGGCCAGTGACCGGCATGCCGATGACACCCGCCCAGCGTCGGCGAGGTCCTCTCGAGTTAATGCAAAGCAGCCGAGGAGGTGATCGATGTCAATCCACGTCGTCATGGAGTTGTAGTAGGTGAGACCGAATTCCGCTTCCTCGTTGGGCATGGCGAGTCCCTCCACCAGCCGGATCCGGCCGTCCACGCTGGCCAGACCGCCACCCAGGTCCTCGATGCGCCGGTGGAGGACCTCGAACGTAAGGCCGTTTCCCGTCGCCAGGTGGAGGCCCAGGAGGGCGGGATCGACATGGGTCCCCACGGCGTCAATGTTGTGCAGAAGTAGCGTCTGGAGTGCGGGGCGATCGAGCAGGAGGCGTTGAAGCACGCCGTTCTGCAAGAGGTGGCTGATCTCGAACCAGTGCCCCACAGGATGCAGGCATTGCATGGGCACGTTGTCGGTGTAATCGCTCCCCTCCCCTGCATCATGGGCCCAGGCAATCCATGCGGAGTGGAGGCTCTCCCGTACTTTTTGTGCCTGTTCATCCAGCCGTTGTTGCGGCATTTCTTCCCACAGGAAACGCAGGTCGCGAACCAGGGGCACCATTCGTACACCTACGGTGCGTCCCGGTGAGAGGGAAAGCGGCCCTTCATAGCCATAGCGATGGGTTCGTTCCAGGGCCTTCCGGATCGGCTCGTGGGTCAGATAACTGGTCGTGAAGATGTGCGGCACGGCCGACCCGTACTCCTCCCCGGAGCGGCGGCTCTTGGCCAGGTGCACCTCCAGGAAATTGCGGTACGTGCCGCCGAACCGGGAGAAAGGGTGCAAAGCCTTTACGACGCCGGCACCCTGTGTCCACCGGCTTCCCGTTCCCGCAGCCAACGTCACCACCGCGATCCGCCCATCCGCCAGGGCTTGGCGGCCGGCGTCTTCCCAGGCGGAGGCGCGATGATCCATCCGCAACACGTCATCGAAGGCCACATCCTCGATGCGGCTCGAGGGGGGAAGCCGGTTCTGTGCCAGACCGAATTGCCCATCCCGGAGTCCGCTACGGATGGACTCCTGCAGCTTCGGGTCGAATCCGACATCGGCCAGCATCGCCTCCAGCGCTTGCGACTCGGTTTCCGGATGGCCCACTTCCGCCCGCTCCCCACGGTGCTCCAGGCCGGCCCACACCGGATCCGACCGGACCATACGCTTCACCTCGGCTTTGCGCGCGGGCGACATCTCCGCGGCGTCCCGGCGAATCCAGTGCGGGAGCATCAAGTCGTAATAGTCCTTTGGAAGCCGGGCCGCTTCGCGCTCGAGACCCCGGCATTTCGATCCCGTGTCGTTGATTGCGAAGTCGTACACGACCGGGTCCATGGCGAACGGGACCGCATCGGCCAGCCGTTCTTTTGTTTGGCGCATGCAATTCTGCATGAAATCTTTCGCCTCGTTGCAGACTGCGGGATCGAACATGAACCCCATCCCGCCGCCGGACATACCACCGAGCATCCAGAACCCCCAGAAGCGCTCTCCGTATTCCCCGCGAGCGGCATCGATCAGCGCGTCGGTGTAGGGGTTGCCGGCCCAGGGAATAATGGTTTGGAGCGGTTCGGCGAAATTGTGCGTTGTGAGTGATCCCACTTCGCGAATGTCGTTTCGCGACAGGGCGTCGAGGATCCGGTCCAGAACGCGCATCGCCTCCTGCCGCGCGGCCCATTCGTTCTCGGACCGGAGCAGGTACTTTTCCGTGACCATTTCCAGGACGGGGCCGACGTCCTGCGCCATTCCGCCGTGCACCAGGACCAGGCTCTGCTGCAATCCGTCACGGGCGGAGGCGGGCACTTCCCGGGAGTCGAGAATGCGGTGGCGGGGCAGCAGGCATCCCCGGCTGATGCCGTATTCCAGGTCTCCTTCCCGTGCATGCAGCCCCTCGATCAGCTTGATTCCCGGCCACAGCCCGCCCGAGTCCTGCCATCCGCCCCCCGATCCGGCCAGCCATTCGCCCAGGATGGCCCGGGCTGCGACCAGGCGCCGCTCCGTTTCCAACAACGGGCCCTCGACGTCCCGTGTCTGTCCGGTGGCCCGCATGCACACGGCGATGAGGCACGCGAGGAGGTTGGTGGATACGGCCAGCCGAGATCCTTTGGGAATGCCGTTGACCTCGCTGACCAATTCGATGCCGTGTCCTTCACCCGCCATCTCGGCCAACACCTGGGGAAGGCTACCCTCGGAGGACTCCAACCCCGGCGGCACCAGTCCCGACGCGATGACTGCCGCCTTCAATAAACCCAGGTAATCCCTGGCGTAGTCGTACATCTCCGGGAGTGTTCGCACATCGGTGCTGGTTTTCAGGTCGAGGCTCACCAGCCGCAGCACGGGTTCGTCGATGACCCGGAAGTAGGCATTGACCGGCGGGCGTGGTTCGGCGTCCCGTCCTCGCACGCACAGGTCGATAGAAATATTGAGGACCCGCGCCCCTTCGGGAAAATCCATGCCGAGAAAGAAAATATCGCTCCATGCGCTGTGGGAGAGATCCATTCGAACCGGCGTGGACTCGTGCAGAATGGGAAAGGCGCCGGCGTTGGACGGGCGCCGGAATGCGGGGCGGATCCGCAGCGGGTGGTCGAGAGGATGCCCCATACGGAACATCCACTGGTTTCCCGGCACCGATCGCACGCTGCGCCGAACCTGGTCGGCCAGAGTTTGAAATGCCAGGTGACGATAGGCCGTGGCCAGCGCGCTGGACAGGGTCACACTGGGACCCTGTCGCCGTTGTTCCTTGAGGAACGCATCGATGGCTTCGACAAAGCGTCGGTCCAGGAGGAAGCAAGTACCGGGATAGGGGATGTGCCCCGCGTCGTTCAGCTCGCTGCGCATCGGTAAGTGAAACCGGTGGATAGCGTGGAGGAACAACAGGGCACGGACGCGTTCATAAAGATTGCCGTTATGGCGCCAAAAGGCGTCCAGGGCCTCGCACTCCGCCAGCAAGACGGGGTAGGGCGAGGCCGTACACCACGCGTCCAATGACATATTGCGCAGGGCCGGATCCTCGGCCGTGATCAAATCGATCAGGGAGTGGGGCATGCCGGCAAATTCGGTGTCAGGTCGGTGCGGCGTGGCGGGAGGCCAGCATGTCGATGAGTTGCGCGAGGATTTCTTCACGGTCCTCCCCCTGCAGGGCAAGGGCGAGCTGGGCATAAAAGGTCCCGTAGGTCCGGCCGATGTTGTATCGCTCCCCGGCAATCTCCAGGGCGAAAAATTGTTCCCGGCGGCACAGGGCATCGAGCGAGGGGGAGAGCGGAATGGAGTCTCCCGGCCGGGCCCGCGACACCTCGTCGTCCAGCAATTCCATGATCGCCGGGGTCAACACATGCATCCCGAAGAAGCAAAGATAGAACCCGGCCCGCAGACCGGGGACGGCCAACTCCTGCTCCGCTTGCGTCGGCGCCGGCTTTTCCCGGACGCACTCCACGCGGTACAGATCGGTCCGACCCGCCATCGGCCGACCTCCAACGACGCCATAATAGGGGAGCAGGCTCTCCCTTGACGCTCGCACTCCGGAGACCGAGCAGGCCTCGGTTTTCGCCACTTCGACGAGCTGCCGGGCACAGGGCGTATCAGAGGCGGGGACCGTCAAATGGTCGCCTACCAGGTGCAGGAACGAATCGTCGCCGACGAACTCCCGCGCACAGGCCAGGGCGTGTCCATATCCGCGGGGTTCCGGCTGGATCAGGAACCGGATGCGGTCCGCCACGTCTCCGGCGGCTTCGGCGTACCGGTCCTCGTCCTTCGCATGCACGATGACCGCGATCTCCTCCGCGCCCGCGTCCACCGCCTCCCTGGCAATCAACTCCAGTGCCGAGCGGGAAACCCCGTCATGTGCCACCAGGGTCTGCAACGGCAGCGTACGCTGGTCCGGTCCAGCCGCCGTGATGACCGCCTTGGTGATGTTCATGGTTTCTAATCCTTGAGCCGAAAAACGTACTTCACTCTAGCGGCAGGGTGGGTAATACTACAACTTCTATTGCCCCCCGGAGAACCGATGAAATCTTGTACCATCAATGCGGTTGCACCGACCCGCGTGTGCGACCTGGGAGGATGGACCGACACCTGGTTCGCCGGTCACGGCACCGTGCTGAACATCGCCGTCTATCCCTACGTGGAGGTTCAACTCCGGATGGATGAACAGACCGGAACCGGGGATCGCATCGTCATTTCCGCGGAAAACTACAATGAAGTCTATGCGATCGATCCGAAAGAGATCGTCTACGACAAGCATCCCATGATCGAAGCGGCCATCGATCTGATGAAAGTCCCTGCCGAATGCGCGTTCCAAATCAACATCTACTCCGATGCCCCGCCCGGCGCCTCCATGGGCACTTCTGCCGCCGTCTCCGTGGCCCTGGTGGGGGCCCTGGCTCGCTACCTAGAGAAGCAGCTGACCCCGCATGAAGTCGCTTCGCTGGCCCACTCCATCGAGACCGACATGCTGGGCATGCAGTGCGGCATCCAGGACCAACTTGCCAGCGCCTATGGAGGAATTTGCTATATGGACATGCATGAGTTTCCTCATGCCAGCGTATCGTCTCTGCAAATTCCGAATCCCGTGTGGTGGGAATTGGAGCACCGCCTTGCCGTCGTCTATATCGGCACCCCGCACAGTTCGTCCGAGGTGCACAAGAAAGTCATTTCGGAGCTTGGGGACGATGCCCGGGACGATCCGCGGCTGTCCCGCTTGCGGGAGATGGCCGGGGAAGGCAAAGCCGCGCTCTACGGCGGCGATTTCGAGCGCTTCGGATGGTGCATGAATGAGAACACCGAGGCTCAGCGCCGCCTGCATCCGCAGCTTGTATGCCGGGAGTTTGAAGAGATCATTTCGATGGCCCGGGAGTTTGGCGCCCTGGGCTGCAAGGTGAACGGGGCCGGCGGCGACGGCGGCTCCCTGGCGATCCTAACCAACGGCGAGATGGCCGGAAAAAGAAAACTGCTTCAGGCGCTGCAGGACCAGGGGTATACGCCGTTGCCGGTCTATCTTTCACGAATGGGGCTGCGAGTCTGGGAGGGCTAACTCCGCGTCACCTGCATCCCGGATTCCGATACATTCATTGCGATAAAACGTGCGCGGGCATTCGATGGTTTGCTCGTCAGCCGTTCCTGGATACCGGCCCGGGCCGCCGGGTCGCGCGCCAGCATCAGCATGTATCCTCCCCCGCCGGCTCCCAGCAGCTTGCAGGCATCCAGGCCGTCTCCTGCCGCGTCGATGATGGCTTGAACCTGCGGCGTGTTGGTCCCTTCATCGAGCCGTTGATTGAGCTGCCAGCTTCGGCGCAGCGCTTCACACACGCCTGCCCGATCGTTGTGTTGGATTGCCCGTGCGGCGAACGCCGCATTCCAGCCAATCTCCTCCAGCACGGCGTGCCGCCGCCGGTCGTTGAGGAACATCCCGTGCACAATCTGGTTGAGGACATCATGAGCGACCCGGGTCAGCCCGGTGTAGTAGAGGAGCCAGCCGAGCCCTTCCGGGTTGCCTTCCCACTGGCCATGCGGCAACCACTGGATGTCCGGTTCCTGGGCCGGGCCGGGTTCTGTGGTGATCCACTTCAAGCCCGATTCAATGCCGCCCACCTGGTCTTGCCAGCCGCCGCCGGCTCCCAGCAATTGTTCGAGGGCCAATGTACGCTGGAAAATCTGATCGCGCTTCCAGGCCAGGCTCAGGGCATCGCTCAACGTGCCCAAGACGGTAGCGGCCAGGATGCTGCTGGTGCCCAGTCCGGAACCCTTGGGCACCGCGGCCAGGGTGGTCAATGCCAGCCCGCCCCCGACTTCTTTTTCGAGTTGCTCGCGCAGTGAGGGATAGCCCCCGGACGCGTGGAACCGGGGCGAGAACCCCGCGAGGGCCAGGGCGCACTTCACAATCCCAAACCCGCTGCCCAGGTGCCCCGGATCCTGCAGGCCCTCGTACGTCTCGACCACTTCCTCCATGTCCAGATCAATGGAGCGAATCGTGATGCGCGGTGCACCGCCCATCCGGACAAAGACCTGGATCGGGGATTGCCCGTTTAAGTCGACGGCCACATTGACCACGCTGCCGCCGAACTCCAGGCAGTAGGGCGGTGTATCGGTCCACCCTCCCGCCAGGTCCAGCCGGACCGGCGATCTCCCCCACACGATCTGGTCGTCCATCACGTTTCGCGCAGGTGCCACGGGATCCATCTTCAGCCGGTTGACGATGAGGTCCCGGAGGAGTCCGAATGCCTCCGACTCGAATCGTTCGGACGCGGCCGGGTCTGAACGGCGCGCCATTTCGGCGCGGAGCATTCGCGCGTGCACGGCGCCCATGGAGACGGGGTCAGGGGTTCGGTCAGGGCGTCGTTCACGCGAGTCCGATGTTGCCAGCACGAGGAGATCGACTTCAGTGCCGTAGTCAGGGTTCTCCCGCAGCACGTCGATACGATCCTCCCCATGGAGCAGGAACTCCGGTGCGGCATCGAGCAACAAATCGGCTGCCGACCGGCGTCCCGCGCGCAGCCAGTGATCGCGGTGGGAGTCTGCGCGCGCGGGGGCAGTCGCGGTCAACCATTCGACAAACGAGACATCGACGGTTGCCGGAGAAACCACGGGAAAGAGGGCCGATTCCTGAATATCTTCCGCACCCGAGAAGCCGGCTTCTTCCGGCCGGATGTCCCGGGCCTCCATCCACGAAGTGACGGACCGCCCCATCCAGGTCGTGTCTGCTGCGTTCAAGGAACCCCGAAAGGAATCGTCGATGCCGTAGGGCCGCAGGCACCCGGTCGTTTCGGACAGTGGAACATAGTCGAGGCAGACGCCTTCGGACAAGGAGATCAACCATTGCCCGCAAGGCACCTGTGTACACACATGATGGCCCGCCAGCCTCAGGGGGGTGGGGAGATCGCAGTGGTCCATCCAGATGTTTCCGGTGCCCCACCCTCCCGCAGGGGCATCGTCCGCCCCCACGACTACCGCGGCTGCGTGGTCCGGCCGTGCCGCCTGACCGAAAGAGCGGCTGCTCACGGCCGGCGAGAGGAGCTCCGCCACCGAGTTCAACAGGCTCCGGCTTGAACCAAAATGATAGAACCGGCCTTCCGGCAGGGGCAGGACGGCACACCGCAACGCACTGATTTCATCGTCCGCTTCCTGCGGCGCCCGGCCCAGCGAGAGACCGAATTGCGCGTAGAGTTCGTATCGGCATCGATCGGCTTCCTTCGGCCGGCCCGTGGCGACATCCTTCCATCCCGATTTTTTCATGAGTAGATGCACGGCGCGACGACTCAGCATCCACACGCCGGTGTCCAGGTAGGTGACCTGGTGTGGGGCCAGGGAACGAAGTTGATCGATGGAGGGCTTCTGAAGAAATGATTCGAGGCTGCCCGGGTTGTCTTTGGGGCAGACCATCACACCGTGATGCTGAGCCTCCTCCTCGGAGGCGCGAATACCAACCAACACGACATCGGCTTCCGGGATGACGGGCAAGGCGCCATGGGTTTCCAGCAGGACGTCCCCACTGGTGACCATGACGCGTAGACTTGGCGGCGCGTGCCAGAAAAGCCGGCTGTAGGATTCAATCTGTAAATCCAGGAGCCGCTGGTCCGGATGTTGTCCGGCGCGCGCCGGCAACCGGGGCACCGGGATGAGCGGTTTACCGAGCACGGCATACCCCGGCAGCCGCCGGCTTTCCCCGCTTCCGTGAATGAGCAGCTTTCGTGAACAGGCCAGCCACGCGTCAAACGCCGGCGCGTTTTCCCGGCTCCGGTGCGCAGACGCCAGCAGGGATGCCGATCCGCCCCCCGAGCCTAACTGGGTTCCCGGCGGATCCGACGAGATGAACAGGTTCAACTCCGCGCGAAACCCTGATGCCGCACACCACGCGGCGGCGGCGGGCGGCAAGGACACCAGGCGCTCAATCTCCTCCCGCGGCACCTCAAAACTTTTACTGCACCCACTCATTCGTTGCGAAAATCAAGGCTCGTCGATCAATGGCTGCATTCTTCCAGATTCACGAACACGTCTTCGCCTTCGACCACACATTCGTAGCAGCCCGTTTTCAGCCCCTGCATCATCGGCGATTCTCCGGTCTTCACATCAAACGGCCACCCGTGCAGGGGACACATCAGGATGTCGCCGTCCACGAAGCCGCGTCCGAGCGGCCCGCCCATATGGGGGCATGTATTGTCCAGGGCGTAAAAGGTGCCTTCCACGTTGACCAGCGCGATGCTTTTGCCGTCGGCCGACACCACAGTGCACTTCCCGGATTCGAGGTCGGCCACGGCGGCTACTTTCACTAGGTTACTCATTCAATGTTCCTTGTATTTCGTATCGACTCATCGGCCGGATCGCATGGAGTCCGACTCCGGAGCGCCTTCGAACAGGAGGTCGAAGGTCGCGGCGCAGAGAACATCCATAACAGAGGAGGTGCAGGATGGCCAAAACCGTCGTGGTCGTGGGGCACACCAAACCAAGGGAGAGGAGTTCGCCGCAGAAAAAGTGTAAGCAATGTGGGCTAGTAGTAGGGAATGCTGTCGGCATCCTCAGCCGTAACGACCTGGAAGTACCGATCGAACCACTCCCGGTGGGTTTTCGGTTCTTCCTCTTCGACCGACACATCGATGCGGGGCATGATGGCCATGGTGACCGTGCCGGCGCGCAAGTAGTCGGCGACCCCCATCATCATGCCCATGCTCTGCGCGATGATGAGGGGTGGGGCAGATTCAGAGAGCCTGTTCGGGGCGTCCATCTGTTGCATGGGCATACCGACCAGTGAGATGAAGGCATCGACTTCGCTATGCTTTTCAACGATGGCGTTGTAGTCGCTGATCGTCATTAGACCCATCTCCATCATCATCATGGGCATCTCGCCGGGATCGGTCCCCACGGCTTCTACCGCTGCGACGGTGACATCGCCCTTCTCAAGGGTTTCGATATAGGCCTTTTGCTGCCTCTTCAGGGCCTTCGCATCTCCGGCTTCCATGGAGATAATCACCACCTGTTTACCGGCGCCGAGGAAGTTCACGGTCTCCTCCGCGGCAAACTGCCCGAGGCTTTCGAATCGATCCATATCGACTTTCGGCCTGGATCC